>CABDYC010000462.1_pt1 | contig 12779 bp, 14 predicted proteins | sample 3421511 | NCBI WGS metagenome assembly CABDYC01 (sample SAMEA5534336, study PRJEB31848) | metagenome | biome: tundra; feature: field; material: soil | place: USA | collected 2013-05 | depth 0.15 m | reverse complement strand
TTCCACACAAGCTTGTTCCACGCCAGCAGATGCGCGACTTAATCCTAAGCAGTTGGGGGAGATTGCGGAGGCGGAGTTTATTGCCAAGGGGGTGGGGCTGCGGTTTGTGATTGCTAAGCCTTGGGGAGACAGCGAGAGTTATGACTTTATCGTGAACGCGCGAAGGAGTTTTAATTTCTGGAGGGTGCAGGTTAAGTCGGCGCATGTGGTGGGCGAGGACGGGGGTTGCAGCTTTCGGGCGCACGATCATGCGCAGAAGTCGTATACCGCGAAGGATATTGATGCCTTGGTGGCTTACGCGAAGCCGGCGGAGGCGTGGTATGTGTTTCCGGTGCGGGTGGTGGAGGGGTTGAAGTCGCTGAAGCTGTATCCGGGGAGCCGGAAGAAGCGGTCGAAGTATGAGAAGTATCGCGAGGGGTGGGAGATTTTGCGGAGGCCGGTTAGGCGGAGGCGGCGGAAGTAACGGGCGGCGGAGCTCTTCTCGTGCAAAGAAAAATCCCCACCCCTTCGGCTTTGCTCAGGGCAGGCTCTTGCCGCAAAGAACGCGGCGAGGATGGGCACCCGCACCCGGCAAGCCGTGAAGTCGTGCCTTTCCCGTGTCTGTCCCAGATGGGGGAACCTGCGGTAACACTTTTTTCTGATGGCTGGCGATCTCATCATTCCTACTGGGAATTCATCGTCCCAAAGGCCATGGAAGGAAATCAGGAATTCGCGCCGGAGCGGCGGCGGTGTTTGCGGCAGAGGGTGCATGGGCCGGCGTTCGCCAGCTTTGACGGGGTCACGGGCGGCATGATTCTGGACTTGAGCGAGGAGGGGTTGTCGATGCAGATGGGCGGCCCGTTCGACGTGTGGGGCCTGGACAGGGGACGGCGGGTCCGGATGGAACTGGATCTTGCGGAGCTTGATCTTGCGGAACCCGCGGCGCAGCTTACGCCGTCGAAGCTGGAAACTACGGGCTATATCGCATGGGCGGATGCGCTGGGGCGTGCTGGAGTGCGCTTCTCGGAGTTGCCCGAGGAAGCGCGGCGGCGGTTGAACGACTGGTTGACGCGGAACGCCGGGGCTCCCAGCCGTACCGCACCGAAGGTTAGGCTGGGCTGGCCGCGGGCTACGGCGGCGAAATCTGATGAGGATCGGGATCATGTGGCGATCAGTTTGGAAGCGGAAACCGAGGCGGCAGAAAATGGAGCGGCGGAGAACGGGGATGAACGTCCGGCTTCGGCTACGGTGCAGTATGAATTCAGCTCGCTGGGCACCGATCTGACGGCGGCGCTGCGGCTGATTGGAGAGCGGGCGCGCTCCCTGACTCGCGGCACGAGCGCGGCGATTGCGCTCGTCCATAAAGGCGGGGTGATGTGCCGGGCCAGCGTTGGCGACGGTGCGCCGGCACTGGGCACCCGGCTGGATGTGAATTCCGGGCTCTCGGGGCAGTGCTTTCGCGCGGGACAAACTTTGCGCTGCGACGATGCGGAAAACGATCCGCGAGTCGATTTGGAAAGCTGCCGGAGGCTGGGCGTGCGGTCGATTGTGGCGGCGCCGGTTCGCTATGAGCGGGATACGGTCGGGTTGCTGATGGTGTTCGCAACCGAGCCCTTTAATTTTGATGAGGGCGATGTGGCCGTGGTGGAAAGCCTGGCTCATACCGTGGTCCGGAGCATGAGACAGACGGAGGCGAGTTAGCTAAAGAGTGTGCGTGAGAAAATGTGCCGTCCTGGGACTCGGTTCCTCTCTTGCTAGCCTGCCCCGCACTTACGTGCGGGGCTAATGAATGCCGTCGCTGGCGCGACTCCGAAAAAAAAGTCAAAGGCAAGCGGGCGAGGGCGCCCGCTCTACACGACCTAGGACTTCTTGCGGGGTTTGAGGGATTCCCAATCTTCGTTGGTTAGGGCGCGGCCTAGATTGCTGAATTCGCCGGCGCCTTGGAGGAATTCTCCGCCGTCCATGCGGATGACTTCTCCGTTGATGTAGGCGGAGCCGTCGCTGACCAGAAACGCTGCCAGGTTTGCCAACTCTTCGGTTGTGCCGAAGCGGTGCATGGGACTGCGATCCAGCGCTAACGCTTCGAGTTCGGGACGGGGCAGGAGGCGGGAGAAGGCGCCTTGCGTGGGAATGGGACCGGGAGCGATGGCGTTCATGCGGATGCCGCGATTGCCCCATTCGACGGCGAGACTGCGGGTGAGAGCTTCGACTCCGGCTTTGGAAACGGCGGAGGGCACGACGTAGGCCGAGCCGACCGGGGCATAGGTGGCGGAGATGCTGAGGACGGTGCCGGGGTGGGCGGCTTTGAGCCAGCGGCGTCCGCAGGCCATGGTGGCGTGGAGAGTGCCCAGGAGCACGATGCCGATTACCGATTCGAAGGCGCGCGGGGAAAGCTCCTCGGTGCGGGCGATGAAATTGCCGGCGGCGTTGTTGACTAGAACGTCGAGGGGTCCGGCCTTCCAGATGGTGTCGATCATGGTTTCGACGGCGTCGAGATTGCGGACATCACAGGGGAGCGCGTGGATAGGGCTGTTGGTGGCGACGGAAAGTTCGGCGGCGGTTTTCTGGAGTACGTCTTCGCGGCGGCCGCAGATGTAGACGGAGGCTCCGAGTTGAAGGAAGCGGTGAGCCATGGCTTTGCCGAGTCCGGTGCCGCCGCCAGTGATCAAGATGCGCTTGGGGTGAAGAAGATCGTTGCGGAACATAAGTGCTTGACCCCGATTCTGAGTCGATGCCAGCCAACAGCAGGTTCCTCACCGGACATCGCCCGGTTCGGAATGACAAGATTATATGAGTTGGCCGGAACGACAAATTATATGAGGTCAAAAGAGAAGCCACACGCTACGCGGAAGCCGTAGTCGGCGTAGTGGAAACCGGGAGGGATGCTGGAGCGGGCGGAGCAGCGGGAGACTTTCACGTGATGGCGCCATGATCCGCCGCGGGAGGCTTTGCGCTGGCCGTGCTCGGGGCCGCGGGGATTGTGGTCGGGGGAGACGGCGTAGTAGTTGGGATCGTACCAGTCGCTACACCACTCGTGGACGTTGTCGCAGATATTGTAGAGGCCGAGGGTGTTGGGGGCGTAGCGGGCGACGGGTTCGGGTCCGGTTTGCCAGCGGGTGGCGTAGTCGGGGAGAGATTGCGGCGGGTGGTTGCCCCAGGGGAAATCGCTCTGCTCGAGATCGCCGCGGGAGGCGCGCTCCCACTCGGCTTCGGTGGGAAGACGGTACGGGCGGCCGGTTTGCGAGGCGAGCCACTGGCAGTAGCGGTCTGCGTCGAACCAGGAGACGCCGGTAACGGGCTGCTGAGGATGGTTGAAGTTGGTGTCTTGCCAGAAGGGCGGCGGGTCAAACGCGGTCGAGTTCACGAAGCGTTCGTATTCCAGGTTGGTGACTTGAGTGGCGGTGAGGAGAAAAGCGTCGATCCAGACGCGGTGGACGGGGCGTTCGCAATCCTGACCGGAAGCGGAGCCCATGAGGAACCAAGCTGCGGGGAGGGAGACGAGGAAGGGCTCGATGGAGGCGGCAGTGCTGGGTTGGGAGTGCGCGTGAGTTGCTGACATGGTTTTCGGGCTGAGTTATCGCAGCTTCGCCGCCGGTCAAAGTTTAGCAGCATTGGTCTTATGGACGTTGCCGAAGAAAGTGGAGGTACCCAGGGGCTGAAGCCCAATCCAAATGCCTGCCTGCAATGCAGGCCTAGAAGGCCTGCTCCACCCGCTTGCTCTTCTTGGCACCCAAAATCGGAGTTCTCAGAGCAAGAGCAAGAGCAAAAACAACAGCAAGAGCAAGGGCAACAACAAGAGCAAAGTCAAAAGCAGCGGGCAGGAGTGCCCGCTCCACAACAGGCCCTTTCCGAAACTATTCATGAGACCAATGCTAGCCACGGTCTTGCGAGGGATAAACCAGCCACTTCAGCATCATGTTGACGAGGCTGAGGAGGATGGCGCCGAGGAAGGCCGCCCAGAATCCGTGTACCTGAAAACCCGGCGCCAGCAATGCCGAAGCAAGCTTCAGCATGAGCGCGTTGATCACGAGCCAGAAGAGCCCCAGGGTGACCAACGTCAGAGGAAAGGTGAGAATTTTCAACAGGGCTCCGAGTGTCGCATTGATGAAGCCGATCACAAGTGCGGCAATCAGCGCCGCCATGGGGCCGCTGACCGAAATGCCCGGCACCACGTGCGCAACGATCCACACGGCCAACGCACTCAGAACCCAGTTCAATAGCAGGCGCATTTTCGCTCTTCCCTCCTTGGGCGGGTTGACGGATGACGCGAGTCAACCTTCCTCGGGAACTATATCAAGAACTGGTCTTAACATGTTCCCGGAGGAAAGGAGGAGGTCCCTCAGTGGCTAAAGACACCGGCGAGGACGGTGGAGCCGGGTGAGGACAATCGGCCAGCTGGATGAGCCGATTGGGCGGGCGAATTGTGAAGAGGCTGGAGGGATTGAATCAATGAGTCAATGAGTCAATGAGTCATTGATTCAATCCAGACGGGGGCACGTATTCCTTGGGCGGGGCTGAACCTTCTCCGAAGAAGAATTGGTCCATCTGTTTGACGATGACTTCCTGATCTTCGCGGCGGGCGGGGTTCAGGCGGTATTCGTTGAGCAGCATCTTGCAGTGTTCGGTCCACATCCTCCAGGCTTCCTGGGAAACGTTGTCGTAGACCTTGCGGCCGAGATCGTTGTCGAAGGGAGGCTCGTCGAGCCCGGGCAGATCCCTTTTCAATTTCACGCAGAAGACGGTGTGCGCCATACACTTCCTTCCGACAGGAATTAATTCACATAAAGATTATTACACGGGACGGCGGGCGGGCTTCGGCTGTCGGGCTTCGGGCTTCGGCAAAAGCTCTTAGCCGAGAGCCGACGCCGGAAAGCCGAGAGCTGAACTGAGAAATTAGGGTTTCGCCGCCGCCTGAGCGTAGTCCGCCAGGATCTTCGCCAACTGCTCGGCGCTGACCGGAGAATCTTGTTTCGGATCGGAAGCCGACGCCGCCAGCTTCCCCTTGATGCCGATGTAGACCGCGTTATACGGTTCGTCGCCAAGGTTCTCCACTTTGTGTTTGAAGGGCGGAAACCATCGAGCCTCGCCCGCCTTGGCAAAAACTTCCGTGACCTTACCGTTCTGGTCGGTGAACCTGAGGTGTCCACCCGTCACACTGACGGACACGCCACCGGGATGCTCGTGCATCTCCGACTTCTCGTGAGGACCATAGTGGACATCGACAACCTGCACCCGATCGTTCTCAAAGTGCAGTTTGTAATGCTTGGGTTCCACCTTGGTGGGGTCTTGTGCCACGGCGGAACTTATCGCCAGACACACAACTACGGCTGCGCAGAAAAGCCTGCACCACATGGTCGGGCCTCCTGACCTGAGGATCAACGTTGCTTCCAGCAAGCTGAGGCCACGCTACTCTCGCGGCACAAAGCCTGTCAACGATTCGCAGTCTGGGCTGCCCCAAAGTGGTTAATCGGGCACAGGCCAGGCACTCCGCTGGGCTTGGAAGTATTGTCATGATAAGGCTTCGGCTTTCGGGCTTCGGGCTTCAGCAAAAGCGGTTGGCCGAAAGCCGACGCCCGAAAGCCGATAGCCGAGGAGCACGGAACTATTTCTTCTCCTCACCCTTGTCTGGGCTCTTGTCCTTGCTCTTGTCCTCGATTGAGAGCAGCTCCACTTCGAAGATGAGGGTGGAGCTGGGGCCAATATCGGCTCCGGCGCCGCGCTCACCATAGGCAAGCTCGGATGGAATGAAGAGTTGCCACTTCGACCCGACTGCCATAAGCTGAAGCGCCTCCGTCCATCCTTTGATGACTCCACTCACGGGAAACGTCGCCGGCTGGCCGCGCTTATAGGAGCTGTCAAACTCGGCGCCGTTGATCAGCGTGCCGCGATAGTTACAGACCACCGAGTCGCTCGCCGTGGGCTTTGGTCCCGCGCCCTCTTTCAGAATCTTGTATTGCAGACCGCTGGGCAGTGTAACTACGCCTTCTTTCCCCTTGTTGGCGGCCAGAAAAGCTTCTCCTTCTTTCTTGTTCGCGTCGCCGGCTTCTTTCAACTTCTCCTGCTGCTTGGCTTGCATTTGCTTCTGCACTTCCATGATCGCGGCCTGCGCTTCCTCGTCGGTGAGCAGGGTCGTACCGCCCGCCAGGGCGTCTTTCACGCCGCGCGCCAGAATGTTCGCGTCCACTGGAACTGACTGCTTCTTGAAATTCGCCCCCATCTTCATCCCAATGGCGTAGCTGAACTTATCTTCTTGCGTTTTGAGGGTCAGAACGGCCGGGCTCTTTGCCGCACTGGCGGGATGCGTCTTTGCCGCGGGAGTCTGAGCCTTGGCTGGAGCAGCCGGGGATGGAGAAGCTGGTGGAGTCGTCGCTGCCGGAGTCTGCTGCGCCAGGGCATTCCCCAGCAGCAGCATCCCAGCCGCCAATATGCGTACCGCTGTGGTGAAGGATTTGTGCATTAGACATTGTCACATTGGCTGGGCATCTCCGCAAACCGGAGCTGAGGCGGGCATTGTCAGCCGCACAATGCTGGGCGGAAAAAAAGGGATGGGAATTGTTCTGTGGAAACGGTTGGTGGGCCCGCAAGGATTTGAACCTTGGACCAATGGATTATGAGTCCACTGCTCTAACCGCTGAGCTACGGGCCCGATTTTACTGCACGTGAAACATTCTACAGCACTGACGCGGGGCAGCTTGCCAAAGCCCTGAGGGCATCACTATCCTTAGCCTTATCTTGAAGGGAGCGTTATGAAGACTTTTCCGGTACTTTTCCTGACCCTGGTCCTGGCTGTGCTTTTTGCGGTTGCCGCGGATCAGCCCGAGCCGCCGACCGCCGGCAGTCAAGCCCCCGCTATCAGCCTGCCCAACCAGGAAGGAGCGCAAGTGTCGCTCGATCAGTTCAAGGGTAAATGGGTTGTGCTGTACTTCTATCCCAAGGACTTCACCTCGGGTTGCACGGTCGAAGCTCACAATTTCCAGCGCGACATCGATAAATACACACAGAAGAATGCCGTGATCCTGGGGGTCAGCGTGGACAACGTTGATTCTCATAAGAGCTTCTGCGCCAAAGAAGGCTTGAACTTCAAGCTGCTGGCCGATTCCAGCCACGCGGTCGCCGAAAAATACGGCTCGCTCATGGAATACAACGGGATGACTCTGGCCGCCCGCAACACCTTCTTGATCGATCCCACGGGCGTAATCAGAAAGGTGTACCTGAAGGTCAGCCCGCAGGGTCACAGCGAGGAAGTGCTGGCCGATCTGCAACAGTTGCAGTCCGCAAAGTGAGGCCAATCGGACCCCGCAACCTTCATCCCGATTTTCTCTACGGCACCGCGTGGAAGGAAGAGCGCACCCCGGCCCTCGTCGAAGCCGCGCTCCGCATGGGGTTTCGGGGCATCGACACGGCCAACCAGCGGCGGCACTACTTTGAGGCGGGAGTCGGTCAGGGGATGGCGGCCGCCTATCGCGCGGGCGTGGCCGCACGCGCGGATCTTTTTCTGCAGACGAAATTCACCTATCGGTCCGGTCAGGACCACCGGCTGCCCTACGATCCCGCGGCCAGCCTTTCGGTGCAGGCCGCGCAATCGCTGGCCAGTTCGCTCGAACATCTCGGGACCGACCATGTCGATAGCTACGTGCTGCACGGGCCCGCCTCCGGCTACGACTGGACCGATGCGGACGCCGAGGTCTGGGAAGCGATGACGAAGGAGCGCGATGCCGGCCGCACGCGCCAGCTCGGGGTAAGCAATGTTTCCCTGCGGCACCTTGAGCAGATGGCGGCCGTCCACTCCGAGGCTCCCGCGTTCGTGCAAAACCGCTGCTACGCCCGCTTCGGCTGGGACCGCGATGTGCGGCTGTTCTGCAACGAGCGCAAAATCATCTATCAGGGATTCTCAATGCTCACCGCGAACGCGGAGGTGCTCCGCCATCCTCTGGTCACCGGCCTCGCGGCGGGCGCGAACGCCACTTCAGCCCAGGTTGTGTTCGCCTTCGCGCGCAGGGTCGGGATGCTGCCGCTGACCGGCACTTCCGACGCCGAGCACATGAAACAGGATCTGGCCAGCTCCGGCCTGGAGCTCTCGCCCGATGCGGTGCGGGCGATTGAGGCTCTGGCCGGCTGACCTGGCGAGAACTGGTGTCATCTCATAAATGCACTGTCCAGCCGTTGCTGGTGCAATGGCGACATTGCGACAGTTATCCGGCCTAAGTGTGCTCCGAATGCGGAAATGGACCAACCATGACTATAATCCTCGCGTCAGTTTTACTTCCCGCAAAAAATCGTAGACCGCGGAGGGCGGCAGAGTCTTGAGTGCGCTTCTATACTGTTTCCGGAACGCGGTCACGAGACTGGGGGCATACTCCATTTTGACACGATCGCAATTTGCCTTGAGCACCTTGCGTAACGTCGCGCCATTGGCCAAATTCGGTCGCCCATACTTAATCCGGATCGGCCATCGTCGCAACACCTCTGGAGGGAGATGCGCCAATGACGATGGGTTCGCAGCCGCCATAACCGTGACATTGTCATAGAACCGTTTCATGCCTTGCGTCCCAATCTTGAAACTCTCATAGTGACGCGGGTCAAAGGTCATATCATCAATGTAAAGCACGGTCCGCCATGGTCCTTCGGCCATGCGTTGCGCATACTCCCTGATCTGACCGAGATGGTCGGAAGAGATCAGGACGAGCTTCAAACCATCGATCTCACGAACCAGCGCCTGGAGCGAGAGTGTCTTGCCGACCCCACCCTCACCTTCGAGGAGAGTGAAGGGCATATGACTCCCCTTAACGAACGCGGTGAGCAGCGTCCGAAGTCGAGCCACATTCTTCTCCTGATCGATGACTTGATCGCTTTTCGCTTCCTCAATCTCGACGGGCTCAAGTTCGCCCTGGGGTCCGGCTTCAAAAACCTCGTATTTGGTAAGCGGGTCCTGGTTCCGCTGATGCATGAAGGCCACCACATGCTCGAGTTCAGCGCCCCAGTCCGGCGAGACAGCAAGTCTCCGGTACAGCTCAGTTTCGGCCCTTCCGTCAGCGTCGCGGAGGGTCAGGATCTGTTCTCGCTGTGAGTCTTCGAGATCGGGCATCTCGCGCATCTCCCCGATGAAATCCGACACCACGCCGGCATCGGTGCGGGCAATCCGCCGGGGCGGAACCCCTCCATAGGTAGGCACCCGGATAGGATGCTGGGAGAGGGCGTCGTGCATATCGACAAGCAAGGCGTGATAATTCCTGAAGATCCCTTCGATATCAGTCTGGTATATCCGCTGGAGCGACCGCAAAAAGTCTTCCGCATACGCCTTTAACTCCACGCCTGCGCGATTCAGCGACTCTTTCGAGAGAAATGGATGCTTCACAAACGTATGGCTGGCCAGTTGACGGAGGAAGATATCTTGATATGACGACCGCACGACCAGCGGCGTCTTGCCGGTGTAGGTAAAGATCAGGACCTGTTGCTGTTCGAGATACAGGCTAATCGCATCCGCCGCCAGCTGAAATTCAAGCTTCCCTTCCCCGAACACGACTCTGAACGCGGGCTCAACCTTCTCGTACAACCGCTCCAGCGCGGGCACGCTCCGCTTGTCCTGAGCGTCCATGATGCTTCTCGACAGAGACTTCAATTCGTCCTCGAGCCGCAACATCGCCCTGGAGAACGGCATCGGGTCAAGCCCTTTGTAGTTCCACGCCACCGGGCTATAGGTGATGATGTTATTGAGCGAAAGAGTAAACTTCCAGGTATCCCGCAAGAGATCATTTGTGCGGGTGCCAAAACCGCTAAGGACGTCTGCCAGATCCCTCATCGAGGTCGCCCTCTGTGTCCGATTGTACTCGCGGACGTTGACGGGATGACGGGCTTGCCGGCTAGGTGTAACTTCTTTCCTGCAAATTGGCCGCCGGAGTTTGGTGGCAAGGCCGGCCCGCTGAGTCGCTCTAAGTGTTTGCCTGGCCGGCTACCTCGGACCATTGAGCAGCGCAAGCGCCTGGTCTGTAGTGATAAATCTTGCTCCGAGAGCCTGTAGCTCAGCCACGGTGCGCTGCCCGTCTTCGGCTTTCGAAGTTTCGATCGCATCCTGGACCACGGAGACGCGCCGGCCACGCTCCAGTAATCCCTTCGCCGCGAAACGGACACAGTATTCCGTCACCACGCCATTGTGATTATCTTCGAATGCTGTGACGGTTTTCTCCGGCTCTCTTCGGCTTGGGGCAAGGGCTGGCTGCGGCGGTCACCTCCAAGTTGACACGCGTGAGGGTTCAGCGTAGCCTTGAGATTGAGTGAGCAGTTCCTCTCCTCTTTCAGGTCCCCTGAACTAAGTCAGTTCATCTGAAGTACCTTCCTCTTAGTCCCGCAGCGCCCAGAAGGTGTCCCTATGTTCGATCCCAAGGCTTACAAACAAGCGAAGCCAAACATTGTTGTCGCCCCGAAAAGCTCTCCTGGCAAGATGACGTTGATGCCACACACTGTCCCATCACAAGACAGGATCAGAGAGCGGGCCTATGAGCTGTATGAAAGCCGTGGTCGTAAACCCGGCCAAGATGAACAGGACTGGCTCCGCGCCGAGCAGGAAATCCTCCAACACTAGCGGTAAAGGGACCACATCCACCGCCGCCCGTGAGGCTGAAGGGATAGCCATGGATTGCTCAATCTGCCAGGATCTGGAACGAGCTTAGACGTAGCAAGTACATCGAGACCCGTTCCGCTGCGTATTATCGAGTCAGCACGGAGCTTGCGGCCAAGAAAAACGTCGATATGGAGTGCGCCAAGAGCGACTTGGAAGAGCACCAGTTGGTATGCGTTTCCGCCACTAAAGTGAGACCGTCTGGATCAAGGGCCGTCCTGGCTGCCAACAAGACAGCAGGTCAATGAGAAAAACGAACGTTCGATCTGAGGATCGGGGCCCCACTGTTCTCACTCGGGATTATCAGGAGGCTAATCTCCCTATTTTGAGCGAAGTGCTGTTTGCGGCCGAGTTAGTTCTGCTGCATGCCGCGCCCATCTATTACGGACTAGGAACTCCTCACGGCGACGGTTCCGCAGTGGTTCTCATCCCCGCCTTCCTGTGTCCCGACCATTACTTATTCCCGCTGCATAAATGGCTGGGACGGATAGGGTACGAAGCCTTCTTTTCCGGCATCAGTTGGAACGCAGACTGCCCGAACCTCATGATTCAACGCTGCCTGCATGAAACCATGGAGAAGGCGCTGGCCAAGACCGGCCGCAGGATCCATCTGATCGGCCACAGTTTGGGAGGCGTGATCGCCCGCTCGATCGCGGGGCAACGGCCACAGGACATCGCTTCCGTCATCACGCTGGGCGCGCCGTTTCGCGGCACCGTGGCTCACTCCAGCATCCTGCGCGCCGCCGAAACGGTCCGCCAGCGTATCCTGAAAAAGCACGGCACTGCAGTGCTTCCCGCCTGCTACACCGGGCATTGCACCTGCGATTTTGTGGATTCCCTGCAGCGCAGCGTGCCTCCGTCTGTGTTAGAAACTGCGGTTTACACCCCCGATGACGGAGTGGTTGATTGGCGGTATTGCAGGACAGACAACCCAGAAGCCGATTTCCCAGTTTCCGGCACCCACATCGGACTGGCCTATAATTCTTCGGTATACACCATCATTGCCAACCGTCTGGCTCAGACACATTGCGTACAGAATAAGCGAAGGTCGAGGGCCGGTCGGGTCCGGCCACTTGGCTGTGTAGCCGGCTTCTCGTAGAAGTAACCTCTCTTTGCACTCGATTAGCGGGGCCTCTCGGGAGTCGCTCTGCGCTGTCCGGTTGATCTGTTATTTCGGACCGTTGAGCAGTGCGAGCGCCTGGTCTGTGGTAATAAATCTTGCTCCGAGAGCCTGCAGTTCGGCCACGGTGCGTTGCCCATCTTCGGCTTTCAAAGTTTCGATCGCATCCTGGACCACGGAGACCCGCCGCCCGCGCTCCAGCAGTCCCTTCACGGCGAAACGGACACAGTATTCCGTCACGACGCCAAAGACAACGAACTCGGCGTCATTGCCCAATCGCTTTACGAGTTCCCCGGCGTGCCGGCTTTCAAAGATGTCGAGCGTCTGTTTTTCGAGGAGAATCTGCTGGTATTGCGAAAGATCGCGCGGCAGCGCTGCCGTGGGCTCGTTCGGCACGGTGACGACTTTCTCCGTCAGCGCTTCAGGAACATATGCGGAGCCGGCCGTGCCTTTGATGCAGTGCGGGGGAAACGTCTTGAACTCGGGATCGTCCTTGGTGTGGTAGCAACCATGCGACACCAGAAAGACGCGGCCCTGGCGGGCGGCGTCGGTAAGCTTCCGAATGTTGGGCAGCAAGCGTTCGGCGCCGGGCACGTAGAGCTTGCCGCCGGGCAACATGAAGTCCGCCTGCGTATCGACTTCCCAGAAAACGACATTGCGAGATACCATGCGTCCGCCTGATCGCCGTGGTACGAGCAAGCTTATAGCCCAGACAACAATTGTACAAACTCATGACATTGCGGTGACAACCGAGGACTCGCGTGCTCCTAGTATTCACTCAGCAGTCAGAGAGATGCGGTCCAAGTCCGCATCGAATTTTGTTTCACTGACCCACCCCTGCCTCTGACCTTGCCGTAAAAAGGAGATTCTTATGCAGCGTCGCACGATTGTTTTTGCCGCTTGCCTCGGCTTGGCCTTGATGTTCGTTTCCAACGCGGCTCTGGCGCAGTATCAACTCACAAACCTAGTTTCGAATCAGGTGGGGGCCGCGAGGCACACGGATCCTCTGCTGGTAAACGCATGGGGACTAACTTACGGGCCGGGCGGACCATTCTGGATCAGCGA
>CABDYC010000461.1_pt1 | contig 12784 bp, 9 predicted proteins | sample 3421511 | NCBI WGS metagenome assembly CABDYC01 (sample SAMEA5534336, study PRJEB31848) | metagenome | biome: tundra; feature: field; material: soil | place: USA | collected 2013-05 | depth 0.15 m | reverse complement strand
GGCGGCCGGCGGCTAGTTCGTAATGAGCGCGTTCCCCAGCCAGCAGAGGCCAGGGGCGGCCGATGCCGGTACCATCGAAAGCCGAGCCATCTTTGTGCTCGCCGTAGCCGTCGCCGTTGTAGCGGTACCAGCACGGGCCTTGTGGCAGTTGCACGCGCAACAAAGCGTCGATGACGCGAATCGTATTCAGAACGCGCGGATCGTCGGGCGCGCGCAATCCGAACCGCACCAGTGCCAGCGAATCGGGACTGATGATATGAGACGCGCGCTCCAGATTGTCCCCGGGAGGGCGGTTCTTAATCGGAACGAAGCCCTGCGTCGGGGAGGCCGCGCCACCGCTGTCCGGCGGAGCGATGCGAACGTAATAGCCTTCCACGCCGATTTGCTGGGCGAGATCGCCGCCGGTGGCGTAGACCCAGCGTTCGATATTGTCATTCCAGGCGTCGGCTGCGTCGCGAAGAGTAGAGGCAGCATCGCTATGTCCGGTGAGTTCGGCAAGGTCCGCTGCGGCCAGCAGCGCGGAAATTTCCGCGGCCAGCGTGAAGGGAGAATAGCCCGCCTCTTCTTCCCAGCGGTCCTGCTGCGTAACCGGGCCGTTGCGCAGAATAAAACTCGCGGCGTTACGCACCATCGGCCACCAGCGCTCCAGCTTGCCCAGGCCCGGCGCGGCTTCGCGGCGCAGCAGATCAAGCAACAGGATAGGGAAGGCGGTTTCATCCATCTGGACGCCGCTCCAGTAAGCGCGCCCGTCGAGCCAGAGGTTCTGCGCCCAGTTGCCCGCAGCCTCCTGCGTGGACTCGAGGTAACGCAGCACTCTGACGGCGTCGGTAACGGCGCCAGCGGCCAGCAGCGCTCCAGCCGTCTCAACCAGATCGCGCGGCCAGACCAGGTGATAACCGCCGAGATCTTCGTCGCCTTTATTGAAGCCCCACGGAATGGAGAGGCTGGCAATGATGCCGCCGAGAAAATCCTTGGACTCATGGGTGCGTAAGACGGCGGTGGAGGCGCGGTAAAGATCGTACTCGCGCTTGGGTTCATCAATCTTAAGCAGAGTGTCCTGCCAATTCCTCCACTGGCTGACATAGTGCTGGCGAAGTTCGCTGAAATCTTCGTACAGGCTGGAGCGGACTTGCTGGCCAGCCTCAGTCCAGATGCCGCCGAAACCGAGGGCCAGCACTAACTCCCCGTTGCAGGCCGCGAGGTCAACCTCTCCCGTGCAGGCGAGGTTGCCGTTCTCAGCGCGTGCGTATTCCCACTCCATCTGGAAGTGATCGGAGAGGTCCTGCCATCCGTCAGAGGTGCCCACGAATCCGACGGACATCTTTTTCCACGGCGCCGAGGAGGCCAGAGCAAGAGCTGCGCCATCATGCTCGGCAAGGAACATGGGCACGCCTTTATAATCGCCGATCCAACCGGTGTTGCCGTAACCGCAGTTCGCCAGGTGCGGCGAGAGCAGCGCGTAGAGGCAATAGTCGGAGAGCTGTCCCTGCAGCGGTTCGAAACGGATTTTCTGCAGGACCACGTTGCGGTAGGGGTCGGTGAACACCTCCTTGTGGATGCGAAAGCGGCCGCTACCGTCGGTGTTAGTCAGTTCATAAGCGGGGATGCCAGGCTCGACCGGCTTGTTCTCAAACGTGCAGTGCCGCTTCTCCTCGGAAAAGAAAGATCGGCCATCGGTGACGATGAAGCCGAGATCGCGGGTGCAAGCCTGGTCAACCCGCGGAAAGTACACTTCATTCAGAATACCGTGACTCAGCGTGAACCAGACCTTGCTGTGCTGGTTCAACGCCGTGCCGGCACCGGTTTTGGCGCTCGAGGTCCAGCGGGGTGGAATGCCGGGCCAGCCGGGGGCATAGTGTATAGAATCGCTCATGAAGTTTTCGTCCTGGGGAGTACAACCAGATTGAGACCCATTTGGGGAACGGGGACCCGCCGGGTGCACCCGAGCCACCAGAATGGGATGGGCGCAACGCCAATTAGTTGCATCGAAGCGGGAAGTACAAAAAGTAATGTTGCGCCGCGGCGGAAACGCGCGATAATAAAAGGATTCGACCTTATGCGCATGCCAGGTACCGTCCAATTTCGCAAGGCCTTAATCTTCGGTATGGTAGCAGCCTTGTGGCTGGGTCTGGGTTCGTATGCTGCGGCTGGCGCCGCTGCGATACCCGATTCCAGCGTAGGTACGGCCTTGGACCGCGGATTCCTGGGGCTCTACAACCTGGATTTCGCGGGCGCGCACAAGGATTTTTCCGCGTGGGAGACCCAGCATCCCGACGATCCGGTGGGACCGGTCAGCCAGGCTGCCGGATTTCTCTTCTCGGAGTTTAACCGCCTGGGCGTGCTGGAGGGGCAGTTCTATGACAATGACGAAAGCTTCGCCGCGCGCTCGAAACTCAGCCCGGACCCAGTGCTGCACGGCCATTTTCAGGCCGCGATCGACCACGCACAACTGCTCGCACATGCCCGCCTGAACAAAGATGCCAAGGACCGGGACGCGTTGTTCGCTCTAACCCTGGCGTCTGGGCTGCAGGCAGACTATGCGGCGCTGATCGAGAAGCGGAACCTGGCTTCGTTGCACTACGCCAAAGAGGCTTCGGTTTGGGCGCAGCAACTGCTTGCGGTGTGCTCTGATTGTTACGACGCGCAACTGGCTACCGGATTCAGCAAGTACATCATCGGCAGCATGGCTGCGCCGGTGCGCTGGTTCCTGCGCATGGGCGGATTGCCCGGCGACAAGCAGGGCGGTATTGCGGACCTGAGGATGACGGCTCAACGCGGGCACTATCTGGCGCCATTTGCGCGCATCCTGCTGGCCATTGCCTATGTGCGCGACAAAGATAAGCCCCGCGCTCTCGAACTGCTTTCCGCACTGGGCGCGCAGTTTCCCGGCAACGCGCTTTTTCCGCGGGAGATTCTGCGTTTGCAGGCCGCGCATTAGAGGATTCGGCAGGCGGCTCTCGGTCTCGACCAGCAACTCGTTCCCACGAATCCAGGCCATTCATCAGAAATTCACCCGTTTGTAACTGTCCTGTAACACAGCGCCGATAGAAACGAGGATATCCATTCTAAGGAGGAATCATCGAGCGATGCGCAGACTCACGCTGCTACTTTTGTGCGCTCTTGTAGCCCTGCCGGTGATGGCGCAGACCACGCTGAACGGAGCCGGCGCCACGTTCCCCTATCCCATATACTCGAAGTGGTTCAGCGAGTACCACAAGCTGCACCCCGATATTCAGATGAACTACCAATCCATTGGCAGCGGCGGCGGCATCCGCCAGGTGATTGCCGGCACGGTAGATTTCGGCGCCAGCGATGGTCCCATGACTGACGATCAGCTAAAAGAAGCCAAGATGAAGATTTTTCATATCCCGACTGTTTTGGGAGCGGACGTCCCTGCCTACAACATCCCCGGAGTCACGGTGGAATTGAAGTTCACTCCAGACGCGTTAGCTGGAATTTTCCTGGGAAGAATTACGAAGTGGAATGATAAAGCCATCACCAGCGTCAATCCGGGGGTGAATCTTCCCGACAGGGACATCGTTGTCGTTCACCGCTCTGACGGCAGCGGGACCACCTACATCTGGACGGACTACCTTTCCAAAATCAGTTCGGACTGGGAGAGCCAGGTCGGGAAAGGCGCTTCGGTGAAGTGGCCGATCGGACTGGGCGGAAAAGGGAACGAAGGGGTGGCCGGATTGGTCAGGCAGTTGCCGGGATCGATCGGCTATGTCGAGTTGATCTATGCCGTGCAAAACAATATTTCCTACGGCAGCGTAAAGAACTCTGCGGGAATCTTTGTGAAAGCTTCTCTGGAGAGCGTTACGGCAGCGGCTGCGTCCGCTCCCAAAATGCCGGCGGATTTCCGCGTCTCCATTACCAACGCGCCCGGCAAGGACGCATATCCCATTTCCAGTTTTACCTGGCTGCTGATTCCCCAGCAGTCAAAGGATGCGGCGAAAGGTAAAATTCTGGCCGACTTCTTGAATTGGATGGTTACAGACGGACAGAAGATGACAGCCGCACTTTCCTATGCGCCGCTGCCCGATGGCGTTGTGCAAAAAGTGAAAGAGGCAATCAAGCAGGTCAAATAGGCCCCTGGAAGCGGGGATGTTCTTATTTGCACGAGCCGGGTGAGTTGAGCATCGCGATTCCAACCGGCGCATCGGACGGCGGCAACGGCCGTTTCCGATGCGCCGATTCTTTTTCCGGCAGAATCTTCCCCATCCCAGAACGGTCTCGTCACTTGTCGGCCTTGATTCACCGTTCTGCGCCCCTTGGACGGATGCTTTATACTAGCGCTTTGCAGATGTCCCGCACGGTCGCTCCACCGAATGCAGCCCCAACGCACTGGATGGAGTTCGTTACCGTGAATGGGATCCCCATCGGCAAAGAAACATCGCTAGGCTAGAATGAACGCGTAATACCCTCGCACATGGCTCGTCTTTCGCTGGAAAATCCTGAGTATTATCTCAACCGCGATACCTCCTGGCTCGCGTTCAACGGCCGTGTGCTCGAGGAAGCCGAGGATGAAGGCAACCCGCTTCTGGAGCGGTTGAAGTTCCTGGCCATCTCCGCCAGTAATCTGGATGAGTTTTTCGAGATTCGCGTGGCCGCCATGGTGCAGCAGATCGAGGACGGCTACAACGAGGCTGGGCCCGATGGATTGACCCTGGCTGGGAAGCGCGACATTCTGGCCCGTCTTACTCACAAGTTCGTGGACGAACAGTACGAGTGCTGGAACGCGTTGCGTCCGGCGCTGGCCGAGCATGGAATTCGCGTGCTGGGCTTGCACGAGTTGGACTCGGATGCCCGGCGGTTCGTCGACGAATATTGCGAGAAAGAGTTGGATCCTCTGCTCACTCCGGTGACGGTCGATCCCACCCATCCCTTTCCCCGGGTGATCAACAAAGCACTGTGCCTCGGACTGCTTCTGCGCCGGCGGCGCCGCTCCGCGCTCACCTACACGGGCGTGGTGTCCGTGCCCCGTGCGTTGCCGCGTTTAGTACGGTTGCCCTCGGAGACCACGACGGACTTCATCTTCCTCGCCGACCTGGTCGCGCACCACGCCCAGAGCATGTATCGCGGCTACGACATCGTTTCGTCGGCTCCCTTCCGCGTGACCCGGAACAGCAATCTCTATCTGCAGGAAGAAGAGGCGCGCAATCTTCTCGAATCCGTGCGCGCCGAGTTGCACAACCGGCGCAAAGGCGACGCGGTCCGCATGGAGATTGAGGCCGACGCCGATCCCGAGATCATCGACCGCCTGCGCACTGTGTTCGAGCTCGATCCCTGGCAGGTTTTTCCCGTGAACGGCCCGGTAAACCTTTCGCGGCTGTTTAACGTCTATGATCAGGCCCAGCGCCCCGATCTCAAGTACCGCGCCTTTGCCCCGCGCGAGTTGCGGCTTACGGCCAAATCCCAAAATCTGTTCGAGGAACTGCGGCGGCATGACGTCCTGCTGCACCATCCCTACGATTCCTACGACGCGGTGGTGTCGTTCATCGAGTCCGCGGCGGAAGATGAGCACGTACTTTCGATCAAGCAGACCCTCTACCGTACCAGCGAGCACTCTGCCATCGTTCCCTCGCTCATGGATGCGGCTTCGCGGAAGGAAGTCACGGCCGTGGTCGAGTTGAAGGCGCGTTTCGATGAAGCCCACAACATCCGCTGGGCGCGCGATTTGGAAGATGCCGGCGTGCAGGTGTTTCACGGACTGGTTGGCCTGAAGACGCATTGCAAGCTTTCGCTGCTGGTGCGCCGCGATCCCGATGGCGTGCGCAGCTACGCGCATATCGGAACCGGCAACTACAACGCCACCACGGCGCGGATCTATACCGATCTCAGCCTGTTCACGGCGAATCCGGAGATTACCCGCGCCGTGCATGACGTCTTCAGTTTCTTGACCGCTTATGCCGAGAACCCCACCTATGACCCGCTGCTGGTGGCCCCGCTTGACTTGGCGGAAAAGATCATTGCCCTGATCGATCGCGAGGCCGAGCACGCGCGCCAGGGACGCCCGGGACGCATCATCGCCAAGATGAACGCGGTGCTCGACAGAAACGTGGTGCACGCCTTGTATCGCGCTTCCCAGGCCGGGGTGGAGATTGATCTCATTGTGCGCGGCATTTGCGCCTTGCGTCCGGGCGTGCGCGGTCTGAGTGATCGCATCCGCGTGCGCAGTATTGTGGGCCGTTTTTTGGAGCACAGCCGGATTTACTACTTCGGGAATGGAGGCGAGGAAGAAATCTACATGGGCAGCGCCGACTGGATGCCGCGCAATCTCTACGAGCGGGTCGAAGTGCTCGTACCCCTGCGCGACGAATTCCTGCGCGAGCGCGTGCGCCGCGAGATTCTCGACGCCTACCTGGCGGATAACCGCAAGGCTCGCATCCTGCTCCGCGATGCCACCTACATTCGGGCCTGGCAGCCCGTGCACGGCAAAAGGAATCGCAAACCGCCTTCCGGCGCAGCCGCCTTCAGCGCGCAGGATTTTCTGATCAGCGTGGCGGAAGGCAAGCAGGCGGCGGGTTTTGCCCTACCGCAGGTTCCGGCAAGGAAGCGCAGAGTTTCCGCCGGAAGAGTACGATAATTCGCCATGATCATTTATTTTCTGCGTCACGCCAGCGCCGGCGAACCCTTCGTGAACCCGAAGAAGGACGAGAAACGCGCGCTCGACAAGGAAGGCATCGAACAGTGCGGTTATGTGGGCCGCGCCCTGGCCGCAATTGACGCGCAGGTCGACGTCATTATGTCCAGTCCGCTGAAGCGCGCCACCCAGACCGCTTCCCTGGTCGGAAACGAGATGGGGTACGAAGGCAAGCTGCAAATCGAGACCGCCCTGCGTCCCGAGGCAACCTTTGCCGATTTCCGCCGGCTGCTGGAAAAGTACGCGGGCCAGGAATCGATCATGGTCGTGGGACACAATCCCAAACTCAGCCAGTTCCTCGGCACCCTGATCAGCGAGTCTGGTTGCGAAGCTTCGGTGGATCTGAAGAAGGGAGCCGTGGCCAGGGTCGACATGCGCCGCAGCTCCGGCACGCTGCAGTGGTGTTTGACCCCGAAAGCGCTGCGCACTCTCTACACCGCCGCAGTGGAAAGTTCACGCCCGAACACTTCGCGGAAATAAGCGCAGTCCTTCTCGATCGCCCACAATTCCAGGTCCACTCCCATGCGCCGGCGGGGCACCAGCGTCAGGCGTATTTCAGCGCCGCGCTGGCTTACGCGCACCTTTTGCACGGCGCGGCTCCGTCCCAGGTTCAGGGCGCGCGCCAGCCGCAGCAGCAGAATCGCTTTCTGCACTCCGGCGCGGTCCGCGGGATCAATCGCTTTCATCGGACCGTCTTCCATCGTGGGCCGCGACTTTCCCAGATAGCGCGCAATGGCCGCAATCAACCGGCGCTGCTGCGGCGTGTAACCAAGAATCTCCGAGTTCGAAATGATGTAGTACGTGTGCCGGTGATGGCCGTTGCGGTTGACGTAGTCTCCCACCTCGTAGAGCATGGCGGCCGCCGACAGCCACTCGCGGAATTCCGGCGCCAGGCCGTGCACCGAACGCAGCGCGGAGAACAGAAACATGGCGGACTCGCGCACATCAAGGGCGTGTTTCATGTCCACTTGATAGTGAGCGACGGCCCGGGTAATCGACTCCCAGCGTTCCGATTCAATTTGTCTTCCGGATCGCGTGCTGCGGTCGTGTTCGGCCGCCATCTGTGCCAGCAGGCCGTCGCGCAGGCCCAGCGCGGAATAGCGAAAACCCTTGAGATGGCAGCGCTCGAGCAGTTCCTGATAAACGATCGCCCCGGCGATGATGATTTCCGCTCGCCGGGGACCGATGCCTTCAATCTGACGCCGTTCGTCCATGGGCAGGCGTGCCAGCCGCTTGGCGATTCGGGTCATCTCCGTACGGGAAACCACCGTGCGCTGCCGGCTCCCGTTCTTCCGCAGATGGCTGGCTGCGGCCGCCAGCGCGGCGGCGGTGCCAGACGTGGCAATCACGTTCTTAACCTTTGCCGCCACCACGCGAGCGGCGATGCGGTTCACTTCGCGGGCGACGAACCCTTGCAGCCGTTTGAGCTCGCCCTTGCGCGGCGGATCGTGGCTCAGGAACTCATCGGTAAGACGGACCGCGCCCAGCGGCAGACTCACCATGTCGCGGATGTGGCCGCGCCAGGAGACGGTCAGTTCGCAACTTCCGCCTCCCAGATCCATCATTAACGTGGGAGAACTGTCTACGCGGAGATTGGAGACAAGTCCCAGATGGATCAGACGAGCCTCTTCCAATCCCGAGATAGTCTCGACCTTCCAGCCGGTCGCGGAACGAACCCACTCTAGAAAGGCTTGCGAGTTACGGGCATCCCGCAGCGCGCTGGTGGCGACGACTCGGACTGGGTCCGTGACCACTTGTTGTGTGGCCCGGTGAAAGCGGCGCAAGACTTTGATCGTTTCGGCCATCGACTCGGGGGTAAGAAAGCCGGAACGAAACACCCCTTCGCCCAAGCGCGTAACCTCGCGGTCTTCGTGGACGGGGCGAAGGCGGCCACGCGTGAGGCGTGCGATCTTCAGCCGCACGGAATTGGAACCGATATCAACCGCGGCAAAGGTCGGCATGAGGCAAGGCCAACAGTTTACATGCCACAGCCTTCGCGGTCATCCGCTGACTTCGACGTAGTTCGCGGGAAACGGCGTTGAGATTCAAGCCGCAAAGGTCGAAGGCCGACTCTTCTGCGCCGCAGCATGAGCGGGGCCGGGAGCTGAGGCGATCGGCTTGGTTGCGCCGCGCATATGCGAGAGCACCGCAACCGCATGGCGAAACTTTGCTCCGGTTACGTTGTGGAGTTCCGCCACCAGCGACGACTCCCGTACCTCGCCAAGATGCTCGCTGGCCGTTTGCGTCAGAGTGAGCCAGTCGTGCCAGTCGCCCAACGCGTCTTGGATGCGCTTGATCCCGGCGATGAGCTGCACAGCTTCAGTGGACGGGTTGGCGAACTCGGCTGCGTAGCGGGCCCGCTTGCTCAGGATGCGGTATTGGTGCAGTAACGGCTCGGTGACCGGTGTGTCCCCGCTCTCAATAGCTCCCAGCATCCCTCTGGCGACTGCCAAAGGATCCCGGCTCGCTTCCGGGCGGAAGTCCTTGCTGGCGCGTTTCAGCCGCTTGCGAATCTCGCGGACGGTGTCTTCATCGACCGCCTTCCGCAGCTTCTTTTCTTGCTGGCCCCGGAGTTCGATCAAATGATTCACGAGCTGCGTCTTGCGCCGCGGTTCCCGCGGAATCTTCAAGCTGCGCAGTGCAGCCAGCTGGACGTCCAGATCGCGCACTTTGCCGGCACGCTTACGAATCCGGCCCAGCAGCTTCAGAAGTTTTTTCTGACTGCGGTCCAGCTTTGGAGAAAGCTCGCCCAGCAGTATCTGAAGCCGGCGCGTGTCCGTGCGGAAGCGGTGAACATTCTCCGCCCTTGGTTTTGAGGAAAGCTTGACCAAGTCCTGCTCAAGCTTCTGAAACACAACGCGGCTGCGCTTGGGAGCGATCGCCATAAAGAGAATCGAATCGGGAATGAAAATACAGGCTTGCCCGGGAAAAGGCAACCCCTGAAAAGCTTTGCCATTTTAACCTCCTGTTAACAGAATTCTGTTAAGGTGAGGGCGGATGGCCACTCCTGCCCGTCGTCGGCCCGATATGCCTGCTCCGCAACCTGTTGAAGCATCGAAGGTTAGCGGCCTCTCCCAAGAAGGGAGGCAGGCTGCGCCGCTTCTGCATGGGACGAGCAGCGAAACCGGCGACCAGGTCTTCAAATTCACCATGCTGTTGTGTGGCCTGGCCGTGCTGGCGACCCTGTTCCTGATTGTCTACGAACTGGTGTTGCGCTCCGGACCCTCGTGGCACGCCTTTGGATTTAAGTTCTTCGCTGGGCGTGATTGGGATCCGGTGAACGAACGATTCGGCGCGCTGCCGTTCGTTTACGGAACCTTGGTCTCCTCATTCCTCGCATTGCTCATCGCGGTGCCGCTGGCGATCGGAGTGGCGGTTTTCACCACTGAGATGTGTCCCGTGGCGTTGCGTGGGCCGCTCTCGTTTTTCGTGGAATTGCTGGCCGCGATTCCCAGCGTAGTCTACGGACTGTGGGCGATCTTTGTGCTGGTACCAATCCTCAGCAACTACGTCCAACCTTTCCTGTCCCGGACGTTAGGCTGGACCGGATTGTTTGTAGGTCCGCCCTACGGCATCAGCATGCTGGCGGCAGGAATCATCCTGGCCATCATGATCATCCCGATCATTTCTTCGATCACGCGCGAAGTGCTGATGGTGGTGCCGCAGCACCAGCGGGAGGCTGCACTCGCTCTGGGCGCTACCCGGTGGGAAATGATTCGCGTCGGCGTGCTGCGCAATGCGCGGGCGGGCATCATGGGCGGTATTATCCTGGGCTTGGGCCGCGCCCTGGGAGAAACCATGGCCGTGACCATGGTGATCGGAAACCGGCCGGAGATTGCCAAGTCATTGTTTGCGCCGGGGTATACCATGGCCAGCGTGCTGGCTAATGAGTTCAGCGAGGCGGCCGGCGATGTGTACCTCGCGGCCCTGATCGAAATTGGTCTGGCTCTGTTCCTGGTCACGATCGTGGTCAACGCTCTGGCACGATTGCTGGTCTGGACCGTCACTCGCGGCCAGCCTTCGAGGGCGAATGCCTGAGACCGGCAAGACTTCCGCGCTGCACACCGTGCCGCCCATTGCTTTGCGGCGCCGCATCACCGACCACGTAATGACCGGTGTGGCTGTGCTTACCGTCATCCTGGTGTTGGTGCCGCTGTTCGCGATCTTCGCCTATCTTGTCTACCGCGGCGTCGGCTCGATCAACTGGGCCTTCCTCACTCAAACCCCGAAACCGGTGGGCGAAGCGGGCGGCGGAATGGCCAATGCGATCGTGGGCTCGGGGTTTATTCTCGCCCTGGCCAGTGTTCTGGGAGTTCCCGTGGGAGTGGGCGCCGGCATCTACCTCGCGGAATACGGGCGCGACCGCTTCGGCGATGCCATTCGCTTCACCGCCGACGTGCTCAACGGCGTTCCTTCGATCGTGATTGGCATCGTGGCCTACTCCATCGTCGTTCTCTACCAGAAGCACTTCTCTGCCTTGGCTGGCGGTGTGGCATTAGCCATCATGATGATTCCGACCATCACACGCACCACCGAAGAGATGCTTCTGCTGGTGCCGCAGGCCTTGCGTGAGGCTGCGTATGGGCTGGGTATTCCGCGCTGGCGGACGACTCTCTCCATCACCCTGCGCACCGCAACTTCCGGCGTGATTACAGGAATCATGCTGGCCTTTGCCCGGGTTGCAGGCGAGACCGCGCCGCTGCTCTTCACGGCGTTCGGAAATCAATTCTGGAATCTGCGGGCCGACCAGCCGACCGCCGCGCTGCCGCTGCAAATATTCAGCTACGCCATTTCTCCCTACGACGAATGGCACCGGCAGGCGTGGGCGGGGGCGCTCGTGCTCATCATTCTCATTGTCACAGCGGTCGCGGCCGTGCGCTTCGCCGTGCGCCGTGGTACCTTCGGAGCGGCATAGTCTATGGGCGTTGGAATCCAGGTCGAAAACCTGAATGCGTGGTATGGCAAGACCCAGGCGTTATACGACATCCAATTAACCATGGCGGCCAACCACGCCACGGCGCTGATCGGGCCCTCGGGCTGCGGCAAGTCGACGTTTATCCGCTGCCTGAACCGCATGCACGAAACCATCCCCGAAGCGCGAGTAAGTGGGAGCGTGCGCATCGGCGAAATTGACGCCTACAACGGCACTTCGGCCACACAGCTTCGCCGCCGCGTCGGAATGGTGTTTCAAAAAGCGAATCCATTCCCTACGATGTCGATCTACGACAACGTCGCCTCCGGGTTGAAGCTCAACGGTTTTCGGGATCACCGCAAACTGGACGAGATCGTGCAGCGAGCGCTGGAGTCCTCTGCGTTGTGGGACGAGGTCAAGGATTACGTTCACAAGAAATCGGGTGCCAGCCTTTCGGGCGGGCAGCAGCAGCGGCTTTGCATCGCCCGCGCTCTGGCGGTCGAACCCGAGGTCCTGCTGATGGACGAGCCCTGCTCGGCGCTTGATCCCATCTCCACCGGCAAAATTGAAGAGTTGATCTTTCAACTCAAGGAACGGTATACCATCGTAATTGTGACTCACAACATGCAGCAGGCGGCCCGCGTCGCCGAGTTTACTGGATTCTTCCTGCTGGGCAAGATGATTGAATTCGACAAGACGGAAAAAATCTTCACTAAACCGTCGGACAAAAAGACGGAAGACTACATCACAGGCAGATTTGGATAAGGCAGATTCGGATAAGGAAGGGTTCGGATAATGCGCACGCGCTTTCAGCAGGGGCTCGACGATCTGCGCCAGAAGCTGCTCCGCATGGGTGGACTGGCGGAGCAGGCGGTGGATCGCGCCCGTCAGGCCTATATCGATCGCGATCTCACCCGCTGCCAGATGGTTCTCGAAGGCGAGGGTCTCATCAATACCGCGGAGCGGGAGATCGACGAGGCTGCCTTCGATTTGCTCGCCATGCAGCAGCCCATGGCCGTCGATCTGCGCTTTATCCTCGCCGTCACCAAGATCAATTCTAATCTGGAGCGGGTCGGCGACCAGGCCGTGAACATCGCCGAGCGTGTGATGGACATGGTGGAGCTTCCCGCAGCTGATTTGCCCGTTGATATCGCGCGCATGGGAGCGGCCGTCAGCGCCATGGTACGCCGCGCCCTGGAGTCCTTCATCGAAGGCAAGGCAGAGCT
>CABDYC010000460.1_pt1 | contig 12784 bp, 11 predicted proteins | sample 3421511 | NCBI WGS metagenome assembly CABDYC01 (sample SAMEA5534336, study PRJEB31848) | metagenome | biome: tundra; feature: field; material: soil | place: USA | collected 2013-05 | depth 0.15 m | reverse complement strand
AATCTTGTAGGCATGATGAATCTTCGCGATCCGCTGCTTTGAGAATCCGCGGCGCTCGAGGCCAACTTTGTTCATCCCGTACGCGTGTGTGTCACGCGCGGCGGAGGTCATGGAAAACGGCAGGACATCCTGAGTGACGGTGGTGCCGCCGCCAACGTAGGCATGAGCGCCGATGCGCACGTACTGATGCACCGGGCAGAGTGCGCCGACTACGGCCCACTCTTCCACGGTTACATGTCCGCCCAAGGTCGCGCCGTTGACCAGCATGCAGTGGTCGCCAATCACGCTGTCGTGTCCGACGTGCGCGTAGGCCATGATCAGCGTGTGGCTCCCAACTCGAGTCAGTCCGCCGCCTTTCACAGTCCCGCGGCTGATGGTTACACCCTCGCGAATCTCGTTGTGGTCGCCGATCTCCAGCCGCGTCGGTTCGCCTTTGTAGGAAGTATCCTGCGGCGCCATGCCGATGGCACAGAAGGGGAAGAAGGCGTTGTCCGCGCCGATTTTCGTTGGCCCTTCAATGGCGACGTGCGACACCAGATGACAGCCCTCGCCAAGCTCGACATCCGGACCGATCACGCAGTAGGGGCCGACCTTGCTCGATGCCGGCACTTTGGCTCGCGGATCGATGATGGCGGTGGGATGAACATTCATGATTGAGTCATTGCATCAGGAGATGGACTCATTGCGCTGGCTGCCGGGTCTTGGTTCATTCCGCGTCGTCGTCGCCCGTGCCGTCAGCGCCTTCGCCGCGTCCGCGCAAACTGTCGATGAGCTGGCATGACACCGTCGCTTCCGCCACGCGCTTGCCCGCAACGTACGCGACACCCTGCATTTTGGCGGCGATCATGCGCGGGATGGCCCGCCAGCCCTTCACTTCCACCTCGATGCGCAACTGGTCGCCGGGGCTCACGGGGCGGCGGAATTTCGCGCGCTCGATCCCTGTGAACACCATCACTTTGCCGGTGCGATCTTCCACTTCCGTGAGCAGCAGGGCGCCGCCGGCCTGAGCAATGGCTTCCACGATCAACACGCCGGGCATGATGGGCAATCCCGGGAAATGGCCGTTGAAAAAGGGTTCGTTGATGGTTACGTTCTTGATGGCCACGATGCGCTCTTTGCGTTTCAGTTCCAGCACTCGGTCAATCAGCAGAAAGGGATAGCGGTGCGGGAGAATCTTCAGGATGTCGTGAATGTCGAGCGCCGTCTTGGGTGCAGCCGCATCGTCGCCGGGAGGAGTGCTCTCAATCATGGTTCATCTCAATACGTCCGTCTCAATCAGTTCGTCTCAATCGGCCTGAAGATTATACTGTACCGCGTTGCATTCAGGACGGAGCGGCGACTCCGGCCAGTGAGAGGGAATTGTGCCCGGTAAGAAAACAAGAAGATCAGCAATGACTGCCCCGCAGGCCGCGTGGGCCGATCGCCTGCGTTATTTCTCGGAACAGCAGGACCGGATGGTCGAGACGGTTCGCAAGCTCGTCGAAATCGAGTCCCCCAGCGACAACAAGCCAGCGGTCGACCGCGTGGCCGCGTTCCTCGCGCCAAAGTTTGAAGGGCTGGGAGGACGGACTCAACTCCATCGCAGCAACGACTTCGGCGACAGTTTGCAGATCGACTTCGGCGGACTCTCTCGCCTGGGATCGGCGGATCGCCAGCCAGTCCTGCTGCTGGGGCACTACGACACGGTGTATCCGCTGGGCACGCTGGCTGGCATGCCATGCAAAATCGAGAACGGCCGTCTGCGCGGACCGGGCGTTCTCGACATGAAATCAGGCATAGCTCTGATGCTCCATGCCATCGAAGCGCTGCAAGCATGGCACGGCCAACTGCCGCGGCCGGTCACCGTTTTTCTGGTTTCCGACGAAGAAGTGGGCAGCTACTCTTCGCGGATGACCACGGAGGCATTGGCGAAAGAGTCCGCCGGAGTGCTGGTGCTGGAACCTGCCGCTGGACTTCGCGGCGCCGTTAAGACTGCGCGCAAGGGTGTGGGCGAGTATAGGTTGCGGGTGAAAGGCGTGGCGGCGCATGCGGGACTTGATCCCGGCAAAGGGCACAGTGCCATCCTCGAACTGGCGCGGCAGATCGCAGTTGTCGCGAAACTAAACAACTTGCGGCAAGGCTTGTCGGTAAACCCTGGCGTGATCGAGGGTGGAACGCGCACGAATGTGATTGCGGCCGAGGCGTCCGCGGAGATCGATGTGCGCATCAAGAGCGCGAAACAAGCCTCCGGAATCGACCGCAAGATGCGCTCCCTCAAGCCGTTCGATAAGCACTGCAAACTCGAGATGACGGGCGGTATTAACCGCCTCCCGATGGAACGAACTGCCGGAGTGGCGGCGCTGTACAAGAAAGCCCAGGAGATTGCCCGCCAAGTGGGATGGAAACTCGAGGAAGCCGCCGTGGGCGGCGGCTCCGACGGAAACTTCACTGCTGGGATGGGTATTCCCACGCTCGACGGCCTAGGCGGGGTGGGCGAGGGTGCACACGCTGTGCACGAATTCATCGTCATCTCCGAACTGCCGCGCAGGGCGCTGCTACTCGCTGGAATGATCGAGAGTGTTTGAAGCGCTACTCCCTGGAACCAGGACCAGGAAGTAATCCATCTTGTCGCCCTTCACAAAGTCATACTGTTCGAGCAGCCGGTAGCCCGCCTGCGTCGCCTCATGGAGGACGACATCGCGGCCCACGCCATGGTTCTCGCCGTTTCCATTGCGGTCGATGATTCCAATCCTCGCGCCGGCACGGAGCGACTCCCGCAGGTTCCGTAACAGAGCAACAGGTTCGGCAACTTCGTGATACGTCTTCAGCAGCAGAACAACATCAACTGCACCCGCTGGAAGAAGAGGGTCGTCGGCTTTCCCGAGGATGGTCTTCACATTGCGCAACTTCTCCTTCTGCGCGCGGTCGCCGACATAGCGGATCGATTCCGGGTTGATGTCGACGGCATAAACCATGCCTGCTTCGCCCACCCGCCTCGCCGCTCGCACCGTGAACCACCCTGACCCCGGCTCCTATATCGGCTACCGTCTTTCCGGGTGTGATGCCAAGAATGTCCATGACGCGATTGACTTGCAGACGCCCGTCCCGCCCAGGAGAATCGAAAATGGAGAGGTCTCCCGTGTAGGGCTCGCTGGTTTTGCGATGTTCGCCCGGCGGGACGACTGGGGCCTGAGCCGGCCCTTGAGCGCAAACGTAAGAGAAAGTCTGGCACGAAACGAGTAGCGCCAGCATTAGAACACGACGCTTGAGAATCACCACGAACCTCCGGGAACCTGCGCTTCCAGGATAGACTTCGAGCGGGCGGCTTGGTAAGCGCTGGCAGATTCGCGTGCGCAGTAGCCAATTGCGGCGCCACACTTTTTTTGACTCCGAAGTTGGCATGGCCTAGACTTTTCGCAGGGGTTCGGCCGCCCTACGCTGCGTTCGCTGGGAACGCCCGGAAGACCCCTGTGGAGGACTTATGGGTGAAGGCCTTTTTCAGCCGTGGCATCTTCTGATAATCGTGGCCATCGTGCTTTTGGTCTTTGGCACCAGCAAGTTCTCCGCGCTGGGCAAGGGTCTCGGCGAAGGCATCCGTAACTTCAAGGCCGCGATGAAAGAACCCGAAGAAGACAAGAAAGAGAAGAAAGAAGAAGAGAAGAAGTCCTAGCCTTACTGCGGTTCACCTCGAACTCTTCTTCTTCGTCTGTGCCGGTACGCTTCCATAATCGACCTAATCGAAGGTAAGTGCCCGCAATTCAGAACGCTCCCCGCTTTCGCAGCATGGCATAAACCAGTGCCACCGGCAGGCCCACCACATTGCTGTAGTCGCCTTCGATGCGCGGGATCCAGCGCGAAGCGACGCCCTGGATCGCATACGCTCCCGCCTTGTCCATAGGCTCGCCGCTTGCGATGTAGTCGCGGATCTCATTGTCGGAAAGCTCGCACATGGTTACCAGCGTCGTCTCGGAGAAAGCAGTTACCAGTTGCCGGTTGCCAGTTGTCAGTTTTGTTTCGGTTTTACTGGCAGCTGGCAACTGGCAGCTGGCAACTGGACCAACAAGGCAGACTCCCGTAATCACTGCGTGCATACGCCTCGACAACAGTCGCAACATGCGGGCCGCATCGTCTGCGTCGCGCGGTTTGCCGAGGATGGTGTCATCGACTACGACGATCGTGTCCGCACCAAGCACGTAGTTCTTCGGTTGACTTTGAAATACCGCCAGCGCCTTTTCCCGCGCCAGCCGCTCCGCGCAATCTCGCGGAGACTCACCTGCGAGCGGTGCTTCGTTGACATCGGCGGTTTGCACCGTGAACGGAATACCCGCGTTGCGCAGTAACTCCTGGCGGCGCGGCGAGGCGGAGGCGAGAACGATCGTCACGGGAGTTAATTTTAGCGGAATACTCACCAACGCATTTCAACGGAGACCAATTAAGCCGCAGAACTGAGAACTCCCCCGCCTGTTAAAATTAAAGATTAGCCCGCAGTCTCTCAAAAGCAGTTGCCGGTTGCCAGTTTCGATTCGGTTTTACTGGCAACTGGCAACCGGCTGCTGGCAACTGGACTTATGGACGCCGCTTTCCTCCGCAACTTTGCGATCATCGCGCATATCGACCACGGTAAATCCACGCTGGCGGACCGCCTGTTGGAGTTGACCGGGTCGCTCACCGCGCGTGAGATGCAGGCGCAGGTGCTCGACTCCATGGATTTGGAGCGCGAGCGCGGCATCACCATCAAGGCCCATGCCGTGCGCATGATGTACACCGCGCACGACGGCCAGACTTACCAGCTCAACCTGATCGACACCCCCGGCCACGTGGACTTTTCTTACGAGGTCTCGCGGTCGCTTGCCTCGTGCGAAGGGGCGCTGCTCATAGTCGACGCTTCGCAAGGAGTGGAAGCTCAAACGCTTGCCAACTCCTATCTTGCGATCAATCACGGCCTCGCAATCATTCCTGTCATCAACAAGATCGATCTGCAAAGCGCTGACATCCCGCGCACGAAGGAAATGATCGAAGGCGCCGTCGGGCTTGACGCTTCAGATGCCGTGCTGATCAGCGCCAAGACCGGCCAGGGCGTGCCCGACGTGCTGGAAGCCATCGTGAAGCGTATCCCACCGCCGAAGGGCAATCCGGACAGCCGGCTGCAGGCGCTCATTTTCGACTCCTGGTTTGACGCCTACCGCGGTGTGGTGATACTGACCCGCGTTTTCCAGGGAACGCTGCGCAAGGGCCAGAGAATTCGTCTATGGTCCAATGGGACAACCTTCGACGCGGAAACTCTCGGAGTGCTCACGCCCAAGCCGGTGGAAATTGACGAGCTGAAAGCGGGCGAAGTCGGGTTCCTCATCGCGAACATCAAGAATGTCGCCGACACTAAAATCGGCGACACCATCACCGATGACGCCAACCCCGCGTTCGACGCGCTTCCCGGCTTTGAAGAGATCAAGCCCATGGTCTTCGCCGGCCTCTACACCGTGGACGCGCACGAGCACACCCGCCTGCGCGAAGCGCTGGAAAAACTGCGGCTGAATGATTCGTCGTTCTTTTTCGAACCGGAAAGTTCGGTGGCGCTGGGCTTCGGCTTCCGCTGCGGCTTCCTCGGCTTGCTGCACATGGAGATCATCCAGGAGCGCCTGGAACGCGAGTTCGCGCTCGAACTCATCATCACCGCGCCCGGCGTGCGTTACAAGATCACCAAGACCGACGGCGTGCTGATTGAGGTCGACAATCCCTCACGCTGGCCCGACCCCAGCGAAATCGCCAAGGTAGAAGAGCCGGTGATTCTGGCCACGATTCTCACCAACGAGGAATACGTCGGCGGCATCCTGAAACTGGTCGAGGACAAGCGCGGCAAGCAGAAGACCTTCGAGTACGTCAGTTCGTCGCGCGTGATGTTGCATTACGAGTTACCGCTGAATGAAATCGTTCTCGACTTTTATGATCGCCTGAAGTCAGTCTCACGCGGCTACGCTTCGCTTGACTATCACCTGGCGGATTATTGGGAGTCGCCGATGGTCAAGCTCGACATCCTGGTAGCGGGCGAACCGGTGGATGCGCTTTCCATCATCGTGCATCGCGATTTTGCTTACGAGCGCGGCAAAGCGCTGGTCTCCAAGATGAGGCAACTCATTCCCCGGCAAATGTTCGAAGTGGCAATACAGGCTTCCATCGGCGCGAAAATCATCGCCCGCGAAACCGTTTCCGCCATCCGCAAGAACGTGATTGCCAAGTGCTACGGCGGTGATATTTCGCGCAAGCGCAAGCTGCTGGAGAAACAGAAGGAAGGCAAAAAACGCATGAAGCGCATCGGCCGCGTCGATATCCCCCAAGAGGCTTTCCTGGCCGTGCTGAAGGTCGGCGAAGACAGCAATTGAGAGGGTTTTGCGCCTGAAATTCCCCTCCGGCGGGCGCATTGGCAGAGGGGCGGAAGGCGTTTTAGCGGTCGTTCAGGGACGCAGAATCGGAAGGTCAGGGACCGCTGAATGTGCAAATCTCCAAAGTGGGATTAGGCCGGCTTTTCACGGGCCTGGCCTCTGTTAATACCGAGTGAATTGCCTAACTGGTTACTATTCAGAGCCTTAGGGGGCGGAAAACCTGCCGCAGTGAGTTGGCTCACAGGTCTTTGCCGACAGACATTTTTCTCGTAGCCAGCAATTCCACAAGCTTTTCCACAGCACACCCGCCGAGCGCAACTCAAACCGCCTAAGGTACTTACCGGACAAAATTGAGGGCCTTCCTGTAACCCGGGATCACTCCTCTGGCTCCAGGCCGCCTTCCACCATCGTCTCGAATCTGGTGCAGCTTTTCAGGAATGCCAACTGGAGCTTGCCCGTCGGACCATTGCGCTGCTTGGAAATGATGATCTCAGCTTTGCCCTGCAAGTCGGGATCGTCCTGCTTGTAAACTTCTTCGCGGAAGATGAACATCACCACATCGGCGTCCTGCTCGATTGATCCGGACTCGCGCAGATCGGAAAGTTGCGGACGATGGTCGCCGCCGCGGCTCTCCGGAGCCCGGCTCAACTGCGAGAGCGCAACCACCGGCACGCTGAGTTCTTTGGCCAGCGCCTTCAGCCCGCGCGAAATCGCCGACACTTCCTGCGTGCGGTTTTCGTAGCGCTTGCTGCCGCCCGACATGAGCTGAAGGTAGTCCACGATGATCAGGTCAAGCTTGCCCTGCGATTGCTTCAAGCGCCGCGCTTTGGCGCGCATCTCGCTCAGCCCGATGCCGGGCGTGTCGTCGATGAAAATGGGCGCGTGCGCCAACTGCTCCATGGCGCGCACCACTTTGCGCGTGTCGTCCTGCCACAGCGAACCGGTGCGCATTTTGTGCGCGTCCACTTTGGCCTGCGAACAGAGCAAGCGCAACAGCAGCGCCTCGCGTGACATTTCCAGCGAGAACACTCCCACCACCTGCTGGTCCTCGATCGCAGCGTTCTCGGCGATGTTCATGGCGAATGCGGTCTTGCCCATCGAAGGCCGCGCCGCGATGATGACCAGGTCCGAACGCTGCAGTCCGCTGGTCAACTCATCGAGAGCGGTGTAGTGCGTGGCCAATCCAGTAATGCGCTGGCCGCGTTGCAGCAGCGCGTCGACCGAGCCGAACGATTCACGCACGATCTCCTGCACACCCATGAAGCCGCGCCCGATGCGTTTCTCCGAAAGCTGGAAGATCGCCGCCTCGGCGTCATTGAGCACCTCCTCGGCGGCATCGGATTGATCGGCCGCCCGCGCGATCGCCGTATTGGCCGCGTGAATTAACCCGCGCAGCAGTGCCTTGTCGCGAACGATCTTGACGTAGTGCTCGATGCTGGGCCGGTCAGGGACTCCATCCAGCAGGCTCGACACATAGCCCACGTCACCGATCGCCTGCAGATCCTTGTGCCGGTCGAGCTCTTCGATCAGCGTGATCATGTCGATCGGTCGCGAGGATTCCGCCAGATCGACCATGCGCCCATAAATGCGCCGGTGCGAATCCAGCGAAAAATCTTCGATCCGCAGGTGCTCCGCAGCCTGGTTGTAGGCAAAGTTGTCGAGCAGGATCGCGCCCAGGATCGAGCGTTCCGCTTCTACGTTCGCGGGAAGAGTGCTGATGTTGTAGTCGGTAGTGGCCATGATTCCGTACAGCACTTTGCCGCAATCTCCCCCCCTAGCATAAGCGAACACAAAGCGAAGCGCCAAATGAATTGTGCAGAAGCTGTGAAACCCAAGCGATATATTGTGGAAACCCTGCGAAAACGCGACCATTACTTTTGCGGAGGCCTCGAAAACGGCAGCGCGAAGACCGACATGCGCAAAAACAAATGCGGCTCAGGCCAGCCACCCGAGCCGCATCGTTTCGTGGATCTCTCGTCTTGCCTTCCCGCCGCTAGGAGCAGCGGGTCGACGGTACTGGTCCGACAGCGCTCACCAGGAGTGCCACATTTACCAGTACTGGCTGCAGAACCGTGATTCTAAGAATCGCGTCTCTGCAACCCCTGCGGTGGCCAGCGGCCCAGCCGGCTCAAAGAGCGGGCTGTAGAGGAGGCCGCAATGCCCGGGCAACCGGTTTGCGCTCGCGCGCGTTTCCAATTTCCCCCGGCAATTCACCCTCGAGAATTGCCAGCTGCCACCGGCTTCCCGCAATCATCATTCGGCAAGCCTTGAGAATTGCCACGTATTCGCTGAACCCACTCTGTCCCGGAATGTCGCGGCGAGCAACAGAAAAACATTTCCCGCTTGTGCGGAAGCTGTGGACGACGAGACTTCCTTGTGGAAAGCTGAGGAAAAGTGCGGAGGAAATCGCGCGAGAGCAACCCGGGAAGGTGCAGGGGATTTACCTTAGACGCTGTGAGGAAAATAGCGCCACAAGAAAGGACGGTCGAAACCGCGCCGTTCACTCGGCCGAGGCTGCCGAGAATTCCTCCGCGCACCCCTGAAGATCGATCCCCTTGTTCTTGGGCTCGACGCAATCTTTCAGCAGATGCCACGCCTCGCGGTACTGCTCGTATCTCGCCTTGTCGCTGTTGGTCGCCAGCGAAATCCATTTCATGCCCAGAATTACCTCCTCTGGAATGATGTACCACGCGTCCTCATAGATGACATACGCTGCAAGAAAGTCGAATGATCCTTTGCGATAGGTCGTCCGCCCTCTGCGTACGGAGCACGAATACCCTTTTTTCAGCTCTTCGCTGATCTCCTGGATTGTCGACTTCACCCGCACCGCCACAAAGTCATAACTCTTCGACTCTCCCCATGGCTTGCTCACCGGCAGGCCAAGCTCCGTCGCGCGCGTCAAGAAAACCATTTCGGTCCACTCGCCACGAAGCTTCTTGTCGGAGATTTTCGGCTTCCGCCTGTTCCGCTTCTTCATTGATCGACCTCAGAACGAAAAAGGCGGCATTCGTGGAAAAACTCGCGAATGCCGCCTCATCTATTTATTGGATAGCCATTCGCAAACGGAAGCAAGAAAATTCTAATAAAAAAGTGGGAGCGATTCTAAAATGGGAATCCCGACACAAGTCCCGGAGGGGCGGCAGATAATAGCCCCGGACGTAAGTCCGGGGTAAGCCCCAAGAAATGGAACCGAGTCCCGGAGGAATGTGTGTCATAGCTGACATCGTTTCAAGGCCAGTCGCATTCGGGGGTTAATTTCACGAAGCGACCCGCGCCATGCGAGTCAAGTTGTAGGCGATGGCGGCCAGCATCCACTCCGTGCTCACTGCCGCCAACCCGCGCCGGCGGAACTTGCGCATCCCTCGCTGTTCTTTCAGAATCCCAAATACCGGTTCGACCACTGCCTGCCGTCGTTGATAGATGCTTCGTCCCGCCCGGGTGCGCAACTTGGCCCGCATGCGCCGGTGCTCGGGATCACGGATCCGGTTCTTGCCGATGCCCTGCGCTCGCTCTCCCGTCTGCATCTCGTGTTTCAAATTGTTGTCCGGCACATACAAGTCCACGCCCTGCTGCTTCATCGCCTGGGCGGGCTTGACGAAGCTTCTGCGTACGGCACCGAAGACCGCGCCTGACCCGGAAGATGAGATGCCGTGACCTGCTACAAGTCGTCAGGACGTGCCTTGAAGGCGTTCAAGCGCTAAATTCAACAGTCTGTCGTCGAAAAGACTCTGCTTTCGCTTCGCTGCCGTCTTCCCCCCCGGCCAGACCTTCAGGCCATCACGAATTGAAGCAACCGTAGCTTGCCTCCCGCCTTCGGATAGAAGCCAGTCAACCGTCGCGAGAAGTTCCATCCCCAATGGCGATTCAAAGCCGTCAATAGTATTGGCAGTTCGTTCAAGCGCCGGCAGAAACTCATTCGCATCCGACCGAAGATATTCTCCTACCAGCTGACGCTTCGAATCCTCGAACCAGATCAGGTCAAAGGGACCGGCATCGCTGAGCCGCTTCTCGCAGTGAAGGTAGCTCCCGTCTAGGCCGTTGAGCAGATGCCTCAAACGGTCTGCGTATGGTCCATACTTGTTCGGCACGAATTGGAGCTTTAGAGGGTCGGTGAGCCTCAGGTTCCCTATTGCCCTGTGCAGAAACCAAGCGAGTTTCTGGACCTCCAGATTGGTGCACTCAATTCCGAGAACGGCGTAACGTCGCACGAGTTCGGCGATCAGCGCCCTCGCCGGTGTCAGTTCCTCTACTCCCTCGCGCTTGGGGGCGTTTTGGTAAGCGCTGGTCGGCGCGAAGACGAGAACCTTGACGTCTGAAAGGTCCGAGAGAGCAGCCTCGATCTCCCGCCGGACGAGCTGCCACTCCAGACCTCCATTACCGCAGCCGAGCGGAGGTAAAGCTACTGAACGGATCTGCTTTTCCTGAATGACGCGAACCAGATCTCCAAGACCTTGTCGAACCCAATCCAGACGGGAAGGATGTCGCCAGTGCCTCTTCGTAGGAAAGTTGATGATCCAGCGAGGTGTGATTAGTGAGGCATTCTCAGTTACAAACATATGCCCAACTCGAATCTTGCCCTCCTTAGATGCCTGCTGATAGGCGCGCGTATTCTCCGGAAAGGCTTCACTGAACATCAGCGCGATTCCCTTCCCCATCACACCCACCTCGTTGACCGTGTTGACCAACGCTTCAGCCGGGGCGTCGAGCAGATTGCCTTCCGTGTATTGAATCGTCACACGTACCATCCTGGCAGGGCCTTGATTTCCACATTGAGGCCTGCATCCTTGGCCAGAGCCGTCAAGCGCTCACGCTGAGGCTCGCCGTAACAGACGATTCCCTCCAACGCCGCAATTGGCATTCGGCAGTGTATCAGCGCTTCAGCCTGATAGCGTTCCACCTTTTCAAAATCGTTGGGATCTCGTTTAAAGTCCCGGGCTTGAAGTATCTTCCAGTCGATCCGATCAAGGTCGTTCAGGTCACTTGAAAACTCAGCCGCTCGCAAATAGGCATGTCGGTCTGAAAACACAAAGTGTATGCCCATTTGTTTCAGTTTACGCAAAGAGGAAACCAGAATGACAATATCCCGCATTGGGGTTTGTTTCAGACCGCCGTAGCCTGTCTTGATGTTGAGCATCATCGGGGTGTACGGCGTGAAATAGAAAGGTATGTAGTCACTCAGAGTGCCACCAGGAGCAATAGGTATTTTTCGGTCTGCCCGCTTCGCGATGAGATCCGGGTTCCCAATTTCATGGTAGTTCGGATCGAGAATATCGGAAGCACGACAGTGCAGACCATTCGCTAGAAGCCACGCAACATTCCCGATGTGAGTGATCCTGAAAATCAGGGCCTTTTCTGGGTTTAGTTGGCTCATTTCTGGACGTACGGCGCGCGCTCTTGCCTGGGTCCTTAAGTGATCCAGGTCAGCCCAATCACCCGCGCAGCTCGCGCCCTCTTTTTCTTGTGCTCACGCACCAAGGAACCTCTCCGGATCCTCTCGCGCCTTTGTCGCGTTCAGCTTAGTCCCTTACTCCATCCATAAACGCTCGCAACTTGCGCGACCTCGACGGATGGCGCAGCTTCCTCAGCGCTTTGGCTTCGATCTGGCGGATGCGTTCGCGGGTCACCGCGAACGACTGCCCGACTTCTTCCAAAGTGTGCTCGCTGCCGTCTTCGAGTCCAAAGCGCATCTTGATGACTTTTTCTTCGCGCGGGGTCAGCGTGCGCAGGACCTGTCCGGTCTGGTCCTTGAGGTTCACGTTGATCACGGCCTCGGCGGGCGAAACCACGGCGCGGTCTTCGATGAAGTCGCCCAGATGCGAATCTTCCTCTTCGCCAATCGGCGTTTCCAGCGAGATCGGCTCCTGCGCGATCTTGAGCACTTTGCGCACTTTCGCGACCGGAATGTCCATGCGCTTGGCGATTTCTTCGCTGGTAGGCTCGCGTCCCAGTTCCTGCACCAGCTGCCGCGAGGTGCGGATCAGCTTGTTGATGGTTTCGATCATGTGCACCGGGATGCGAATCGTACGCGCCTGATCGGCAATGGCGCGGGTAATCGCCTGCCGAATCCACCACGTGGCATACGTGGAGAACTTATAGCCGCGGCGGTATTCGAACTTGTCCACGGCTTTCATCAGGCCGATGTTGCCTTCCTGGATGAGGTCGAGGAACTGCAGGCCGCGGTTGGTGTACTTTTTCGCGATCGAAACCACGAGACGGAGGTTGGCCTCAATCAATTCCCGCTTGGCCTGCTCCGCGTCCATGTCGCCCTGGATGATCTCGCGCTGAGTGCGCTTGATCTCCTGGAATAACAGGCCCGCCTCGGCTTCGAGCTTTTCAATTTCGCTTCTTACGGCACGCGACTGGCGGCGATATTCTTTTTTTTGATCTTCGCTGCGCGTCGCTTCAGCTTTGCGCTCCAGGTTCCCAGC
>CABDYC010000458.1_pt1 | contig 12821 bp, 11 predicted proteins | sample 3421511 | NCBI WGS metagenome assembly CABDYC01 (sample SAMEA5534336, study PRJEB31848) | metagenome | biome: tundra; feature: field; material: soil | place: USA | collected 2013-05 | depth 0.15 m | reverse complement strand
GAATCGGCAAACTCGCCGGCAACCACACCAAATGAATTGATGGCCCATGCTCCGGTGCCCTGACTGCTGGCTGTGCCGGCGCCTGGGGCATCGAACTCGGTGATGGTGCCATTGGTGGCGCGCACAAATCCGTGGTAAACGCCATTGTTATCCTGGTAGTAGCCAACGACGGTACCTGCCAGATTGATGGCAAGGGGTGAGGTCCCGTAACCGGCGGAGTTGCCCGCGTCGGGAGCATCGAAGGTGATGATTTTGGAGTTGCCGCATTTCGCTGCCTGAGGCTCCGTTTTGCGACTCGAGGCCGGGGGCGGGCCTACTCTGGTCCGGGTGGTTGCGCGCTCGGCAATGAGTGAGGTCCCGTAAGTGAAAGTTTGCGCTTGTGCCGAGATGGTCGCAAAGACCGCCAAGAGAGGGCATAGAATTCCAGCTAGGACAAAGAATTTGCCTTTCATTGTTCCTCCTTCTGTTTTTTGCGGAGCAACATTTCGCTCCTGTTTAGGTGCGGGAGTGGGTTTCGGACTTTCTCGCCTCTGCGGGTGTTGCGTCCCGCCTGTGGTGGGAAGTGCTCTTCGGGGAGGCGAAACGATTCGTCGCCAACAAGTTTACTCCGCTAGCTAATCTATGCAAGGGACAACCATTACAACTCGATGTGATGGAATGGCGAACCCCGGCTCTCATTGACCGGTCTTGGTTCCTAGTGCGACTTCAGGTCCGTCGCCGCTCCCATCTGATGATTGCCAGCCAGCCTAGCTTCTTCCGCTTCCAATATCTTCACCCCTTGAGCAAACGTGGTGTCGTCGGGCACGCGCCGGAAGTCGCTGAATACCTCGTCGGACTTGATCGCAATACTCTTGAATAGAAGAATCTTGCCAGTAAAACTCAGGGACATGTGGGAGATGTCCCACGCGCCGTCTCCAACGTCCCGCTGCTCGATCAGAAAATGTCCGCCTTTGTCGAGATGCCCCAGAATTCCCCAGCCGAAGCCGACCTCCCTGAACAAAGTCCCGTCGATCCGTGCGATCCTCCGCGCCGTGGAATCAATCAGAACAAATCCCTGCATGCCGGCGAGCACTTCTTCCACGCGAGATGGCGGCCGGTATGCCGGATTGGGCCGGAATTTCAAACGCACCAGCCGAGCCCCATCCTTGCCCAGGTCCGCCGCGCCTTTCTCCTCACCGTCGTAGTCGAAAAGAAAGGCATCGGGCAATGCTTTCACGATGCGCAGCGTGCGCTCGGTATTCTCTTGCTCCAGCGAATGCTTGCGCCTAAGTTGCTCGGCATTGCCCACCAGACCCGCCAAGCGGCGTTCCTCGCCCTGCATTTGCTCTGGCGCGACAGGCTTGTCGTTATAGGCGATCGTCATCCCGGCCATGGCCTCGCGCGTTTCCACATAGAGCCTGGTCTGGGAGCCCTGCGGGGTCTGCTTGCGGGAGCGGAACATGTGTTTCGTCGAGCTGTTGTCGGAGGCAGCCACTTCATTTGCTACGGCGGCCCGCACCACTTCGATCGGAGGAGCCGAATCCTGGGGAGAACTCGAAGGCGTGCCGGCATTGGGGGAAGTCGCATCCATCCCCGCGAGCAAGGCACTCAGCAAAACAACGGTGGCGATCCGAATCAACTCCGCCCGTCTCATTCTGTCTGGCACACTCCTAGTGTAACAATTGGGCTTCAGACATTCCGCTGCAGGGAACTTGCGGCGAACTCCGTGCCTTGCGTATAGTCGTTGCAGTGAGCGGCCTTCCGGTTTTGCCTCATGAATGTTGATTTCGGAGCAAACCGGCACTGATCCCGTTGCACCAGGAGAGCGTCCAATGAGCGCACCCGCCAGTGGGTTAGCACAAATCGGCAAGTCGGTCTTCATCAAGGGCGAACTTTCCGGCAGCGAAGATCTATATCTGGATGGCCAGGTCGAGGGCAGCATCGCTCTCAAGGGCAACAGCTTGACGGTTGGCCCCAACGGCCAGGTCAAAGCCAGCGTCGACGCCAAGGGCGTGGTGGTGCAAGGCAAGCTGGAGGGCAACATTCAGGCCAGTGATCGCGTCGAATTGCGTAAGTCCGCGATCGTGACCGGGGATATCACCACCCAGCGCATTTCTATCGAAGAAGGCGCCTATTTGAAGGGCAAGGTTGATATTCACCGGACCGAAGCGAAGTGAGTCGGGCCTTTGCTCGGCGACTTGGTTTCGTCCAGTTTGATGGGGTGCGGAGCACTGAGCGGCCACAGCCGCTGAGGGGATTACCTCAGGAGTTACGAAGTCAGGATGTCGTCAGTTTCGCAGACTTTCATGAAACTTTTTCGCGGTTCATCCGGACCGGAGACCATCCCGGCACAGGGCTCGCAGAAGCTGACCCGCCGCTCCAGCGGTTTGGGAGAGTTGTCTCGCACGTGGGAGTCCGCCGAAGGCCTCTGCGTGCTGGATCTGGGATCGACCTCACCTGCCAATATTCGCCACTTCACCGAGCACGGCCACAGAATCTACAGCGAAGACCTGCTCACCGCCTCCACCGATCCCGAACTTGTCACCAAGGACGAGCACGGGATCGCTGCTCTCGACATCCGCAAATTTCTCGCCGATAACCTGGTCTACCCGGCTGCTCACTTCGACGTCGTGCTCTGCTGGAATCTGCCGGACTACCTCGACGAGAACCTGGTGAAGCCGGTGGTGGGACGGCTGTGGTCGGTGTTGAAACCGGGGGGCATGCTCCTGGCGTTCTTCCATACTCGCGATGCCGGGCCAGACTCGCCCTGTCACCGCTTCCACATCGTCGGTGCCGACACCCTCGAGATGCAGAAAATTGTGCTTCGGCTGGAAGCCCGTCGCGGACCCCCCGGAGCGGTTCACACCGCCATCACGGATGGATTCCAGTTGCAGCGCGTATTCAACAACCGCCACATCGAAAACCTCTTCCGCGACTTCGCCTCCATCAAATTCTTCCTCGCCCGCGACAACATCCGCGAAGTGCTGGTGGTCCGCTAGGCAGTTCGCGTTCGCTCAACCGGCCTCTTCCACACAATCACTCCCATGCGGAAAAGATAATGGCGCGAGATCTCCACCTGCGCTGCTGCCTCCGGGGGAAGGGCAGACGCGAGCGCGCTCCGAATTTCCTGCGGAACATACGCCCGGCGCACCGAAGTCAGCCCGTCCAGCCAGGCCACGCGGCTGCGCATGATGGGATAACTGGCATACACCAGAGCCAGATGTACAGGATGCCGAATGAGGTCGTTGATCAGCACCGCCCGCCGGCTCACCCGCAGAGCTTCCCGCACGAACTGCGCCAGTTGCTGCAGGTTCAGATGATGTGCAAAAAGGCTGCAGCTCACCAGATCGAAAGCTCCGTCGCCGAAAGGCAGAGAGCGCGCATCGGCCACAACGGCGTGGTGTTCCGGGATATGATTTTCACCGCCACGATTTCCCTCGGGCAGATGAGACCGCGCCCGGTCCAGCAGCGTCACGTCGAGCGTGATTCCACGCCGCGCAAGCCTCTGCCGGACCATTTCCGGTACTTCCCCCAACCCGGCCGCCACTTCCAGCAGCGATAAGTGCTTCAGCTCTGTAGCGCGTGCCACGCGTTCCGCCATCTTCTGCGTGGTGGCAACCCCGCCGAACCAGCGGTTGACCAGGCCCAGAACTTCCAGCGCACGTTGCACATCGCTTGCAGAACAGCTGTCAGAATCGAGAATCTCGAGTGCATCGACTCGCTGCATGGCAGAATGGTCCGAATCTGGTATTCCGGGTCAGAAGGTCCTTCACGAAGTCGAAGGCTTTGAAAGGGCGCGGCTGCAGCCGCGCCGAAAGCCGTTTCTTGAAAATGCGGGCTTTAGACGTAGCTTCAAACCTCGGCCAGTTCTTCTTCCAGCAATTGCTTGTTATACAGGTCGCTGTAGTAGCCGTTCAAGGCGAGCAGTTCGTCGTGCGTGCCCGATTCCACGATGCGTCCATCGTGCAGCACGGCGATGCGGTCGGCGTTACGCACCGTGGAAACGCGGTGGGAGATGAAGATGGTGGTGCGGCCCTGCATCACCTCGCGCAGGTGATTGAGGATTCTATCTTCGGTGTGAGTATCAACGCTGGAGAGAGCGTCGTCGAGAATGAGGATGCGTGGGTTGCGAATCAAAGCCCGCGCAATCGCGGTGCGCTGCTTCTGTCCTCCAGACAGCGTGATCCCGCGCTCGCCCACCATGGTCTGATATCGCTCGGGAAAGCTCTCGATATCGGTGGCAATATTGGCGGCTTCGGCCGCGTCGTGAATCTCCTGATCCGTGGCCGATTCCACGCCCAGCGCGATGTTTTCGCGGATGCGGTCACTGAACAGAAATGTTTCCTGCGGCACAAAGCCCATATTCTGGCGCAGCGATTCCAGAGAAAACTCCCGGATCGGCCGGCCATCCAGCAGAACCATCCCCGGCGCGGCGTCGTAAATGCGCGGAATCAGATTGACCAGCGTGGTTTTCCCCGAGCCCGTCGGACCTACGATCGCCATGCTGCTGCCGGCGGGGATCCGCAGGTTCAGGTTGTGCAGCACGGGTTTGGCGGCGTATTCAAAAGTCAACCCGCGGAATTCGATTTCGCCTTCCACTTGCAGGTCGCGGGCCTCAACCCCATCCTTGATCTCGGGTTGCTCCTGCAGAATCTCGTTCAGACGAATCAGCGACGCCGTGCCCCGCTGGAAAATGTTGACCACCCAGCCCAGCGCGATCACCGGAAACGTCAACTGCAGCATGTAAATGTTGAAGGCCGCGAAGCCGCCAATCTCCATGCGGCCCGCCAGCACCTCCCCTCCACCGATCCACAAGACAAGCACCACCGCCAGTCCGAGCATGAGTTCCAGCGTGGGCCAGAGCATGCCCATGAGCCGGACCAGTTTCAGGCTGCGCGCGATGTATTCCTGGTTTGCGGTTTCGAAGGACGCGATCTCCGCCTCTTCCTGCACATAGGCGCGGATGACCCGGGCTCCGGAGAAATTCTCCTGCGCTCGCGCCGAAATGTCGGAGAACATCGCCTGAATTCTCTCGAAGCGCTCATGAATGCGGCGCCCGAAGTATTGAATGACGATGCTGACCACGGGCAGTGGCAGAAATGCGTAGAACGTTAGCTTGGGGCTGATGCGCCACATGAACGACAGAGCCGCGGCAGTGAACACCAGCGTATTCGCCGAGTACATGATCGCCGGGCCCAGCAACATGCGCACTGCATTCAAATCATTCGTCACCCTGGCCATGATGTCGCCGGTGCGCATCCGCTGGTAGTAGGAGTAAGACAGCGTTTCCAGGTGGGCGAAGAGGTCGTTGCGCAGATCGAATTCGATGTCGCGCGAGATGCCGATCACAATCCAGCGCGTCAGGAACAGGAAGATGCCGCGAACGGCCGCCACCTCCAGCATTTGCAGAGAAAAGTGCAGCAACTTCGCGGAAGTGACCCCGGTGTTGAGATCATCCACCGCGTGGCGGATCACCTGAGGCAGAAGCACCCAAGCGCCGTTACTCAGAAAAATGCAGAAAACGCCCGCCACGAAGCCCCAGCGGTAGCGCTTGAGGTAAGGCACCAGCGGACGCATACTCTTGGGAATCATGCAGTTGGTGTAGATGAAATTCTAGCAGGCCGGGGTGCAGGTCTTGGCAGGCCGGGGTTGTTAGGGAAGAGTTTGGACCACTAAGTTAGGTTGCGAAACCGTCAGGGAGGCAGCTAGCCGTCAGCCAACGGGCGCTCTTTTTTGCTGGATGTTCGCTCAATGAACGCAAGGATATCCCGCCCGAAGGCAACCCCGCTGACCGCCGCAAGGACCATCCCCCACGCGGCGAAGAAGACCCAACCTACGTCAAAGATGAATACCCGAGCCAGCTCCATCGCAATAGCTCCAACGCAATAGCTCCAAGGCAAATGCGCGGATAACAGCGGCGCGGGGCCAGGAGACAGCCGACCCCCGCGCTGCTGCGACCCAACAAGGCTTCAAACAACCGAAGCAGAAGCCTGCTGCCTTACTCCTGAAGAGGAGCCGGTGGCGCGTCCTGCATATGTTTCTGCATATGCGCTTCCCGGTTGGCCTCGAACTCCTTCATCTTGGCCTGCTGGTCTGCGGTGAGCAACTGGAACAGCTCGTTGTGGATGCGGGTTTTTTGCACCGTCAGTTGCACCATGGTCTGCGTCTGCTGCGTGGCCAGGGCCTGCACCTTGGCTTCATCGTAGGTGCCTTCTTCGTACTGCTTGAGCTGAAGGCGCGTCTGGTGAATCTGCTGCATCAAAGGTTTCAGCGTGGGACGTTCTTTCTGCATCACCGCCTTCATCTGTTCGCGCTGGGCGTCGCTCAGATTCAGGTATTTGGCGAAGAAGCCCATCCTGTGACCTCCCATGCCGAACTCATGTCCGCGCATGGGTGGAGGCGCAGGTGCATCCGTGGTTTGTGACTTGGCGATCGCAGCGCCCAACATCACTGCCAGCGCCGCTACGAGGAAGCGAAAACGAATCGATTTCATAACTTTCTTGACTCCTGACTCTCTTGGCTTTAAAGACCGGTTCCTTCCCGGAACCTGGGACTTTTTTGCGTACACTGATAGGAACACGAGTCCCGAGGAAAAGTGGTAAAGAGTCGGTCAATCCGAGTAAAGTTTTGTCAAAAAGGAAAACCTCTGGCTTCACAACATGATTTGACAATTCTTTACCGTCAGCGGCCTTCTGCCTGGTGCACAATGAAAGCTACAAAGATGGAACGCATTCTGGTTATCGACGATGATGTCGAACTCTGTACCTTGGTCGGCGAGTACCTGCAGGCCGAGGGATTCGTGGTGGAAGCGGCGCACGACGGCGAGAGCGGACTGCAGCGCGCCACCGGCGGCGGCTACTTGCTCGTAGTCTTAGATGTGATGTTGCCCGGCATCAACGGTTTCGAGGTGCTGCGCCGAATCCGCGCGACTTCCCGATTGCCCGTGCTTCTGCTCACCGCTCGCGGAGAAGATGTTGACCGCATTGTGGGTCTGGAGATCGGCGCCGACGATTATCTGCCCAAACCTTTCAACCCGCGGGAACTGGTGGCGCGCATTCGCGCAATTCTGCGCCGCACCCGCAGTGATAAATCGGTTCCGTCCGCGCCAGAGATCGTGCGGGTGGGCGAAATTGAACTTGATCCCGCCACGCGCAGCGTGCGCCGCGACGGCCAACCTGTTGACTTGACCTCGGTCGAATTTAACCTGCTGGAAGTGCTGCTGCGTGAGGCCGGCCGGGTCGTCCCGCGCGAGCGTTTGGTGAATGCAGTGCTCAGCCGCAAGTTCTCGCCCTTTGACCGCAGCATTGACATGCACGTCAGCAAGGTCCGCAAGAAACTCGGAGATACCGAGAACGACGAGCACATTAAGACCATTCGGGGCGTCGGCTACATCTTTGCCCGTCCGCGGGAAAAGGCGGGGGAGAAGGCTGGGGAGAAGGTGAAGAGCACGCCATGAAGAGCCTTTTCCTCAAGATTTTTCTTTCCTTCTGGCTCGCACAGGCCTTGTTTTTGGTGCTTGCCATCCTGGTGACGCTGGCGTTTCGCCCGCGGAGTTCGTCTTGGGAATCTCTTCTTGCTACGGCCTTGAACGACTCGGTGAATGCTTACGAACAAGGGGGTCATCGCGGGCTTCGAGAATATTTGGAGAATCTGGAGAAAGCACAACACGTCCGCGTTTTTCTATTCAACGAGAACATGGAGGAGGTTTCGCATCGTGGTGCGCCGGATTGGGCTGTACGAGTGGCAACTGGGGGGACAAGAGTGCCGCGCGAGGGGTTCATTTTTCCTGCGCCTCCCCCGGTGTTGCGCGATTCGCGTGCTTCCTCTGACGGATTGCACCGTTACACGCTGGTGTTGTCTCCCCCGCCCGGGCCGCGCCTCTTCCTGGGGCCGCGGGGACTGCCCGTCCCCGGCCTGGTCATCGCTGTCATCTCCTCGGGGCTGGTCTGCTACCTGCTTGCGTGGTTCCTGACCATGCCCGTCGTTCGCCTGCGTGCCGCCACGCGCCAATTGGCTGCCGGGGACCTTACCGCGCGGGCCGGCGCGCCCAACATCCGCAGACGCGACGAAGTTGCCGGATTGATGAGGGACTTTGATGCCATGGCAGCGCGGCTGGAAAATCTGGTAAAGGCACAATCCCGGTTACTCAACGACATTTCGCACGAACTGCGCTCGCCCCTGGCCCGGCTGAATGTCGCCTTGGGCCTGGCGCGCCAACGCTCCAACATGGAAAGCGCGTCCATGCTCGAGCGCATCGAACTCGAAGCCGGCCGCCTCAACGAACTCATTGGCCGTCTCCTCACGTTGGCCCGCCTGGAAGATGGCGAGCAGCACGTGCCGGCAGCGTCGGTTCTTCTGGACGAGGTTGTGCTGGGCGTGGCCGAGGATGCGGAGTTCGAAGCCCAGGCGAGGCATTGTCACGTGCACAGCGAAATTCCAGCAGGAATCTGGGGTGTGCGCGGAGATGCCTCCCTGCTGCACAGTGCGCTCGAGAACGTGGTGCGCAACGCCATCCGTTACACCCGTGAAGGCACAACGGTCGAGATCCATCTGGAGAAAACGGAAAGCGCCAGCGGTGCGGAGGCGGTGGTTCGAGTCACCGATTGCGGCTCCGGCGTTCCTGCCGATGCACTGGAAAGGCTGTTCCAGCCATTTTACCGCCTGGACGATGCTCGCGGCCGGCAGACGGGTGGGGTTGGTTTGGGCCTGGCCATTACGGAACGCGCGGTGCGCTTCCATGGCGGACGCGTCGCGGCTGTGAACCGGGCCGAAGGCGGACTCATGGTCGAGATTCACCTGCCTCTTATGCCGGCGAGTGCCGGCGCGGAGGAGGCTCTCGAAACCGTTCCAGCGGGACGGGAAGCGTAGTACCGAGAACCGCGCAACTCCCTCCCTGCACACGATTTCGCCTGGCGTTTTCATCGCATTTTCTCGGTACTAGGTACTCGGTACTTGGTACTGGCCACTGTCTTCAGGCAACTCGCCGCCCTCTCTGCGGTTCTTAACTCCTGTTGGGAGTTTGCTCTTCCCGCGCATTCCTGATACACAAATGAATGGCAATTCACGCCCTCAAATAGTGGTCACGCCCGGTTGGTGGCGGCCGGGGCATGCAGCAGCACGTTCACAGGAGATAAAGCGAAGAATGCGGACAAGGTTTCTCTGGATTCTGGCCATTCTGGCCCTGGTGGCAATCGGCTTCTTGATGGCCTGCAGCACCAAGTACTCGGCTTCCTCGAATGGTTTGGTGGTCGTCCCCAGCCAGGGTTATGCGGCGATGGAGACCTTCAGCCTCGATCTGAGCAACGGCCACCTTTCGCAGATCAACAACGGCAACGGTCCTCCTACGAACGGACTGCCGACGTCCGTGATTCTTGATCCCGCCGGCGCATTCGCCTATGTGATCGTGTACCAGAATCCGGCAGTGATTGGTAGTGTCACCGGTATCCAGACGTTTCAGGTGGCATCCGATGGCAAGTTGGCGCCGATCGCCACCACTCCCATGACCAATCCGGTGGCTATTGCCATGGATTCGGCGGGCAAGTTCTTGTTTGTTGCGAATGGGAACGAGGGAACGGTCTCTGTTTTCTCTATCGGCAGCAACGCCAGCCTGAACGGAGTCGGAGGTGCTACCCTGCCGCCTCAACCCGGCGGCCAAAGCCCCAGCGCGTCGGCGCTGGCCGTGACCCCAACTGTGTTCCCACCCCTGTATGCGTATTGTTCCGGGTTTACGCCCCCTGCGTTTACGCCCCCTACGACGGAGATTCTCTACGTCACGGATTCCGTCAATTACGTGCTCCTGGACTACTCCGTTTCGTCGACGGGCAGCCTGACGCCGATTCCGAGCCAGCCGACCGGAGTTCCGACTGGCACTTCACCCGCTGGCGTGGCGGTCGATCCCTGCAACCGGTTTGCTTACGTGACCAACGGCAAGTCAAACAACGTCAGCGCTTACACGATCTGCAGCGTGGTTTCTCAAAGTTGCCAGCAGGCGGACTACAGCCTGCAAGCCGTCGCGAATTATCCTGCCGGCGATGTCCCCGGGCCCCTGGCGGTAGATCCGTACGGGAATAGCCTGTACGTGGTGAATACGGGTTCGAACAACCTCTCCGGCTACCAGATCAGCCCAACCAATGGCACTTTGACAGCATTCAGTGGCGCGCCCGTGGCCACGAATTCGGGGCCGAACTCAATTGCAATTCGCAGCGACGACACTTGGATCTTCGTGGCCAACTTCAATTCCGGGACCCTCTCGCAATATGCCATTACCCCGCGACCTGGAGTTCTGACTGTGGAACCGGTGATTACCACCTTCAATCAGCCGACGGGTGTAGCGGTGAAGTAGTGCTTATAGCGCCGGCATCTTGCCTTTGCCGCTGGAGTCGAGGACGTCCCCACAGCCTGCCCTGAGCTTGCCGAAGGGACTGCCGCCGGAACGGCGGCGCTACGCATGGCTGCGCCGCAAATCCGCGAAGCTAGGTCGGAATCTTCAGTATCAGATAGGCGCCCACCAGAGCGAAGATTAGGTCCGGCGACCAGGCGGCCAGCGCCGGGGGCAACTGGCTGATATCGCCCATCGCCTCGAACAACCGCGACACCACGGTGTAGACCACGGCGATTCCCACCGCGACCGCAACTCCCGTGATGGCGCCTTTCTTGGCCGCTGACATGGAAAAGGGAACGGCGAGTACCGCCATAATCAGCGTAATCAGCGGGTAGGAAAGCTTCTTGTTCAACTGCACCCGCAACCGCACCACGTCGAAACCGCTTTGCTGCAGATCGCGGATGTAGCGGCGCAGTTCCTCGTAGTTCATCTCGGAGTACTGCTTCACCTCCTTCTTGAAATATGACGGCGCTTCGCTGAGTTCGGGGAAGGTGGAGACGTCGAAGTTGTGGTAGCCGGCGATGGCGGCGCCCTGGAGAGAGCGCTGCCAGCCTTGTTCATAGATCCAGCGGCTCATGCTGTCGGCCCAGTGGGCGCGATCGGCATGGATGCGCTCGGTGATGGCGAAGCTGGTGGGATCGAGTTGAAAGATGGTGAGATTGGCGAACTGATCGCGGTCGGGATCGAAGAACTGGTAGTAGTAGATGTCGTTGTGCTGGCCGAAAATCCAGCGGCGGTCGGGACGTAGATAGGTTTGCGGCGGCTTCCCCTTGATCTGGTTGTGCAACGCTTCCTGGCGCTTGTTGGTATGGGGCAGGTAGAACTGGTCGGCAAAGAACAGGGCGGCAGCGAGCACTGCGGCTGCGGCCAGCACTGGCGTGACGATGCGGTAGACGCTGGTTCCGGTCGCCTTGATGGCAGTGATCTCGTTGGACCGGTTCATCAGCCCGAACGTGATCAGCACCGCCAGCAGCATGATCAGGGGCGCAACGCTGTAGAGCAGATAAGGAGAAACGTTGAGCAGATACTCCGCCACCACAATCGCAGGCGTCTGATTGCGCAGGATATCCCCCAGCAACTCGAACAGAGTGAACACCAGCAGCAGGACGAGGAATGCAGACACGATCATCCCGAGGTAAAGAAAGAAATCGCGCAGCACGTAGTCATCGAGCAGGGTGGGGAAGCTGGCACTGAAGACTCGCCGCCGCGTAGAGGCGCGTTCGAAAGCGTTGGCGCCTTCTCTGCGCCCGCGTCCGAATGTCCGCACCGGGCCGTTGGCCGCGAATTCGTAGCGCGCCCATGCCAGCCGGATCGCCGACAGCGCAAAGGGCCGCCGCTCCGCTTGCCAAAGCAGGAACAAGGCTGCGGCAAAGAATACGAGGTTGGCCAGCCAGGCTCCGAACGCGGGACTGACCCTGCCCTGTTTGGCCAGCGAAACCCCGATCAGAGAAACGAAGTAGTAGACGAAGACCAGCGCGATCGTGAGCACGAATCCGCCCGACTTGCCGCTCTTCTTCGAGGAGAGTCCCAGAGGGATTCCGACCATGGCCAGCACCAGACACGCCGTGGGCAGGGCGAAGCGGCTGTGGAACTCGATGAGATACCAACGCGCCGACACGGGATCGACGCTGGCGGCGCGATCGTGCAGCGCCCACGTGCTGACCGCCTTGACCGGGATTTGTTCTTCTCCCTTGCTCTCGGAGGAAGGCAGTTCGATGGGGATGTCAGTCTGCTGGAAGGTGGAGATCTGGTAGTGGTCGGCTTCCTTTGGATCGGTTTCGTGGGTAGAACCATCTTTCAGGTGCAGGTGCAGGCGGTCCTGGCCCTCGGGGACGAGGATGCCTTCGCGGGCCAGCGTGATGCGCGGATTGGCGGCATCCGAGATGTCGGCGAGAAACACGCCCTTCCAAACCGCGCCACCTTGAGCGCTGTGCACGTCCTGCACGTAGAGCACGATCTTCGGAAAGCCTTCATAGAACACTCGAGGACGCACTTCGAAAGAGACTTGCGAGCCTTTGAGTTGATCCTCCAGACGTCCGAGTGACGCCAGCGACCACGGCGCCAGATAAAGCCCATTGCCCAGAGCCAGCAGCCAGGCGGCAGCGACAAAAATCGCCAGCACGCGGCCAAAGCTCCACACGCCCATGCCGCTGGCGCGCATGGCAGTGATTTCGCTGTCGGCGGCGAGCCGGCTCAGCCCGATGAGAATCCCCACCAGCACGCTCATGGGGATGGTATAGGTGAGCGCGAGCGGCACCGTGTAGAGGAAGATCTCGGCGACGCTGGGCAGCGGCGCGCTGGCGCGGACCACGAGTTCCAGAATGCGTCCCAGATCGCGCGTGAACAGCACAAAGGTGAAGATCGCCGCGCCGATCAGGGCGTGCGAGGTTACTTCACGCAGAATGTAGCGGGTAAGAATCCGCATGGGAACGCGCTTGCTGAGGGCAGTCTAGCATGGGGT
>CABDYC010000455.1_pt1 | contig 12902 bp, 10 predicted proteins | sample 3421511 | NCBI WGS metagenome assembly CABDYC01 (sample SAMEA5534336, study PRJEB31848) | metagenome | biome: tundra; feature: field; material: soil | place: USA | collected 2013-05 | depth 0.15 m | reverse complement strand
CAGGTCTTGCGGAAATTCTGTGCGCACTTCGATATTGAGCGCTTGCCACCGAGGTTGGGAAAGTTTGACGGCAGTCCGCAGCAAAGTTTTGAGATCCACGGGAGCCATCGCAGCCGGGCCTTGTTTGGCAAAACTGAGCAGACTGGCCACTAGAGACTTGGTGCGCCGGACATGCTGCCCGATTCCGCCCGCCAGTTCGTGCTGTTCCGGGGTGAGAGGCGTGGTCATGAGCAGATCGGAATAACCCAGCATGGCGGTAATTGGATTGTTCAGTTCGTGCGCGGCGCCGCCCACCAGTTGGCCGATAGAGGCGAGTTTTTCGGACTCGGTGATCTGGGCCTGCAAACGTTTCAGGTTGGCGAAGGACTCCCGTGAGTGGTTCAGCAGGCGGAGCAATTCGCGGTCGAGCAAGCGCTGACGCACGAAAACCATGATGCCCATGAGAAGTGCCGCGGCCAGAGTCGAAACCAGGCGGAACGAGCGTATGCGCGGGGGGATGGCCGAATCCACCAGAGCCCAGGCGGCAAACAGCGGGAGCGAAAAGGCCGCGATCATGCCCAGCCGGGCCAGCCACACGCCGTGCGATGTGGAAGTGGAGCGGACGCCGGATTGCGGTTCGCGCTCGCGGGTCCAGAGTCCGATCACTGTGATCCAGGTCATGGAAACCGCCAGCGGAATATCATAGAGACTTCCGCTGTAATAGATATGCCGGCTGATGGCCCAATTGGCGATGTGAGAACTGGCGGCGTAGGTGAAGCTGGCACCGAACAGACTGGCGTAGAAAGTTTTCCAGCCGCCTTTGCTCCCCCTCCAAGCCATGAACAAAGTGCTCAGATACGCCAGTTTCTCGATAAGATACAACGAGTTCAGATTGTTATCGTAGGCCAACACATTGGCGACGACGTACTGCCAGGGGATCACGATGAGGACGTAGAGATACATCCAGCCAACCATCATCAAGACAAAATCGAGGCGGCGCAGGCGCGCGGCGTATTCATCCTGCGGGGCGTGAGGACGGAGGGCCAGAGCGGCCATCAGCGGCACAATGTGCAGGAACAGGATCAAGTCGGCGGCGCACAGGTCCGGGACATCGGTGCGCAGCCAGACTTCGTAGTAGGTCCAGAACAGCTGGTAAGAAAACCAGAAGGTAATGCCGGTGCCAATGAGGGTCCAGAACAGGCGCAAGCGCCCGCGCGACTGCACCACTTGAGGGACGAGGGACATCGTCCCGGAAAACAGCAAGAAGCACTGGATCACATCGCTGAGGGCGGTGAGGCGAAACGATTGAGGCAGGATCAGCGCAGCCAGGACCAAGGTCGCCAGACAGGCTGCGACTGCCGCAGTCCACAGCTTGGAATAGATGCGCAAGAAAACGATCCTCGCTGCCATTCTAGACTGGGAACAGAGAAGGCCCGGGTTACGGAAGTAATCACCAGGAGGGGCAAAAGGGGGGCGCACGCAGGAAAGGGGAAAGATGCTGAGAAAGGGCCAGCACAAAGTTTTGCTTGCTCCCGGTCTTTCTTATCAATAGTATGCGAGACATTCCTATACCTGACCAATCCGTTTTCCGCCAGGAAGTGACTCGACTTGCACGTTGACGCAAAGCGCAGGTTTTTTGGAAGAGCGCAGGCTCCAACCGACCCCAGCGAGGTTCGGCGAATCGAGCGCTGGCTGGCAACCGCGCGCGTGTTTCTGGCGGTCTCGGCTCTGGTCGCGATCCGCATGGATCCTACACAATTGGGTAATTCCCCGGCGGCCTATGGGCTGCTGGGGTTCTACATGGGAAATAGCATCCTGGTGCTGATGCTGCTGCGGCGGCGGAAAGCGTCGACGGCTCGGTTTCGTGTTCTGGTGCATGCGGCCGACATTGTGTGGCCGGCTTTCATCTCGGTATTTGCGGAAGGTCCGAGAAGCCCATTCTTTCTTTTCTTTGTTTTCGTGCTTACGGCGGCGGCTTACCGCTGGGGGGTGTGGGAGACCTTGAGCACGGCTGCGGCGGAAGTAGTGTTGCTGTGGGGAGAGAGCTTTCTTCTGCTTCATGTGTGGGCAACGCGCGGGGGAAGCCTGCCGTGGCATGTTTTGTCCGGTCTGCAAATCAATGTGACCGAGTTCGAGCCGAAGCGCCTGTTCATGTTGTCGGTGTATTTGCTGGTGATGGGATTGCTGCTGGGCTATCTGGCGGAGCAGCAGAAGCACCTGCGCGGGGAGAAGGCCGCGGTGACCCGCATGCTGGCGAAGGTGCGGGTGGAAGCGGGGCTGACGGGAACGCTGCAGCAGATGTGCCGGGAAATCGTCAGCATGTACGCAGCGGCGCGGCTGCTGGTAGCGTCGCAGGAGATTCACAGCCACAGAAGCTTTCTGGGAGAGCTGCGCAATGGGGATGGGGCGCCTTCCGATTTCGTGTGGCTGGATTCTGGCCCGCGGGACGCGAAGAGTTATCTGGAGGATTTTCCGGGAGAGGTGTGCTACGCCGCGAACGAGGGAGATCGGTGGTCTGTGACCGCACTGGACCGAGAGGGCAACCCGGTGCCTTCGCCGTCTACCGAGCCGCTGGTTCGATTGCAGAAGCGCCAAACCTTCCGGTCTATGATTGCGATTTCCTTCGTCTTCGGGGGCGAGTGGCGAGGACGAGTCTTCGTGTTTGACCCGTCGTGGCGAGGGGAGACGCAAGAGGAGTTGCGTTTTCTGCTCGATTTGCTGCGCCAGGTGGGGCCGGCGGTGTACAACGTCTACCTGCTGCACCGGCTGAGGCGCCGAGCGGGAGCGGCGGAGCGCGCGCGATTTGCCAGAGAACTGCACGATGGAGCGGTGCAGTCGCTGATCGCGGTGGAGATGCAGGTGGATGTTCTGCGGCGCCAGGCGGAGACTACGCCGGCCGTGGTCGGCGGCGAACTGGGCCGGATCCAGGGTTTGCTGCGGGAGGAAGTTCTGAAGCTGCGGGAACTGATGCAGCAGATGAAGTCGATCGACGTGGATGCTCGCAGATTCCTCAGCGTGATGAACGACACGGTGGAGCGGTTTGAGCGGGAGACGGGGATTTCCATGCGTTTCGTGACCGACATTGAGAAACTGGAGATGCCCGACAAGGTCTGCCGGGAGCTGTTGCGGATTGTGCAGGAGGGACTGGTGAACGTGCGCAAGCACAGCAAAGCACGCCACGCGCTGGTGCGCCTGAGTTCGAGTCCCAGCCAGTGGAGCCTGACGCTGGAGGATGACGGCAAAGGTTTCCCGTTTTCCGGCCGCCTGACGCAGGACGAACTTGACCGGATGGGTAGGGGGCCGATGATCATCAAGGAACGTGTCCGTTTAATTGCAGGCGCACTCACTGTAGAATCGAATCCCGGTCAGGGGACGCGCCTGGAAATCAAGGTTCCGAGAGGTGGAGAAGTTTCCGATGAACTTTAAGAGGTCACAGCCGATTCGTATCGTGATCGCCGACGACCATCCAATTTTCCGGGATGGGTTGCGCCGGCTTCTGGAAGCTGAACCAGATTTGAAAGTGTTGGGTGAGGCCGCGGACGGCGCCGAAGCGGTAAGACTGGCGCGGCAGTTGAAGCCCGACATTCTCTTGCTCGACTTGGCGATGCCCAAGCATCCGGGATTGGAAGCCTTGCGGGATCTGAGCGCGGGGGCGAGTTCGACCCCAGTGCGCGTGATCCTGCTGACGGCGGCGGCGGAGAAGAGCCAGATTGTGGAGGCTCTGCAGTTGGGCGCGCGAGGAGTGGTATTAAAAGATTCCGCCACTCAACTGCTGCTGAAAGCGATCCATACCGTGATGTCGGGCGAGTACTGGGTGGGACGGGAGAGCGTTTCCAACCTGGTGCAATACTTGCGCACGCTGGTGCAGTCTTCCAGCGACGAAGCGCGGCAGAAGAAATTTGGCTTGACCCCACGCGAGTTGGAGATTGTTGCCGCGGTGGTGGCGGGATACTCGAATAAGGAGATTGCCGAATACTTCAAGATCAGCGAAGACACGGTCAAACACCATCTGAGCAACATTTTCGACAAGCTGGGAGTGTCCACGCGGCTGGAGTTGGCCCTGTTTGCGGTGAACCAGTCGCTCCCCCTGAAAAGCATCGGCTGACATGGACTAAGAAGCTTGCGGCAAGGTAACCGGGGATGGCACTTATGGGCTATTGGCGGGAGCGATTGCCGCACCTATCATTTCCTTAAGACCCGCCTCGGGACAGAAAATGATCCGGTCACAGATTTTGTGATCTTTCCCCATGATGGAGCGAGGGGTACGTTGAGACAAGTGCAAGGAGACGGAGCCCGTGGCAAGAATTCTGCAAAACCTTTGGAATGATGAGAGTGGTCAGGATATCGCCGAGTATGCGGTAATGCTGGCTGTAATTCTGGTGATCGTAGTGGGCACGATCCGGCTCATCGGCTCGAACGCCAACAACGTATTCTCGCAGGTTGGCAGCGCCATCCAGTAATCGCTAAGTGCGGCTGAGATCGAGATCTGCGGGGCGCGCCGCCTGGCGCGCCATTCGCCTTCCCACTAAAGTGTCCATACAGCTCAGAACACTGCTGCGTCTGAATTACGCCAAGAAAAGATTGCTCCCATCACTTCGGGACGGGCGCGGTCAGCGCGACCTTTTCGCTGCCGGGAATCGAGAGTCTGGTGAGGTAAGGGAAGAAGGGCGTGATCTCGAACGGCATCTTTTCCCGGGCTGAGGTCAGGGCCACCGGTTTTGCCTTCGCCATTTCCACCTGGTCCGTCCAGGGATCAAGCTTGATGCGTCCCCCGAGTGGAAGAGCGGCAATCTGGTCGGTACGTTTAGGATCCAGTTGCGGTGCGGAAGCCAGCAGCGCCGACATCCGGAGGCTCTTGCCGCTCGCTAGACCATTGCCCAGATGCGGGCGGATCAAGTTGGGCAGATCGGGAGCGCGTTCCTGCAAGGCCTTTAGAAATAACCCGGCACTTCCCAGCTTGTCCTTGTAGGGAGAGTTCTTCAGCAGGTCCAGAGCCTTGGTATCCGCCGCTTCCTCGTCGGCCGGCCGGCGTTTGAAGTCCAAACGCTGGAACGAGTCTTCGTCGGCGAAGAACATGCGGTCGTTGAATGCCAGTTTGGTGTCGAACTTGTGGCCCAACACAATGTGACTGAGTTCGTGGGCCAGGACCATGGCGAGCGAGGCCTCATCGGGCAGCACATCCAGCAGGCCACGACTGATCACGATGGTGTGCCCGATGGTGAAAGATTCCAGAGGAGACGTGAGCAAGACGCGGCAGCGGAGATCCCCCTGCATGTCGATGTTATTGGTCACCAACAGATTGTTGACCACCGTCTGCAGGACCTTGTCTACTTCGCCGGCAGGTGCCAGCAGGCCGATCCTCTGCATGCGCTCGACTGCGTTATCTTCGGCCTGGCGTTCCCACATCCGCTCGGCGACCACGGGAGTTGCGTCGGCGGCGACGTCGCTCTGATCTTTTACCGACTGCGGCGAGTCCACCAGGATCTGGGTGAATTCTGAATTCTTGTTCAAGGCCTTCAAGTCGTATCCCCAGAGACGGGTCTGCGCCCGGAAGTGCAAACTCTTGGAGATGCGATATTTCAGGTCGGATTCTTCGCTGTAGATGTAGGCGGGCAGCCACATGCCAGGACGAAGGTTCAAGCGCCAACTGTCGAAGTGCAGGTAGTAGCTGGTCTTGGGGTGGGGATAATAGGTTCCGTTGAAGCGGACTACGTTGTAATCCTGATCCTCGACCCAGATTCTGCCCATGAAGCGGCCTGTGCCCGAGCCTTCCTTGGGTTCGAAATCGATGACCAGGCAGCGCACTTCTCCCAGAAACTCACGACGCACGAAAGTGAATTTGTAGTACTTCTTCTGGAAATCGGTGTCGAGGACCACCATCTGGGCGAAGCCCAGAGGCAGGAAGTGCATCGAGTAAATTCCGGTGAGCCGGTTGAGCATACGGTGGCCGAACCCAGGCTGGCCCACGAATGAGGTGTCTTCGGGACCGTCGCTCATGTCGAGGCGTCCGAGGAAATACTGGTCTTTAACCGGGGAGGCGTTCCCGCTGCTGTCGGTCTTGAGATCCTGAAGATAAGTCTCGACCATGGGACGCAGGTGGCGCATCTGCGCGAGGAAGAGATGTTCTCTCTGGACTACCCTGTCCATGACATCGTTGAACGACGCAGGAGGCGGAGAAGAAAGAGTTCCTGCATCTTGTCCTGCAGCGGCCGCATCCGTCGCTGCGGCGTGTGGTGCAGAAGACGTCGGATCCTGTGACACTGCGGGCAAAGACCAGGCCAACAACAGGAAGAACGAGAGCGAACCCACCCGAAAAATACGCATAAGAACCTTCTGGGAGCAACTTATGCCAACTGAAAAATAATGTGCAAGACGACGGTGGAATCAGCTGGCTGGCCATCCCTCATCGCCGGCTTGAAGTGAATCTGTTCGGCCGCCTTGACGGCATTGTCGTCGAGGCCGTGACCTAATCCATGCACAACGCGCACGACACGGAGGCTGCCGGACGCCTCCAGAACGACTTCCAGGAGAACTTCACCTTGAATTCGCAGACTCCGAGCTTCTTGAGTATAGATGGGAGTTGGCTTGGAAAGGATTTCCGCAGGCAACGCCCTGGCTGCGGTTTCTGCCGGGTGAGACCGCACAGTGGGAGCAGCGGGAACATCGGCGTCGGCGAAGCCGCCTGGTTGAACCGTGGCTGTGGATACGCGAGGGCGGCGGTTCCCGATGGCCGTGCCGTTGCCAAACCCAGAACTTGCGACCACGCCCGGCACGCCCTTGGCGCCGCCGGTGCCGTTGCCGTAGCCCGGTCCGGATGGCAGATCGAAGGATCCGAGCGCTGCGATGTTGACGGCCTTGCCCTGATTGGCTTTGGCGCGAATTCCATTGGGATCGCCAAAGCCTCCGGTCTGCACCTGCGATGGAGCGCGCGCGATGGTGGGAGTGGCCGAACTGCCGGCGGAAAACATGTTCGTCTTCACCGCCTGTTTGGGAATCACGGGTGCGGAGTTGAGAGGCAGTCGGTCCAGCCTCTGGGGTGCGATGCTGACCGTGGGAGCGGGATCGTCTTCCACTTTCACTGGAGCTTTCCGCTGTGGCGCGGGAAGGCGTAAGGCGTTGGTGGGCGGGTCCAGATTGGCGATCAGTACGGGCTGCTGCAGCTGGCGCAACGGCTGTGGCTGATGATTGACTGGAACGGGAGTGCTCACGAGCTGAACCGAACGGAAAGTGTGTTCGGGAGGCGAGACAACCGCGGGATACAACAAGCGCACCCACAGAAGAAACGCAATCACCAACGCTTGCGTCCCGGTGCTAAAAGCGAATTCGGTCCAAGGGGTTCTCGTCTTCGGTAGCAGGGAGAAGAGAGTCTCTTGGGAAGCAGAAGAACTCATATCGACGTTTACTCGTCAGTTGTTGAAAACACTCGTTCGGGGTTGAAGTTTCTCAGACCTGGGCAGCGTGGAAACCTGGAACTGCAGAGGCCTTGTAAGCCTTTAGTCTACTACCCCGGGGTTAAAAGCTGCACGGGAAAGGCCATTTCGTTGGCAACTAGAAGGTTTATCTTGTTGATCCTTCAATTACTTACGATTGCTGCGCCGGCGACTCGCGCGGGCAGAGCAAGAAAGAGCAAGAAATTACACTTTGCACGAGTCTTTTACTTCCGGGAAGGAGGGTGAGCCCCCGGCCCTCCGGGACCGACGACCAGTTGGACCGGTCAGCGGAATTCCCGCCAAACACAGATCGAAAGCTTGCTTTCATTTGGCCACTCACAAATCCTAGTTAGCACCGCTGGTTAGCACCGCACAACCTTGGGACTGTCGATACCCTTGGTCGCGTTGCGGGTGTCGACGACCAACTGGGCTTCGCCGACGATGTGGTGGTAGTCGTAGTCGGTGTGATCGGTGACGATCACGATGCAATCGTACTGGCCCAGTTGCTCCAGTTCCGTACGCTTCATCTGCAAGTCGTACTTGCGCCCCTTCCCAATGAAAGGGAAGTAGGGATCGTGATAGCTGACCTGGGCGCCTTCCTTCTGCAAGAGTTCGATGATGGTGAGGGCCGGGGACTCGCGCAGATCGTCGATATCTCGCTTGTAGGCCACGCCCAGGATGAGGACACGCGCCCCGTTCACCGATTTCTTATGCCGGTTCAGCGCCCCACCGATGGAGGCGAGCACGTGATAGGGCATGTTCATGTTGATCTCTCCCGCCAGCTCGATGAAGCGGGTGCGGAAGTCAAATTCCTTGGCCTTCCACGAAAGGTAGAAGGGATCGACGGGAATGCAATGTCCACCCAGGCCGGGTCCGGGGTAGAAAGGATGAAAGCCGAACGGTTTGGTCGAAGCGGCTTCGATGACTTCCCAGATGTCGAGTCCCATGCGCAGGCAGAGCAGCTTCAGCTCATTGACCAGGGCGATGTTGACGCAGCGGTAGATATTCTCCAACAGCTTGGTCATCTCGGCCGCGGCGGGCGAGGAGACGGGAACCGTGCGATGGAAGATGGACCCGTACAGAGCTCCAGCCAGCTCCGAGGCCTGCGGGTTCACTCCCCCCACGACTTTGGGGATGTCGCGGCGAGCGACGGTGGTGTTGCCGGGGTCCTCACGCTCCGGAGAGAAGGCCACAAAGAATTCCTTCTCCGCGCTGGAAGTGCCGCGGGCAGCTTTCAGCCCATTCTTGTTCTCTTTCTCCAGGATCGGCACCATGACTTCTTCCGTGGTGCCAGGGTAGGTTGTACTCTCGAGAACGACCAACTGGCCGGCCTGCAGATGAGGCGCAATGGCGTGTGTAGTATCGGTGATGAAGCTGAGGTCGGGTTCGTGATATTGGTTGAGAGGAGTGGGGACGCAGATGATGACAGCGTTCATCTCAACCAGCCGGGAGTAGTCGGAGGTGGCGGAAAAACCCTGCGCCTTGGCTGCGCGGATTTCTTCCGCGCCGATGCGGTAGATGTAGGATCCGCCCTGAGTGAGGGTATCGACCTTGTGTTGATCAATGTCGAAGCCGGTGACGGCAAACTTTTGTTCGCTGAACAGAAGGGCCAGCGGCAGTCCCACGTAGCCCAGGCCGATGATGCCGATCCGCGCCTGGCGCTGCTGGATCTTTTCCTTGAGCCGATCGGGTGAACGATTTGGGGCAGAGTGATTCGTCATCGTCGCGATAGGTAGTCTCTTCTGTGTGTAGTGAATTTCGTTTCCGATTCTAGCACGCAGTTGCGGGACGACGTGGCGCTGGAGTGCCGGAAGTGCTGGGAAATTCCGTTTCATCTTCGGGGGTTGGGAACTTATGAAAAGCCAGATAGCCAGGATGCGGTCGTGGATGCTGACTTGCGCACTGCTGGCGTGTTTATCCTTGGCGATGGCCGGGAAGGCCGGAAGTTTTCTGGTGCTGGACTCCCCTCGGCCGTCCGATGTAATCCTGGTGCTGGCGGGGGAAACGGACCGGCGTCCGGAGCGCGCCCTGCAACTTCTGGCGCAAGGATATGGACGGCGGGTTGTGCTGGATGTGCCGACTCATGCGAAAATCTACGAATTCACACAGATTCAGTTAGCCCAGAAGTACGTTCAGGATCTGCCTCAAGGGGCGTTGGTCAGCATATGTCCTATCGACGGCCTGTCGACTAAGGACGAATCGAAGGACGCGGAGAAGTGTCTGGCGCGCGAAGGCGGAAAAAGCGTGCTGATCGTGACCTCGGATTTTCACACCCGGCGCGCGCTGAGTGTTTTCCGGCGTGAACTCCCCGGACATGAGTACTCGGTAGCCGCGGCCCAGGATGGAGAGCAATTTGGCGTCCGGTGGTGGACTCATCGCCAATGGGCGAAAACCTTGGTGAATGAATGGCTGCGATTGATCTGGTGGAAGCTAGTCGATCAGTGGTGCTGAGACTCCCCTGGCAAGCGCCGAAAAAGTTTTCCACCGCCGGGGCCCGCTTATTGGCACAAAAAGCATTGACGGCCAAGAACATTGGAGGGTACGATAAATTAACGGTCACCAAAATTAGTTATTAACGGAGCGCAGCATGGACACGTCTATTTTCCGCAGTATGGTAAGGTGCATGCTACTGCTGGTTGTGCCTGCTTCGCTGTTTGCAGCGGACCAACCTGCTGCCATGCTTTACAGCCACGGAACCGCATTGCTCAATGGCAACAGCATCGCAAGGTCGTCGGCTATCTTTTCCGGCGACTTGGTACAGACCAACGCGGACTCGGCTGCCAACATAAACGCTTCAGGCTCCATCGTCTTGGTTCTGAATGACTCGCTGGTTCAGTATCAAGGCAACGCCGTCAAGTTGGAGCACGGAGGCGTAACCATATCGACCTCGAAATTACTGGCGACTCGCGCTGGCGACGTCACCGTGTCACCGGCCGCTAGTGTTTGGACCGAATTTGAAGTCAGAGACGTGGATGGTAGGGTCCAGATCGCGGCGCGAAAGGGCGACCTGACCCTCAGCGATGACACCGGGACCACCACACTGCCACAAGGTCAGCAAACCACTCGAGAGGAATCACAGTCGCAGGGCGATTCACAGTCGCAGAACGACAATAAGAAAAAGAAGAAAAGAGGAGCAGCTGGACCCGCTCCTGCCGCAGGGGGCGGGATCCTCAACTCTCCTGTGGCAATCGGAATTGGCGCGGGCATTATTGCCGGTGGGACAACATGGGTGTTAATCAAGAGCGATAATCCCGTGAGTCCATCGAAGCCATGAACTCTTAGAGTTCGTGCGCGTCTCAACTGCACTGAGAATTCCCCGATCCCAGGTAGAGTTTTCCATTAAAGGGAATCGCTCTTAATTGGCGGGACTGTTGTGTGGCCTAAAGCACGGTAAGGAAATGCAAAACCAAGAGGCGGGTTTCAGAATCTCACAACCCTTCCATAATAGAGGAACTTATAGGTACTTCTGATGATGCTACTTGATATTACCTGATGCTGCCGCGCCTTCCCGTCATGCGAGGCTGACGATTTTACTTGCCCCCCGATTTCGCGCCCGCGTTTAGCCCCCACTCGTTGTGGGTGCCTCCCGTCTTTCGGTTACCACGCAAGTCAATAGCTGGCAAGAACTCCGCAAGTTATTCTTGCGCAAGCAGTTTGTGAGGAAAAGGAGGGAGTCTGTTTGCTTGAATGGCGCAATCTCGTTTGCGGCGTGATGATCGTCATTTTGCCCACGTCGCTGATGGCCCAGGACTCCGCTCGGGCGATGCTCCACAATGACGGAGGAGTCTGGCTGAATGGGAATCCCGCGCCCAATTCCTCCGCGATTTTTCCGAACGACCTGGTGCAGACCCAGAAGGGCAATTGGGCGAAAATCGACGCTGACGGGTCCACAGTCACGGTCCAACCTGACACCATTGTGCAATTCGAGGGAGACGAACTCGTCCTCGACCATGGCGGCTTGCAACTGAACACCTCGCGAGGAATGAGAGTGCGCGTGAATTGCATGACCGTCATTCCCCTGACGCAAGAGTGGACTCGTTACGACGTCATCGATGTAGATGGAAGAATGTTGGTGGTGGAGCACGAGAACGATGTCAAGATCCACTACCAAGGTGCGGCTGCCCGGAGATCAAAACAGGCAGGATTCTCGGATGTGACGGTACATCAAGGTGAGCAAGTAACTCGCGAGGAACGATGTGGTGCGCCGGCTAAGCCTGCCGAGGCGGTCAACGCCAACGGGACGATCCTGGACAGCATTTGGGCCAAGGGAGCCGGGATCGCCGCGATCGGACTTACTTGCCTGGCTTTATGCCGCGGGGATGAGCCCGTAAGCCCTTCCAAACCGTAGCGCCTCATTCGGCCCAGCGCTTTCACTAGCTACTGCGGGAAACGCTTCCCGTCATGCGCTACACGTGCTTGGTTTTTTCGATGAGTTCCACGGATCTCCTGTGAGTGGTCGCACGAATCCTGCGGGAGAAATCCAGGTATACGCTTCCGTTCAGAAGTGCCAGACAATGCCGCCGCCGACGAAAATATTGTGTTGGCGGCTCTTGCCCGTGTTCACATTCAGTTGTGGTACACCCGACCAGAAGTCTCGAGCTTCACCGCGCAGGCTGAAGCGCCCGAAGATCTTTACATCGAGGCCCAAACCAGCCTGCAATACACCGGTACTGGTTCCGGTTTTGCCCGGGTTTGCCCCCCCCGACTCGAGCGTGGAACTTTCACTGAAATGGCCGAATCCGCCACCAAAACTGACCCAAGGAGAAACTGCCGTACCGGGAAAGGCGTTGAACCGTGCTGCGGGAGTCACAAAGTAAGATGAGTATTGTTTGGGGATCACGTTCTGCGCAGCGTGGAGATCCTCAACGGGGTTCACCACGACCGGGACTTCTAGGGCGAGGGACCATACTTCTCCACCCATGACCCGGCGTGCGTAATTTACTTCGAAGGTTAATCCTTTGCCGAAACGCAGGTCCGGATCGTAAGAGGGGGCGCCTGGGATGCCCTGATCGCTGGTGAAGGTACGCCCAAGGATCCCTGACAATTCATTCTTTTGCGCCGCGGCTTGTGCCACGAAGGTACAAACTGCCACCACAGCCCCGATGGTAAGGTGTTTTAGCGACATTTCTCCTCCTAGAGACGTTTGTTCGTGGCGATGCAAAAGTTCTGCCTAGGTTAGCACAGTCGTGTTTTTTCCCGACACATATTTTCCAACCGCAGTTCGGCCGTTGAACTATCGAATACGGCCCAGCTACAGTCTTTCCAAATATGTTGATGCCAAATTCAATTATGTCGACCTTGCCAACGGATGGCCATTGTCGGATTCCTTCATTTGCGATGCGTCGAGACCGGTCGGGGCTTGGATAACTCAGCCAAAGGCGTGGAAGCAGCCAGCCCGCAGAGCACATAAAACAGGGCGGCATTCGCCGGGATCTGCAAATTGAAATCCACGAAGCTATGGAGCAGAATTCCCGTACACCCCAGCAAAGCGGC
>CABDYC010000450.1_pt1 | contig 12989 bp, 12 predicted proteins | sample 3421511 | NCBI WGS metagenome assembly CABDYC01 (sample SAMEA5534336, study PRJEB31848) | metagenome | biome: tundra; feature: field; material: soil | place: USA | collected 2013-05 | depth 0.15 m | reverse complement strand
GCGCGATACACTTCGCCCATGCCACCCGCGCCGAGCGGCGATTGAATTTCGTAGGGGCCAAGTCGGGTGCCAGAGGTCAGAGCCATGCGTGGGCGCAATTATAGCCTGTGCAGCACGTCAGAGAACATGCGACGATTCCGGGTGTGTTGTCGGTCACTCGGAAGTAGTCGTCGGACCCGATCTGCCTGGGTCATTTGGCCGTATCGCCTGCTTTCTCGGAGAAGTGACTCCCGCGGTTCAGCCGGCAAGCCCGAAAGCCCTCTTTCCGCGTGGTAAACTATTAGTTTCCATGGCTATGATTCCACGCAGGAAGACCGTTACTGCCGTCGTCGGCGGAGTGCGTGTCGGCTCGGATGAACCGGTTGTGGTGCAATCGATGACCAATACCGACACGGCGGACGTGCCGTCGACCGTCCAGCAGTGCGCCGCCCTGGCCCGCGCCGGGTCGGAACTGGTGCGGGTCACCGTCAATAACGAAGAGGCCGCCGCCGCCGTTCCCCGCATCGTCGAGGAACTCGACAAGCAGGGTGTGCGCGTGCCTATCGTCGGCGACTTCCACTACAACGGGCACCTTCTGCTGACCAAGTATCCGGAATGCGCGCGCGATCTCGCGAAGTACCGCATCAATCCCGGCAACGTGGGCATCGGCCGCAAGGACGACAACAATTTCCGCACCATGATCGAAGTGGCGGTGAAGTATCAGAAGCCGGTCCGCATTGGCGTGAACTGGGGCTCGCTCGACCAAGCCCTGCTCACCCGCATGATGGACGAGAATTCCCGCCTGGACGATCCAAAAGACGCCCGCGAAGTCACCATGGAAGCGATGGTGGTGAGCGCGTTGAACTCCGCCGATCTGGCGCAGAAGTTCGGCCTGCGCGCCGACCAGATCATATTGAGCGCGAAAGTCAGCGGGGTGCAGGATTTGATCGACGTCTACCGCGCGCTCGCCGCCCGCTGCGACTACCCGCTGCACCTCGGCCTCACCGAAGCGGGTATGGGAGCAAAGGGCGTGGTGGCATCGAGCGCTGCCATGGGCGTCGTGCTGCAAGAAGGCATTGGCGACACCATCCGCGTCTCGCTGACGCCGGCGCCCGGTGGCGACCGCACGGAAGAAGTCCGCGTGGCGCAGCAGATTCTGCAGTCCATGGGGATTCGCAGCTTCACGCCGCAGGTCACGGCCTGCCCCGGCTGCGGACGTACCACCAGCACCTTCTTCCAGGAAATGGCTCAGCAGATTCAGACTCACCTGCGCGAGCAGATGCCGGCCTGGAAGGGCCGCTATGTCGGCGTCGAAGAAATGACGCTCGCCGTCATGGGCTGCGTGGTTAACGGCCCTGGCGAATCGAAGCACGCCAACATCGGGATCTCGCTGCCCGGAACCTTCGAGGAACCGAAGGCCCCGGTCTACGTGGATGGACGCCTGTTCACCACGCTCAAAGGCGATCGCATTGTGGCGGAGTTCATCGAGATCCTCGATGAGTATGTCGACTCACACTACGCGGCCAGAGATACCCAAAAGGAAGAAGTAGCTGCCCGAAGTTAGGCAATCGACAGTAGGGATAGAACCCACCGGCACGAACATCTCGGAACGATAATCCAAAACTTTGAATATCTGCCGCTTTGCAGGCGCGTCCACTATTGCCCCGTCAGCATGAAGATAGGATTTTGGTTTGGAGGTTCGCCGTTCGATTGTATAGCCCCGTTGCTGAAGGCTGCCGGCAGGTCGGTGATCAGCGTATCGGCCGGAGTGCCGGTACCCGAGTTGTTCGCACTGTTGCCGGTTGTATCGATGTCGGCGATGGCGCCAGCATCGCACATGCTCACATAGACGTGGCTGCTGTCCGCGGCGGCAGTGGTGAAAACCCGGAAGCGCGTGAAGCGGGTGGCGCCGGGCGCGTAGAGAGCGGGAAAAACCGGCGAAGCGCAAGCGGCGACCGTCGGCACAGCAGATTGATTTACCGCGAATGGGGGCGAAGTCAGCAGCGTCAGGGCGGGGGTAATCTTTGGAGCCAGACTATTGGCGTCGAACACGGTAAGGCTGGGGGTGATCACGCACCCAGTCGTACACGTTGCATCCGTCTGGTAACTGGCGACATAAAACCTGCTGCCGTCGGGCAGAGCCGTCACCGAAGCGGGTGAGCATCCTCCGGGACATGGAGTTGAAAGTGGATTGAACGAGATGGCCTTCAGTGAGACCGGTGTGTCGTTGGCTCCGCCGGTATCGGAAAAGACATAGACCGTGCTGCCCAAAGGGTTCGCAGGACCAGCGACATTCGGATTCGTCACATAAAGACGGTTCAGGTGCGGATCATAGAAAATGAAGTTCGCCCCGGCGCCCACCGGAAGACTGCTTGTAACTGTATCCGTGGCAGTATCAATCGTCACCAATTGCCCATCCCCTTGCGTGAGCACGTAGACCTTCTGGCTGTCGCCGCGAGCCACCACCCAGACGGGAGTCGTCCCGGAGAAACCAGTCACGACATTCGAGGATAGATCCTGAGTGTTCAGGCTGCTGACTGTGTTGTCCCCTTGGTTGACCACGTAGAGCTTGTTGCCATTTGGAGTCTGCGCCAAAGCGACTGGGTGCGCCCCCACGGGCGCGCTGTTGGTAACGGCATTCAATGACGTGTTGATCGCGAAAACTGAATTGGAGTTGTAGTTTGCCACGTACATGGCGGTGTTTTGCGTGCTGTTGAGGAAGACAGGCTGCGGAGGAAAGGTTGCGGTCCCACCGGACGACAGCGCAGGGAGCCCAGGGGTCGGATTCACGTACGTGAGGATTGTTCCTGTGCTGTCAATCGAGGAAATCGTAAACCCGCCGTCGTACGCGTTTTGGGGGAGAGAGGTGCAGGGAGGCGGGCTGCACGCGGGAATGACCACGCCCGCGATGACGATCCAGTAACCGGCCGACACGTTGGTTAAAGGGGCATTCATTGTGACCGTGACGAGGTTGTTGCTCTCCTCGCTGATCGCGGCGATGCCCGACGACTGGCTAGGCAAACTGACTGTGGTCACGGCGCCAAATCCGGTCGCGTTGGTGGACTGGAATGCGGGAGTAAAGGACGACACTCCGTCTACCCCGCCCGCGACACTACCCGCACTCGCGACAAACAATCTCGCATTGTCGGGAAGAATGGCCGCGTGAGTGGGATTATAGCCAAACTTAAGGTCGGAGTTGGGAGTCTCAGCGATGATGGAGTCTCCGGCAACGTCGATCTGCATGGCCCCGCCCGGGCTGTAGGGCACGTTGGCGCTTATGCCAAAGACAGCGTGGAAATTGGCCGGAGTCGGAGGCGTGGTCGACGTGGGAATGACCACGGGACGGTAGACCTGGCCACACGACAGGCACAGCAGGGTTGGAAGCACCATCGCCGCCAAACGGCCCACACGTCGAAAACTCATCGTCACCCCAAGAGGAAAAATTCTGGCTACACCCGCGAGGAATTTAACATTCTAACGGCTGTCCACGATCCGCGCCAGTGGGCCAGCCCAGCTTTCCGGGTTCCAGTTTCCGGTTCGCGGTTTCCAGTTCCCAAGGTTTCGGCAAAGCAACACCAGTGGGATGCAGATCTTCGGAGACAAGTTGGACGGAAAGCCAGGGTCGACTGAGTAGTCGCGGTCTCGTCCGCGGAGACGTCGCTTGCAACATCTTCTTCGCCGCCGGCAAGACGCAGCAAGCGCTACGTCTCTACCGCCAAGATGCCGTGCACCGCATGCCGCACTACCTGCCGCGCCGCGACTTGCCCCCTGCGGCCGCAATTGGCTCCTCGGACCTGGCGGTGGCCGCGGGCTTTTTCTTGCCTTCCATCTGCGCCAGGCTCTGCTTGAGCGCGGCCATCAGATCCACGACGGGAGCCAGCTTTCTGGGCTTCTCGACCGCTGCGACTTCTCCACCCTCGAGCTTGGTCTCGATCAGCTTCTTCAGATTTTCCTGGAAGCTGTCTTTGTACTTTTCCGGGTCCCATTCGTCGGCCAGCGCCTCGATGAGCTGGTGCGCCACTTTTACCTCAGCTTCTTTCAACTCCACGTCGGGCGCGCCAAAGCCTTCCACCTTCTTCACTTCCTCGGCGTAGTACATGGTGTGCAGCATCATTCCGCCTTCGTGGGGACGCAGGAACACCGTGTATTCGCGGTTGTGCATGGTGATCTTGGCGATGGCAACGTACTCGCTCTCTTCCAGAGCCTTGGTCAGCAGAGCGTAAGGACGCCGCCCAGCCTCCTCCGGCATCATGTAATACGACGACTCGAAATACACCGGATCGACGTCGCCCGCCTTCACGAATTCCAGAATCTCCATGGTCTTGGCGGTCTGCGGCTCGATCTTCTTGATCTCTTCCGGTTCGATGATGATGTATTCATCTTTGCGGAACTCGTAGCCTTTGACGATGTCGCTGCGGTCAACCACCACGTTCTCGAGCGGACAGATATATTGCTGCTTCACCCGCTGCTTGTCCGTGCGATGCAGCATGTTGAAGGAGATGCCGCTACTGCGCGCGCCCGAAAACAAGCGCACCGGCATGGAGATGAGACCGAAAGTTAAGTGTCCAGACCAAACCGAAGCTGCCATAGTTCCCCTCGTTCACCGGGATGCTACCACGCCCCGGCCATTCGACCACAAAGGTCGCGAACATTTCGCAGTCGCTGTACCGCTTGTCATCCTGAGGAAGCGGAGTCTCTCGCGAAGCGAGAGACTCCCGACGAAGGATCTCTGTACTTCTGCCGACACTACTGATGCTGCCGACAAGTCCACAGGTCCTTCGGCCCGCAAAGAACGCGGGCCTCAGGATGACAAACAGCAGGGTGTCACCTTTATAGACCGACGAGCAAACCGCCTAAACTGCCCAGAATTGGGAGTTTAGCCTACAAACCAACGTTTGGATGCACAAATCTTAGGGCACGGGGAACCGAAATGCGAAGCCGGAGGGAATGGGGTCGGGAACGTGGACGCCCTAGGGGTTGTAGTTAACTGAGCGGGTTCCGGGCACCAGACTGGAGGATCTTAGCGACTATTTCGATTCCAATATTCAAACTCGAAGACCATACTTCCCGCTTCGACGAGGGTTAGATACCACGTTTTCAGTTGTGAAACCGCCTCGCTGCCTTCCTTCAATCGCTCGTCGTTAAACTGTTTACCCATATCCGCCAAGCTCTTAGCTCCCCAATTGGCATTCTCGATCAATCGGGGGACAAACGGCACCTGTTGCGCTTCTTTGCGTTGGTCGTGCAGATAGCGAAGGGCATTGCTGCCTTGACGTGACGCGATCTCATGAACGATGCGGTTCCTCGTTTGACGGAATTGTGTTACCCGAACGGCCGCCGGACTAAGCTTTCTTAGCACCGCTGTCGCATTGGGCCCTTCACTCACTCGTGGAACAGTGAACGGCCGATGGTACCTGCGCTTCTTATCGTCGAGCTTCCTGAAGTCGTCGTATGAGATCTGAAACCGGGCCATCACGAAGTAGTCGCGTATTCTGTCCGAAGCGATATTAAGCCACTGCGCGGTGATCGCACGGTATTCCCAGAAATGGTCTTCGTCATCAATGAGGTTCTTTGGATCGTGATTTGCTTGACTATATAGCGCAACCCCTAGCGCTCTCCGGGAGAGATTCATTGTGCCAATGAAATCCTCTCCGGATTTAAGAAAAAATTCATCCCGAGCGGTTGGGTTGGGAGGCGCAGACTTGCGATGCCAGAGGTCTTCATCAAGCTGAAAGGGTACGTCCTGAAGCCACATCGCTAGTCCAGTATACGAATCGGAAGGAGTATTCTCGTCCTCCCATGCGTAGTCCAAGGCTTCATATATCTGTTCCTGAGCCAACATCTCGTCTATTTCGTGCTGCAGCGACTGCAATAGATTCACCGGGTACTCCTTTGAATACACACCCCGTAACATCAATATCGTCCCGCTTTCCTGAGCGCGGCCTCGACCGTCGCGAGCGGCAGCATCAGCGTTAACGGCGCGTCCAGCAGCGGCACAGCGCCATAGCTGGCATACCATCCCGCCACCCTTTCATTCTTTGCGTCGATGACAAGCACGACGCCGCCAACCTCCGCCGCAGCTAACAGGCAGCGTCTGCACGCCGCGAGCAGAAGTTGTCCGCCGATTCCGCGCCCCTGCCACCTTCGATCCACAGCCAGGCGAGCTAAGCGGAAGCCCGGCACGTCATGGCGTGCCAGCCCGCGCCGTATGATCTCCGGCGTCTGGGCATTGTCAACCGATGCGGGGCTCAGGCTATAGAAGCCGAGAATGGTTTTGCTGCCGGCATCGTCAACCGCAAGGAAGGTTTTCGCGCCGCCCCGCTCGTGGCTCTTGCGGGCATAACGGCGCAAGAAGTCGTTCAATGCTTCGTCGCCGCAGTCGAACACTTCCCGATCATGTTTCTTGCTAATCGGCTCTTCGTGCCATACCACCACAGTCATCGCCGCTTTGGCAATGCCCGGGCGGCTGCCAGCAATCTTGCGTTCGGCGCGGGTGGATTCTCCAGCAGATCGAGAACCCGCAAACTATCCCTTTCGGAGAGCTGCACCTGATCCGCTTGTTCGATGACGGCCTTAGCGGCGCGCACGGCGTGATGAATGACGAAATCCGTCAGGTCGGTGTGCTTCAGCGCCACCGCTCGCATGAGCAGCGCTTTTTCCTCGGCCCGGATTCGCAGCGACATCCGGTTGTTATCTTCCACCGCTATTCTCGGCATGAGAGTGATTCTTTAGCGTACGTATTCAAATTGTACAGGTGGAAACCTTTTGGATCAATCTGATTCCATCACCCGAAAAGCGATAGGCACGCCTAGAGATTTCCACAGCCCCATTGTGACATCTGACCTTGCGCCGCAATTTCGATTCGTTCATCATTGGCCAAGCACGCGGAGTGCAGCGATCCCTCACAAAGCGGGACGCCCGGCCAATAATCGGCCAGTAACTCCTTTGTTTCAAAGATTTTGACCTCTAAGTTCTTTGACATCTAGATTTTGCGGGGGAATTCCACGCTAACTTCATGACTCCAAAGATTGAGGGGGGAGGGGGATAGGGTGACAAAAAGGTAAACCCAACAGACTCCCCGGCCTGCCGCCCCAAGGTTTATTTTGCGTCGCCAATCCACAGCCGCTTTTCCTGAACCTTCGCGCCGCCGACGCTCATCTGTGAAGCAAACTCGTCTCGGAATCTGACTCACAGAGGAATCGATGACCGACCTGCGCTATCCCATCGGCAAGTTCACTTACGATGGTCCACCCACGCCAGAGCAGAGGCAGGAATTGCTCCTCCACATCGAGCAAGCGCCTGGCCGCCTGCGCGCAGCCGTGAAAGGACTCTCGGAGCAGCAACTGGACACGCCCTACCGGCCGGATGGTTGGACCGTACGCCAGGTCGCGCACCACGTCCCCGACAGCCATCTCAACTCGTATATCCGCACCAAGCTCGCACTTACCGAGGACGAGCCGACCATCAAGCCCTACTTTGAAGACCGCTGGGCCCAACTCGCCGACACGCAGGCCACTCCCGTGGAAATCTCACTGGCGTTATTGGATTCGCTGCACGATCGCTGGGTTCGCCTTCTGCGTTCGCTCCAGCCGGAAGATTGGAAGCGCACCTTCCGCCATCCCGAACTGGGCGTGATGAATCTGGAAAAGACTCTCGCGCTCTACGCGTGGCACGGGCGCCATCACGTCGCCCACGTCACGGCGCTGCGGGAGAGAAGCGGCTGGTAGAAGAACCGGGCTTCGGGCTTCGGCTGCCGGGCTTCGGCAAAACATCCAGATGCGGGCTGCGACGTGGTTCTTCACACAGCAGACGAAGCAGGCTCGGGTTTGCTGAAGCCCGATTGCCGAAGCCCGAAGCCCACTCCTACGTCATTCCCAGCTTCCACAGCAAATAGCTGCTGGCTTCCCGCAGCACCGCATACGTGCGCTGCATGACGCTGCGCGGACGCGAATCGGGCCGGGGCGCGACGTACACCGGACCGACACCCTCGTGCTCCAGCAACCTCTTGATGCGGAACACGTGATAGGCGTCACTGACCGCCACGCAACTGTGCAATCCGTTGGCACGCATGATCACGGCCACGCGTACCGCCGATTGAGCAGTGTCGGAGCCCTGAGTCTCGGCGATCAGGTTGCGCTCGGGAATTCCGCGGCGCTCCAGATAGTCGCGGCCCACGCCGCCTTCGCTGAAGCTGGGATCGGACGCAGCTCCTCCGGTCGTAATGACGACGGGCGCGATCCCCCGGCGAAAAAGATCGAATGCGTGATCGAGCCGCGCCCGCAACACGGGCGAGGGATGGCCGGAATACTCCGCCGCGCCGAATACAACGATGGCGTCCGCCGGGTGCAGTTCCTGCAGCGACCCCTCACGCGCAATGCGAACCCCGGTCAGCGCAAGGAACGAAGCCAACGCGGCCAACACCGCCAGCCCGAGCGCCTCGAGCCGCAGCCAGCGGCGTCGCGGATGCCGGTGAACAGACTCGTCGCTCATCCTTTGGCAAAGAAGGTGGAAATCTCCTCGGCAGGGATCGCGCCTTCGCGGATGACGCGCCAGCGCGCCCCGTCGTCGCTCAGGTCAACGATGGTGGAAGCGATGTCGCGAGGGGAAGTACCACCGTCCACGATGATGCTGATGCGGCCCTGGAGTTGGTCGCGCACTTGCTCGGCGCTGGTACACTCCGACGCCCCGCTCAGATTGGCCGATGTGGCCGTGATCGGAATGGCCGCAGCCGCCACCACCGCCAGCGGAATCTTTGCGTTCGGCACGCGCAGGGCTACGTTGCCAGTATTGGCGGTCACTTTCAGGGGCAGACGCGATCCGGCTTTCACGATGATGGTCAGCGGTCCTGGCCAGTATTGCCGCGCCAGTGCGTAAAACTCCTCGGGCAGCGCTTTGGCCAATTCTTCGGCCTGATCCACGCTTTCGATGAGCAGCGATAGCGGTTTGTGACGCGAGCGGGTCTTTATGTCATACACGCGGTCGACCGCGCGCAGGTTGAAGGGATCAGCCGCCAGCCCGTAGAACGTGTCGGTCGGCATGCCCAGCACCTCGCCCGCACGAATCTGGTCGGCGGCGTACTTCACCAGGGAAATCTCAGGAGTCTCACTACTGATTTTTACGATTTCGGCGCGCACGGCGATCCCTTCCTGCCTGCATCCACTTGGAATATTTTGCCCGTGGAACTTACCATAATACGGCAAAGAGCTTCAAGGCGGGTGAGCGGCGTATCATTCAATGACGATCCGCAGTCACGATCCCGGCATGAAAACAACCTCAGAAACCGCTCTCAGTGTGCAGCACCGGCTCCGCCGCATTGAGGGACGCCACAACCCGCTGGTCAAGCAACTGCGCCAGGCGTTTTCGCGTGCGGAACTTACCGAAGCCGGAGACTGCGCCATCGAAGGTTTGCGCATCCTCGAAGAGGCCATCCGCAGCGGTCTGCGCTTCAGCGCGGTGTTCTTTCGTGAGTCTGCGCAAGACCGAGCTGAGCGTTTGCTGCCGCAGATTGGCGCCCAGGTCGAAACCTTGCTGCTTCCTGACAAGTTATTCGACAGCCTCGTGCCCAGTGAATCCCCGCAAGGCGTAGCCGCGCTGGTGCGGCTCAAGGAATTCTCGCTCGACGATGTCATGGAACGGATGCAGGTAGGCCCGATCGTCGCCCTCGCCGGACTGCAAGACCCTGGCAACCTGGGCACGATTCTGCGTTCGTCCGAGGCGTTTGGTAGTGCGGGCATGGTCCTCGGCGAAGGCACGGTTAGCCCGTTCAACTCGAAAGTGGTTCGCGCATCGGCAGGATCGGTGTTCCGCCTGCCCATTGTTCATGGACAGGTTCACGGGCAGGTTCATGCACACGGGAAGTCAGGGACCGCGAAGCTGGAGGAAATTTCAGAGAAACTGCGGGCTCATGGCGTACATCTGATCGCTACCTCCTCGCACAAGGGGACAGCGTTGGATCAAGCAGATTTGAAGGGCGCGGCCGCGATCTTCTTCGGCAACGAGGGTGCCGGTCTGCCGCGCGAGGTGATGGCCAAAATGGATGAAGTCGTCGCCATTCCTCACACCCCGCAGGTGGAATCTCTCAACGCCGGCGTGGCCGCCAGCATCGTATTGTACGAAGCGGCGAGGCAAAGGAAAAAACGCTCTTAGCCGTTAGCTCTTGGCTTTTAGCTAAAGGCCAAAGGCTAAGAGCTAAGAGCTTGTTCTTATGGGACTCTTCCAGCCCACCCCGAACGCCTCTAGCGCCACCGACCGCACGCGGCCGCTGGCGGACCGCATGCGTCCGCGCACGCTTGAAGAGTATGCCGGACAAGAGAATCTGATCGGTCCCGGCAAGCCCGTGCGCACGCAGATCGAGCGCGACGACACCGGCTCGCTCATCTTCTGGGGACCGCCGGGCACAGGCAAGACCACCCTCGCGAAGATCATTGCCAGCATGACGAAGGCGGAATTCATCGAATTCTCCGCCGTCCTCGCCGGGATCAAAGAGATCAAGCAGGTGATGGCTGACGCCGAACGCGCCCGGCAATATGGCACGCGCACCATCGTCTTCATCGACGAGATTCACCGTTTTAACAAGGCCCAGCAGGATGCCTTCCTACCCCACGTGGAAAAAGGCAACATCCGCCTGATCGGCGCCACCACCGAGAATCCCTCTTTCGAGATCAACTCCGCGTTGCTCTCGCGCTGCCGCGTTTATGTGTTGCAGCCGCTGACCGAAGACCAGATCGTGCAACTGCTGAGGCGCGCCTTGACGGACGACGAGCGCGGCCTGGGCGCGATGAAGTTACGTGCATCCGATGATGTCCTCAAGAAGATCGCCAGCTACACCAGTGGCGACGCGCGTAGCGCCTACAACGTGCTGGAAGTTGCCGCCGGATTGGCGCAGCAGGCCGGAAAGCAGCCCGCGGAAATCACTGACGACATCGTTCGCGACGCGCTTCAAAAGCGCACTCTGCTCTACGACAAGGCCGGTGAAGAACATTACAACCTGATCTCGGCTCTGCACAAGTCCGTGCGCAACAGCGATCCGGATGCCGCACTTTACTGGCTGGGACGCATGATTGAAGCCGGCGAAGATCCGCTCTACATTGCGCGCCGCGTCGTGCGCATGGCGGTGGAAGACATCGGCCTGGCTGATCCCAATGCGCTGTCACTCTGCATGGCGGCGCGCGATGCCGTGGATTTTATCGGCATGCCCGAAGGTAATCTCGCCCTGGCACAAGCGGTCCTCTATCTCTCGGTCGCGCCCAAGTCGAATGCACTCTACACCGCATACGGCGCCGTGCAGCAGGATATCGAACAAACCGCTGCCGAACCCGTCCCGCTGCACCTGCGCAACGCGCCCACCGGCCTCATGAAAGGCCTGGGCTACGGCAAAGACTATCAATACGCCCACGATGTCGAAGGCAAGGTCGCCAACATGCAATGCCTGCCGGACAATTTGCGGGACCGGGTCTACTACCGTCCGACGAACGAGGGCATCGAGAAACGCATCCGCGAACGCATGGAAGAGATCAAGAAACTTCGCTCGCCGACGCGGAGTTAATTGCAGCGTCCGGCGCGTCGCCATAGCGAGTGCGGGGAAGGGTAGAGACAATGATCAGGGTCATGATGGCCAGGATGGCGATGATGAAGATGCTGCCTTCAGGACCGGTGGCTCCGCCACTGAGGAGGGGCTTGCCTATGGGGTGGGTGGCGAGGAGATGGTGCTGGACCATGAGTCCGCTGTCGGCGACACCGTAGAGGAAGGATTGGGCCCAATCCCACGAGGCGTGGAAGCCGATGGCCCACCAGAGAGAGCCGGTGCGCCAGAGGCTGAGGCAGAAGACGATAGCGACCAGCCCGGCGGAGAGCAGTCCGATGGGAGATTCGCCGGGGTTCTTGCCATGGCCGAGGCCGAAGAGGATGGAGAAGATGGCGGCTGAGGTCCAGAAGCCTAAGGCTGCACTGTGACGGGTCTTGAAGGCCCATTGATACAAGCCAGCGAGGCCGCGAGTGAGCGTGTACTGGAGGTAGCCGCGGGTTAAGTACTCCTCGAACAGGCCGACCATGAGGAAGCCGAGCAGCCAGATGGCTCCGTAGCGGAGAATGTTGCTGCCAAAGAGCAGGCGGCTGTCGATGACCAGCAGTCCGGTTTTCCAGAGGGTCAGGACGAGCAGCGAGAGACAGGTGACTCCCCAAGCCAGGCCAGCCAGGAAGTGCGCGAGCTTGCGGCTGCCGCCCAAGCCGTATACGGAGTAGGGGCGGCGCTCGACCTTCGACATGATCCAGGTGATGAGGAGGACCAGGAGGAACTGAAGGGACTCGCCGGTGAGCAAGAAGGCTGGCTTGCCCATTAGTTCCGCAGCGGCCTTCCCGGAATTTGCAGCGGCCGGGTATAGCTTGTGCGCGATGACGTTTATGCAGAAGGCTATGGCAGCGAAGATAGCCATGAAGATGAGCAGGCTCCAGCCGGCGCGGAGGCCATCTTTGCCCATGAATGTCTTGCGGAGAGCCGACGGCGGCGTAGGCGGTATCGGTTCGGCGAGGGTCAGGGTTGCGTTATGACTCAAGGGATTCCATCCTGTGGCAAAAGTCTTTCTTCCATTCCTTGAGTTATACGCAGTCTGAGTTGCTTTGGTTTCGGAGATTTCGAGCCGAGCCCCAATTTTTCTGCGCTCACCGGAATCGTGCGCGGTGCTCCTGCAGAATGCAGCGGTCCATCACGACAAAGATTCCGGCCTTCCGGGCCTTCTCCGCGGCCTTCTCGTGAATCACGTCTTCCTGCATCCAGATCGCCGGAACTTTCAACTGAATGGCCTGATCCACAATCTCTTCCACGAACTCCGACCGCCGGAAAATGTTCACGATGTCGATCTTCTCTGGCACCTCGAGCAACGAGGCATAGGTCGTCTCGCCCAGACAGGATTCGATCTGCGGATTCACCGGAATGATGCGGTATCCCTGGCTCTGCAGGTAGGCCGCGACGCCATGGCTGGGACGCAGCGGATCGTCGGAGAGTCCGACCACGG
>CABDYC010000447.1_pt1 | contig 13081 bp, 11 predicted proteins | sample 3421511 | NCBI WGS metagenome assembly CABDYC01 (sample SAMEA5534336, study PRJEB31848) | metagenome | biome: tundra; feature: field; material: soil | place: USA | collected 2013-05 | depth 0.15 m | reverse complement strand
GCAACGCGGAGCAAAAGCTCAAGCAGTTGGGCGAGGCCCCGCAGTAGCTCCCGGTTACGTTTCACTGGTCCTTGTACGCCTTTCCCAGGCATTCCGCCTGAAACAGCCGCTCGTCCACGCGATGCAGGTGCTTGGCCATGGCCGGGGTGATCAGCGGATAATGCTTAATGTCGAACAGGTGATACACAATGAACCACACGGGCTTATCGGTGGTCATCCAGTTCTGGCGATCGAAACGCTTCAGATTGACGGGGACTGAAAAGCGCCGCAGCGTGCGCTCGCGCCGCAGATTGACGTAGGTGTTGAAATAACTCAACGCCAGCTCGCGCAGCGTGCGATGGACCGGCTCGCGCCAGCGGCATCCGGTGTAGTTCGATTTGGCGACGGCGCCCCAGCATCCGTTCTCGCGAAAGACGGCGATCACGTGGTCGGTGTCATGTTCGGCTTCAAAGTCGAGCAGCAGCGGAGGATATCCGTTGGCGCGCAGCGCCGCCGCGGCAAAGATCGCGCCCTCCAGGCAATGCGCCGTGTCCTCGGCCAGCACGCGCCGGGGCGACCATGCCGTATCCGCGAGGTGATACGGAGCATCGTCGAGAAACTTCTGGATGCCGTGGGGATCTTTCATGCTGCGCAGCTTGCGCAGCTCCGATGCCGTGAAACTACCCGTCGAATCGCTCATTGTCGCATGAGTTTACATGAGAGCATGCCCGGAGAAGAACAAGTGAGCCAGGATGGCCGCTGGCTAAACCTTACGCGAATACTTCTTCCAGTTCGTAGGGCGTGTCGACGAGCACGTCCGGCGGATGCTCTTGCAGCGTATGCGGGGCAAAGCCGTAATTCACACCCACGGTCCACAAGCCCGCGTTACAGCCGGTTTCAACGTCCACGTGAGAGTCGCCGACGATGACGGCTTCTTCCGGGCGCACGCCGTTTTCTTCGAGCAACCTGCGCGCGCCTTCGGGATCGGGTTTTTTGGTTGCGAAACTGTTCCCGCCATAGATCTGCGTGAAGAAGGGGCCCAGTCCGAGCGCCTCGACGATGGCACGCGATGGACCGACGGGCTTGTTCGAGAGCACGGCCATCTTGCGCGAAACGCCGTTACCATCTCGGGTGCTATCTGGGTTGCGGTCGCGGTTGGAATCTTCGTGGAACGACCGCCGAATGGCGGTGAGCGCCTCCCGAATGCCCGCGTAGACCGTGGTGTGGTCGAGCTTGTGTTCCCGGTAGTAAGAGAGGAAAAACTGCAGGCCCTGGCGCACGAGCGCGTCGTCGACCGCCTCGCCGCCCAGCGCCCGCTGAATCAGGATGGGCGCCCCGTCGCCCACGTAGCTGGCAATGATGTCGTCGGGCAATTCGGGCCGTCCGATGTGGCGCAGTGCGGCGTTCACCGAGTGCACCAGATCGAGGCGCGAATCAATCAGCGTGCCGTCGAGATCGAAGATCACGAGTTTGATGGTGCGCGGGTCGAAGGCGCAGCGGGTCTGAATCATGTGTGCTTCTAGAATAAATGATTGCAGCCGTAGAGACGTTGCTTGCAACGTCTCCTGGCCCTCGCCGAAAATTAATTCAAATTAACCTCAAGTTCACCGGCTTTTCTCCCGATAATCAAGAAATGGAAGAGCCTGAAAATCTCATTTCTCTGATTTACTTGAGTGCGGCGAGCGTGCCTTTCTCCAAGCAGGACTTGGTTGAACTGTTGACGAAGAGCAGGGAGAACAACTCCGCGCTGGGGATTACGGGGATGTTGCTGTTCAAAGATGGAAACTTTCTGCAAGTGCTCGAAGGAGAAGAGAAGAAGGTGCACGCCCTCTACCAGAAGATCGCTCAAGATCGGAGGCATCGAAGGCTGATCACCTTGTCCCAGATGCCTTGCACCGAACGGGCTTTTCCCGATTGGTCGATGGGCTTTCATGATCTACGCTCCCCGGAAGTCGCAATCACGCCGGGCTTCACCCCGTTTCTCGACACTTCCCTGACCGCGGCCGATTTTGCAACCGACCCCGGCCGCGCCAAGAGACTGCTGCTTCTCTTCAAAGAAGAAAAACTGCTGTCCAAAGGGGCGGGTGCAGGCTGAGAAGCTCCGCCGCCATTTTCCGTCGCTAAGCTTCCATGTCGCCCCCTCAGTATCTCCGCCATGGGCCCCGCCGTATCCCCGCGCAAGAACTTGCATGTTTTCCAATCCACGATTCCCGTTTACAATGCAACCTGCCCGGTAATACTCGGCACCTTATTTGAAAGCCGGGATATTCATAAAGTACTCATCAGGGAACCGGATGGCGACGACAAAAACCGATCCCAAGCTGTCCGTTGCAGGCAATAGCGGCAAGAAGTCCCAGACCTATGAGGGACTTACGCGCGAGCAACTGATCGAAGCCTACCGCATCATGTACACCTCCCGGCGCATTGATGACCGGGAAATCCTGCTCAAGCGGCAGCAGAAGATTTTCTTCCAGATGTCGGGAGCCGGGCATGAGGCCATCGGCGTGGCAGCCGGGATGGCGCTGAAAGCGGGCTACGACTGGTTCTATCCTTATTATCGCGACCGCGCGTTGTGCCTGACGCTAGGCGCCAAGCCCCTGGAAATGTTTTTGCAGGCGGTGGGAGCGGCGGACGATCCCAGTTCCGGCGGACGCCAGATGCCTTCGCACTGGGGATACAAGCGGCTGAATATCGTGACTCAATCGTCCCCGACGGGATCGCAAATACTGCAGGCAGTGGGATGTGCCGAGGCAGGACGCTATTTTGCGCAGCGTCCCAAGGCAGCAGAGATCCCAGCGGCGAATAACACGCCCGATTATCGCCAATTCAAACAGGTGACGTTCCAGGGCGACGAGGTCTCTTACGTTTCTCTTGGCGAGGGCACTACCAGCGAGGGCGAGTTTTGGGAGGCGATGAACGCCACCGCTCTCAACAAGCTGCCCGTGATTTTCTGCGTGCAGGACAACGGTTACGCGATCTCAGTGCCGGTGGAAATACAGACGGCGGGAGGCAGCATTTCGCGGCTGGTCTCGGGCTTCCCGAATTTCCATTTTGAAGAAGTCGATGGCACGGATCCGGTGGCGAGTTCGGCCGCCTTTCAGCGCGCCGTGAAGTATTGCCGTGAGGGCCATGGGCCGGCGTTCGTGCATGCCCACGTGATCCGTCCATATTCGCATTCGCTCTCCGACGATGAACGGTTGTACCGTCCGGACTCCGAGCGGGAGCGCGATGCGGCCCGTGATCCGGTTTCACGCACCCAAATGTTTTTGCTGCGCGAGGGAATTCTCGACGAGAAGGGCCTCAACGAACTGGAAAAAAAGGTCGAGGAAGAGCTGCAGGTTGCGGTGGACCTGGCCCTCGAGGCCGTGCCACCCGCGCCCGAGAGCATGATGCAGTATGTGTATTCGCCCGATCTCGATCCAGCGTCCGCGGCGTTCGAGACGCAGGCGGTGGTCGCGCCCGATTCCGCCGATGGCAAGAAGCCGGTGGCGAAGACCATGGCTGATTTGATCAATGTCACGCTGCGCGACGAAATGAAGCGCGACGAACGCATCGTGATCTTCGGCGAAGACGTGGCCGATTGCAGCCGCGAAGAGTACTTGAAGCGCAAGCTGGTGAAAGGGAAGGGTGGAGTATTCAAACTGACGTTCGGTTTGCAGAACGAGTTTGGCCCGGACCGCGTGTTCAATTCGCCGCTGGCTGAGGCCGCCATCGTGGGCCGCGCGACTGGTATGGCGACGCGCGGGCTGAAGCCGGTGGTGGAGATTCAGTTCTTCGACTACATCTGGCCGGCGATGATGCAGATTCGCGACGAGCTCTCGGTGATCCGCTGGCGGTCGAACAACGCGTTCTCCTGCCCGGTCGTGATTCGAGTGGCCATCGGCGGATATCTTACCGGCGGCGCGATCTACCACTCGCAATGCGGGGAGAGCGTGTTCACGCATATTCCGGGGCTGCGGGTGGTGTTTCCGTCGAACGCGCTGGATGCGGCGGGACTGCTGCGCACTGCGATTCGCTGCGACGATCCGGTGCTGTTTCTCGAGCATAAGCGGTTGTACCGCGAAACCTACGGGCGCGCGCCCTATCCCGGGCCGGACTACATGATTCCGTTCGGCAAGGCCAGGATTGTGAATCCGGGGACGGACTTGACCGTGATCACTTACGGCGCGGTGGTGCCGCGTGCGCTGCAGGCGGCGCAGAAACTCGAGCGTGAACACGGCGTGAAAGTGGAGTTGATCGATTTGCGCTGCCTGAATCCGTTTGATTGGGAGACGATTGCTGCGTCGGTCGGGAAAACAAATCGCGCGCTCGTGGCCTATGAAGATACCTTGAGCTGGGGCTACGGCGCGGAGATCGCGGCGCGCATCGCGGATCAACTCTTTGATCGCCTGGATGCGCCCGTACGCCGCGTCGCTGCCGCCGACACATTTGTGGCCTACCAACCGATTCTGGAAGATGCCATCCTGCCGCAGGCCAATGATCTGTTCCGCGCAATGAAGGAGCTGGCCGAGTACTAGAACCAGTGGCCAGTGGCCAGTGAACCCTCAGCGCCCGACGGCTAGCCAGAAAGTTCCAAAAGAATTCCGCCATGGCGCGTTTGCTGAGAGTCATGAAATCTCCTTCATCATGAAATGGAAGTGTTTGAGGTTACGGGGCCCGTGTTTCCCGCGAGGCGGCAGGTTAGCGCAAAGTGGGGAGAGTCGAAACTACGCTGGTTACGAAGGCTTTCCGCGCAAGGCGATCAGGATTGCCCGTTCTCAGGAGCGATGCTAGGCTCCGAAGAGGTGGACTCGGTTTACGACAACCCTGTGAAATGCGGACCAGCCGGCCGCGCGGTAGCGTGGCTGCAATCGGCGGCGGCGGAAGTGTGGATAAAGTTCTTGCTGGCGCTGCTGGGATTGGGGCTGGCGTTCGGGGCGGCGTTGTTTTCGACGGCGTCGGGCGAGGCGGGCAATCTGTGGGCGTCGGTGATTCTGGCGTCGGTTGCGCTGTTGATGGCGGCGTTTGTGGGGCTGGTTACGGTGCCGTATCTGGCGCGGCGCGTGGCGCTGGAGCGGCTGCGCCAGACCTTTCACTACGAAGTCACGAAGGCGGGCGTGGTCTATGTGCTGGTCACGCTGGTGATCGGCATCGCGGCGCTGAACACGGGAAACAATCTGCTGTACATTGTGGTGGCGGCGATGCTGGCGGCGATCCTGGTGTCGGGAGTGGTTTCGGCGCTGGTGCTGCGTGGCCTGGAACTGGAAGTGCGTCTTCCCGAGCATGTGTTTGCCGGGCGAGTGGTGGTGGGACGCATCGTGCTGAGGAACCCGCGGCGGTTCCTGCCCGCATTTTCGATTCGCGTGGTGCCGGCACGCAGAGAAAAGAAGATCCGCAAGCAGTGGCGGTGTGAACCGACGACATTCGCTTTTCCGCTGAACCGTGCGCCGGAGAATCAGTGGGTACGGCTGCGTGACTGGCGGGTGCGGCGGGTGGAGGTTGCGCCGCCCGCGCCGGGGATTTTCGAGGGGATGGTTTATTTCCCGTACTTGCCTCCGAAAGCTGAGTTGCCGGCGGATCTGCAATTGCGTTTTGAGCGGCGGGGGCGGTATTGCGAATCGAGTTTCGGCGTGGCCACGCGGTTTCCGTTTGCCTTCCTGACTAAGACGCGGGACGTTGCGCTGGAGCGCGAGATTCTGGTGTATCCGGAGGTTGAGCCGCCCGACGAGCTGTTTGAAATCCTGCCGCTGGTGCGTGGAGAGTGGGAGAGCTTTGTGCGCGGGCGCGGCTCCGACTTGTACCGCATTCGCGAGTACATGCCGGAGGATTCGGCGCGCCATGTCGACTGGAAGGCGACGGCCAAGTCCGGCTCGTTGAAGGTACGTGAGTTCAGCCGCGAGGATGAGCGCAAGCTGTGCATAGTGTTCGACAATCCCGCGGCTGGGCTGATTTCCGGGCAGGCGTACGAACGAGGGGTGAACTTGGCAGCGTCGCTGGCGTGGCACTTCTCCGAGCAGGATGCGGAGGTTTCGTTTGTGGTCCAAGGGCACGGCCGCGGCGCCGATCTGCACGAGTTCCTGGCGCGGCTGGCGGTGATCGAGCCGCAGAAGGATCTTCGGGCGGGACAAGGGCCGAAAGCCGGGATGCTGCGAGATGTCCTGCGAGAAGATGTTCTGCGAGAAATAGACCTGGGCAGCAAGGGCGAATACAACATCGTCATCACGGCGCGGCCGCGGGGAAGTTTGCCCACGGCATTGTGGACCTCATCGTATTTCGTATTCATAGGGGAATAAGACCGGGCTACAGCAATCTGGTGCCCCTGAGATCTTGGTCGGTTTTTGTATCAAGGCCCGTCCCATTTTCTTTTCCTCAGGTCTTCTGGCGTAAGCCCTCCCGGGGAATGCTCCATTCTTTCCCATTCCCGGTTTGGTTTTTCTTGCCCCCACCTTAATTAGCCCTTCCCATGAATCCGGTTTCGCCGTATACTCACGCCCCGGTATAGCTTTTGGACTGCTCAGAATCCGAACCCAGGGAGAATCACAATGCGGATCAGCGACCTGATCAAGAACCAGGAGACCTACCAGGCGGAGATGGGCCAAACCGTGCTGGAAACCGTGCGGGCCATGGTGGAACGCAACATCGGCGCCGTTCCCGTCGTGCATAACGGCAAGCTGGTGGGGATTTTTTCCGAGCGCGATCTGATGAAGCGCGTAGTGGCGGAAGGCTACGATCCCCGCAGCACCTGCCTGGCCGAGGTCATGACGGATGACCCGCTCACCGTCAGCACGACTGAGGAGTTGGAGAACTGCATGGCGCTCATGCGGCGGCACGGCTTCCGTCATTTGCCCGTCTGCCATGAGGGACAACTCGTCGGCATCGTCTCGCTGCGCGACATTTTGCTGCACGATTTGAACGAGAAAGACGATGAAGTGCGCATGATGCGTGCCTACATCCACTCCGTCCCGGACGCGTAGAGCGCCACCGGTAGGCGCATCCCAGCCCGGCGCTGGGCGTGTATCTCGGCGCTGAATGCTTGCCCCGGGTTTCGGGGTGCGGTTCCCTTCCCTGAATTGCCAGCCTTAGACCTAGAAGAAGTGGCCCGAAGGTAACGTTACTTTCGGTTACCTGAGTACATTGAACATCCGGGCCAGAAGGTTTAAGTTTCTCTTATTAACCAGAACCGTTCTATTTGTCGCAGTGCTGCAAAGCTGGCTCTGGCCGCCAGTGTGGTTTCGAGAGCTAAGAGACTTGTTTCGATGAGTGAGAAAATCAGAATTCTGTACTACGCTCTCTGGATCGCACATCCCGTTCTCCAAACGGTCATCGCCATCGCTATGTTCCGTCGCGGCCAGCACCGCGCATTCAAGTATTTCTTTGCTTACATCGTCGCGCAGATTCTCACCTTCGCGGTGGTCTTTCCGACCTACCGGTACAACCACTCCGCCGGTTTTTACGTTTCCTGGATCGGCACCGCGATCAGCGTGGCTTTGGGCTTCAAAGTGATTCACGAAGCCTTTCTGGATGTGTTCCGGCCATTCCACACGTTGCGCGACCTGGGCACCGTTCTGTTCAAGTGGGCAGGTTTGGTGATGCTTTTGGTGGCTGGCGTAGTATCGGTTTCCACGAACTCGTCGGATACCGCGCCGTGGGTGCAGGCCATCCTGACCGCCCAGCGCTGCGTACGTATTATTCAAGTCGGGATGGTGCTTTTCCTGTTGTTCTTTGCCCGCTACCTGGGAGTAAGCCGGCGGCAGCACAGTTTCGGCATCGCCCTGGGCTTCGGAACTTTTGCCGTGGTGGAACTAGCGCTAATCGCGTCCTGGGCTGGCGAACACCTGGGTAATCTTTCGATGAGCCTGATCAATATGGCCGCCTACAACACCACGTTGCTCATCTGGTTGGGCTACACCTTGATGAAGAGTCCTGCCCGCGAAGCTACGTCCACGCTGCTGCAGCCGCAGCGGTGGGAGCAAAGCCTGTCGGATATTCAGCACCCACTTCCCGCGGATTCCCTGATCCCGATGTTCGAAGGGATGGTGGACCGGGCTCTGTTGCGTACTCAGGCAGCGCCATCGGCCACGCCAGAAAACGGAGGCGCGGCGGAGGCTACCGCTCGCACCACAGTCATGCCCCTGAGCGGCTTGGGCATTCCTGGGCTGGCTGAGCGGGTTGCATCCAAGCGGTAGCGAGCCGATCCGCCGCACGCCTCAGGCGTTCAGTTTCCTTCAACCTCCCGCGTGTCCGGGCGATTCCGGATTCCGTAAATGTTCCGCCGCTGAAACGCGCCTTGGATCGTCCGCCGTAATCTCCTCAATCGACATAAGGGAAACACCTTAAAAAACTACGTTTTCTCCCCGTATTTACAGGCCTCACGAGGCATGGTGAGAGCGTGGAACACCGCCCTAACAGGGTGGACTCCATCAGTAATGTAGGGAATTCTTGCGGAAGGGCTTGACTCGTGCCTTATAATTCCTCTCCGCGCCAAAGAGCCCATTTTTGGGACGCTAGGGCGCGGAAGGAGTGAACCCATGAAGCACGCAGTCAGGATTTCGATCCTGATGTTTGGGCTAGTGGGCACGTATGTAGCAGCCGCCGTTCCGCAGGTGCCCACCCCGGACGGAGGGCCGATTCTAACGTGCCCATCACAACAACAACTGGAAAACCGATGCAGCGGCGGTGGTGGTCTACCGTCGATGCTGAAATAGCAGTTAATCGGATGTCAGGCGTGGCCGCAAGGTCACCAAAGTAACCTGTAGTAACTTGGGCCGAACCCTAGGGCTCGCATCGGGCTGACGGACTTCATACATAAACCGTCAGCCCCGTTTTTTTGGGCGGGCTCGTTTCTAGGGCTGCTTCTTGAGGGCGGATTCCAGCGCACTGCGCAACTCGGCCGGGTCCGTGAGCGGTGGCTGGCAGGTAAAGCCGGAACACAGCACCGCAAACGACTTGCCCGAACCCAACTGGGGCAGATTCGGGACAGTGGCCGCGAGCGCGGGAGGAAGGTTCCCGGCAACCGCCTGGTTCGCCGTCAGCCGGACCACGCTCTTGTTGAAAGCAAACGCAGTGGCCGCAACAGCGGAGAGATCGCTGGCCGATTCGACCGATCCATTCTCGGCAACCACAATCACCTGCACGGGATTCTCCAACAGATGGATGACCGCGATTCCGTACGTCGCAGCGAAAATTCCAAATTGCTCCGCCACGCCGGCAAAAGCTTCCAGCGTTTGCTCCGCCTTATCTCGATACCCGCTATCGCCCGTGTATTGGTGCAGGCGCAGCAGCGCAATCGCGGCCATGGGATTTCCCGCCGGCGTGGGCGAATCCTGCAGCGGCTTGCGGCGAGTCGCGAGCACGCCTAGACTCTTGCCCTCGGCAGCCGGTTCGGCATCGAAGAACCCTCCGGAAACCGCATCGAAGAACCGGGCAATCATCGCGTCGCCAATGGCCTGCGCGAACTTGAAGTAGCTGAGGTCGGCCGTAGCCTCGTAGGCGTCGAGGCAAGCCAGCGCAGTCGCGGCGTAGTCGTCAAGCAGACCGGAAACTTCGCGACGCCCGGCTTTGGGATCGGAATAAGCCACCACGTGCAACAACTGTGTGGCGCGGACCTGCCCTGAGCGAGAGTCGAAGGGGCCCTCGCCCGCGTTTCCCGCCCGCGGCTTCCAGGCCTCCGCCAGAATGCGGTCCAGCGAGCGCAGGGCGAAGTGGCGGGCATCAACAAGATTGAGGACCTTCGCCGCTTCCAGATACGCCGAGACGCACATGCCGTTCCATCCCACATAAACCGTCTTGTCGACGTAAGGCGTGGTCCGCTCCAGCCGCGAGGCATACATTTTCTTCTTCGCAGAATCGAGCAGGTCTTTCACGCGCTCGGTGCTAACGCTCATCCGCCGCACAATTTCTTCGATCGGCGCGCGCACGTAGAGCACGTTCTTGGCCGGATTGTGGTGCATCTCGCCGACTTCGTTGATGTCGTAGTGCAGCGCCGCAACCTGCGCTTCTTCTTCCGTGAGCACAGCCCGGGCCTCGTCGAGCGTCCAGGTGAAGTAGTCGCCATCGTCATCCATGGAAATGTCGGCGTCCTGGGAAGCGTAAAAGCCGCCCCGCTCGCGGTCGCTCAGCCACTCGTCCATCCAGCGGATGATGTCGCTCGCCACGTTCGCAAAGAATTCCGAGCCCGTCGCCTGATAGCCGTGTACATAATTCTTCAGCAGCTCGGAGTTGTCGTAGCACATCTTCTCGAAGTGCGGCACCACCCAGCGCTCGTCGACGGAGTAGCGGTGAAATCCCCCCGCCAACTGGTCGTAAACCCCGCCGTTCGCCATGTGCTCAAGCGTTGTGACGATCAAGTTACGAAGCTGTTCGCTGTTGTCGGCACGGTCCATGTGGGAACTGGCAAGGCCCATGTGGGGACGGCCGCCCTCGGCCGTCCTGCGGAGCGCAGCTCCGCTTGTCGCCCGCGCGTAACGCTCGATCAATAAATCCAGCGCGGAAGGATGGGGAAACTTGGGCGTCTGCCCAAATCCGCCGTGCTGCGCGTCGAACATGCTGAACGCAGACTTCTGAATCGCGGCAATGATGCTCGCTGAAACTCGCCCGCCGCGCCCGGCTGACGACTCCGCCTGCGCGATCGCGCTCTCAACCATCTTCGCCTGCTCGACCACGTCGCCATGTTTTTCCCTGTAAGCGCTGGCAATGCTGGTCAACACGCGCTTGAAGCTCGGCCGCCCGTAGCCGTCCGTCGGCGGAAAATATGTGCCCCCGTAAAACGGCTTGCCATCGGGCGTAAGAAAAGCGGTGAGCGGCCATCCGCCCTGTCCACTAACCGCGCTGATCGCAGCCTGGTACCGGCTGTCGATGTCAGGACGCTCGTCGCGGTCCACCTTCACCGCGATGAAATGCTCATTCACGATGGCCGCAACTTCCGGATCGTCGTAAGACTCGCGGTCCATCACATGGCACCAGTGGCACCACACCGCGCCAATGTCGAGCAGCATCGGCTTGTTCTCGCGCTGCGCGGCAGCAAACGCCTCCTCGCCCCACTCGTGCCACTGAATGGGCTGGTGCATCGCAGAGCGCAGGTAAGCAGAAGAGGCGCGGGCCAGGGAGTTGAGGGTGGAGGTAGTCATGGCTCAAGTTTATACGCAACAGGTTACGAGAGCAGCCCGTGAGGTGCACGCATCCTCCCAAACGCTTGTCATTCCGAACCGGGCGCCAAGCCCGGTGAGGAACCTGCTGTCGCGATCTGCGCTCCGAAGGTCGTGCCGGGCTTGGCCTACTTCCTCGCCACCTCTTCCAGCCGCGCCAGAGTATCCGGATATTTGCGCACGAGAAGCACAAGCGCCGCCGCCTGAGGATTCGGCTTTGCGCGCCCCTGCTCCCACTTTTCCAGCGTCCTTTCGTTAATACGCAGTTTGCGCGCGAATACCGCTCGCGAGCAGCGCAGCTTCTTTCGAGTGTCCCGAAGGAGCTTTGAATCCACCTTGGGGAGCGGCGCCACATCCACCTTGTAGCTGCGTAAGGTGAGCTTGCCTTCGCGATGGTTCTTCATCGCGGCGACTCCTTCCATCATCTCGCGGAAAATGTCTCGCTTCGCCATCACTGAATCCTGCCTTGCCGCAGCCTCGATAAACTTCATACGTAGGTACGCTATTAGAGTATAGCTCAAATACCTACGCTCTTGGCGTATAGATCTCAATGTTTGAGTTTTCCACAGCCGTTTCACGTTCGTCCGTCACATCTTTATTCGCGGCCTTCAGCTAAACTCTCACAAAATATCCCTGTCGTGCGCGAATCGCGCCGGGGCATCCGCTCTTTGAAAATCGAAAAATGGACATCGGCGGCATCATTTTCTGTCCTTAAGTCCTGTGGTTTGAATATTTTGCCGCTAACTCCTTTGAATGGAATATTTTAGCCGGATCCCGCAGATCTGGAATCTTGTAACTCCTGTGGCTGCTATATTTTAGCGGCTTCGATCCGCAAATTTTTTTATCTGGATCTGACCTCGATCCGCTGGGTCGCAGGCGACTCGTAAATCGCATACTGATGCGTCCCGCGGACTTTTTTTAGCGCGATACTCTCTCCCAATACGTGCTCAAGCAGCGGATTGTGGTAGAGCACGTACACCGTCCGCGGATGCGCCAGCAGACTGTGCTCCAGATTCGCGATCATTCGTCTCAAACCTGGTTCTGGGAACGGGTTGAAGAGATACAGCACTGTTGGCTCGGCAGGAAAAGCGAACTCGGTCGCATCCGCACAGATCGATTCCAGCGCGAAGCACTGCTGCGATTCGCTTCGGTACTTGCTGAGGTTGTCCCGCGCGGCTTGATGCAGTGCAGGCAAGAGTTCCACGCCCACGATGCGGCGAAAGGGATAATCCGACGCCATCAGCAGCGTGCGTCCTTTGCCCGATCCCAGATCGAGGAAGACGAAGTCGTGAAAGTCGGAATGACTCTGCTGACGCAAAACCTCGAGCATCTCGTGGAACAACGCGGACTCCGTCGGCTGATACGGCGAGTGAAAAGCTCCGAGCAGCCGGTCGCGCCAGCCTACAGCCGCGCTGGTCGTGTTGACGCGGTGTTCCCAATCATATTCGGCGTCGCCATAGCGTTGGCGGCGGCGCTCCGGAGTGGAGCCGCGAACGAACTCCCAGAGCGCAGCCAGCAGTTGGCGCGTGGCCGCGAGCTGGCCTTCACGAGCGGCGACATCCTTCCACCATTGCCATGCTGAGCGCCATAGGCTGATTTGCGACGCGGCTGGGGGATTGGGGCTTGCCATTCTGCGACATCATAAGGGATTGGGAGGTTGGATGAATCACTCTTGCGAGAGCTTAGCGCGGAGTGCGCTGAGAAATGCCGCGGAGGCCACCGAGAAGAACGGCGTTCTATGGCATGGCGTGGAACTTCGGCGCCGGTTTATATCCCGGAGGCAGCCCCTTGGTGGCGAAAGGAAAGTCATCCGGCACGCGAACCTCGATCCGGCCTTCGGGAGTCAATTTGTAGGCATGGCCGTCGGGATCGGTGGGAGTTCCAGCCAAGCCCTCCGCGGCCACGAGTTCTGCCATGCTTGCAGGCAGGCGTCCGGTGCGTTCTCCGAAGCGGGTCACGGCCTCTTGCAGATGCTTGAC
>CABDYC010000441.1_pt1 | contig 13412 bp, 13 predicted proteins | sample 3421511 | NCBI WGS metagenome assembly CABDYC01 (sample SAMEA5534336, study PRJEB31848) | metagenome | biome: tundra; feature: field; material: soil | place: USA | collected 2013-05 | depth 0.15 m | reverse complement strand
GACGCGAGACAGCTACGGGGTCCCTACCATCGAGGCTGCGACTCTGGACGATTTGTTTCTTGCCCAAGGCTATGTCACGGCGCAGGACCGGCTCTGGCAGATGGACCTCATGCGGCGCTTCGCCGCAGGAGAACTCTCCGAGATTCTGGGCGAGGATACGCTCAAGATCGACCGCGAGCAGCGCATTCTGGGGCTGCGGGCAGCGGCCAGGAAATCGTTGCAGATGGCGAGTCCCCGCGATCGTTCTTATTTTGACGCGTACGCACGGGGAGTGAATGCATTTATCGAAAACCAAGCTGGCGGCCTTCCGATTGAGTTCCGCATTTTGAAGTATCGGCCAAAGCCGTGGCAGCCGGAGGACTCCATCGTCATCGCGAACCAGATGGTGAAAGACCTCAACTACTACACCTTCGGGGACGCGCTCGCCCGAGAGAAGATTCTGGCCAAGCTGGGACCAGAGTTGACCTCCGATCTGTACGTGAACCGCTCCTGGCATGATCGCCCGCCCACGGTTATGCGAGAGGACCTCAACGATCAGGAGAATCAGGGCGACTCCGATGATGAGGATGACGAGGATGATTCGGGCCCGGACAACTCGGTGACCCAGCAGAGAGGCGCGGCGGTCGAAATCTGGGCACAGCACGCTCCGGAAGCGGTGAACGGATCGAACGACTGGGTGGTCTCGGGAGCGCACACGGTCACGGGCAAGCCGCTGCTGTCGAACGATATGCATCTCGGGCACCAGATGCCGAATCTGTGGTACGAAGCGCATCTTAAGTCGGGCCGTCTGGATGTGGCGGGAGTGACTTTGCCCGGAATGCCCTACGTGATGGTGGGCCACAATCAGCGCATCGCCTGGGGATTCACGAACGTTGGCCCCACAGTAGCAGACGCCGTCATCGAGAACTTCAATGTGCAGGGAGCTTACCAGACGCCGCAGGGCTGGCGGCAGCCGGAGCACCGCGTGGAAGTGATCCAGGTCAAAGACCGGCCGGACGTAACCGTGGACGTAAAGATCACGCGGCACGGACCGATCATCACCGACATTCTGCCCGGTGAGACGCGGCCGGTGGCGCTGCGCTGGACGCTGTATGAAGGACTGCACATGCCGTTTTTTGATGTCGATGCGGCGCAGAATTGGGAGGAATTCCGCAAAGCATTTTCGCAGCTCGATGCGCCCGGGCAGAATGTGGTTTATGCGGACGTCGACGGTAACATCGGTTACCAGGCCACAGGTCGCGTTCCGATTCGCGCCGCCGGCGATGGCAGTTTGCCGGTCAGCGGGGCCGACGACGCTCACGAATGGACCAGCTACATTCCTTTCGACAAATTACCCAGCATCTACAATCCTCCCTCGGGCGTGATCGCAACGGCGAATGGGCGCATTACACAGGACCGTTATCCCTATTCCATCAGCGCGCAGTGGGAGGCGCCGTGGCGTGCAGAGCGCATTTATCACGTGCTGGAATCCGGGCGAAGGTTTGCGACCGCGGACATGCTTGCGCTGGAGAACGATGTTCACTCCGAAAATGACCTGTACGCCGCCGAACGTTTGGTCTACGCCATCGACCATGCCGCGAAACCCTCGGCCAGGACCAGGCAAGCCGCGGATCTCATGCGCAACTGGGATGGGCGCATGCTGGCCTCTTCGACCGCACCCACCATTGCCGTGCGCGCGGGTGAGGAACTGACGCGCCTGTTGCTCGAGCCTCGTCTGGGACCTGCACCGGAAGACCCGAAGCCGCAGAGGACAATGTTGAGCTGGAAAAGTTACGACTGGCAAATGCAAACCGTGTGGCTGCAGAATGTTCTGCTGCATCAGCCCAAGCGCTGGCTTCCGGAAAAGTATCCGAATTACGACGAGCTGCTGACCGCCGCCGTGGAAGCCGCGGTCAACGCGCCGGACGCCCCGAAGGATCTGGCTTCGTGGCATTGGGGCGGCGTTAACGCGGTAGACATTGAACATCCCGTGCTGGGGAAGATTCCCTTCGTTCGGCGTTGGGCCGCGCCGGGAGTTCGCGAGCAATCGGGCAGCAAATACACCGTGAAGGCTGTCACTCGCGACCACGGTCCTTCCGAACGATTCACTGCGAACCTGGCGGACCTCGATCAATCCACGCTGAACACCGTCACCGGCCAGAGTGGAAACTTCCTGAGCCCGCACTATATGGATCAATGGAAGGCGTGGTACGAAGGCTCGACCTTCCCGCTGCCTTTCACATCGCAAGCGGTGGAAGCGACCGGTGCGCATCGCCTGGTGCTGGAACCTGGAAGATAGTCCAGTCCCGCCCGCCGGACTAGAAAAAGTCAATGGCCTTCACGTCGATGATCTGGCCCGTGATGATGATAGTTCCGCCGGTGGTGTCGCTGTTCAGTTGAAGAATATCTTTGGTCGTGTCATAGACCCGCAGGTTGCCGCCTTCGGCTACGTACTCTACATAGCGGCTGGTGAAGCTCTGTAGGCCGGTTACATCGCCGTTGTCGGGCGGAATGACGGCGGTGGTATTTCCCGCCTTCGTGGTGTCGAAGATGGAGAGGCAGCCGCGCACTTCTCCCTGAGGGTTGTTGACATTGCCTTCGGTGCTGCAGGTGTGTGAGCCGATGAAAAGCTGGCCGTTGCTGCTCATATCGATGCGGTCGTGGTAGCCGTCGGTGATGACGACGGTACTGGTCACGGCCATCGAACCGAGGTCGATGATATCGAGACGTCCACAAGTGGGGGCGGCGGTGGTTTGGCCAGTGCACAAATTGTTTGTAGGGGAATTGCCGGCCACGTAGAGGGTTGAACCATCCACGCTCAGCCAGCCGATGGTTGCGCCATCGACGGGAAGAGGAGTTCCGGCAGTCAAGGTTGCCATATTCAGAGTTTGCACGCTGGCGCTGGCGGTGCCGCTGGCGCACTGTGGGCCGCAATTCAAGATATATGCCGTGCTGCCGTCGGCGCTGAAAACTCCGTACACGGGGCGGTCGAAGCCAGGCACCGTGGCCGTGACTGGATTGCTTGTGTTCACCAGAAGCGGGAACATGATCGTCACGGCATCTGAGTCGTTGCTGAAAACCAGAAGCTGCGTTCCATCCGGACTGGCAACCACGGTTTGTGCTTTGGGAACGCTGATGGTTGCGGTGGTGGACCCCGTCGTAAGGTTTATCACTTCGACTGCTCCCGGCGGAGATCCGGTCAGGAGGGCCGTGGGCACTGCCACATAACCGCTCCCGCTGGCCAGCGCTACCATGCTGGTGGTCGGTCCGGCCAGTTGTATGCCTCCGGTCAGACTCTCCCTCTTGGTGTTGACGACTTGAACGCTGTTGGTCACGGAATCAAAAGCGAGCAGACTCGTTCTATCGGGCGATACCGTCATGAGACCCGGAGAGCTGCCGGCGCTAATTTCACCCCTTCCCAGCGTGTCGATCGCGCCGTCGATGATCACGAGACCGGGGGCTACCGCGGGGCCAGCTATGCTCTGCGAAGCGAGAACACGGGTCGTCAGTCCGCTGGGTGGCTTGGAGGAGGAAGTGGAAGAGCCGCAGGCGAGAAAGCTCACACTGGCCAGGACAAGAACGACAAGAGGAAGGGCAACTCTGTTCAAACAGGAAGCTCCTAAGAACATGAAAAATGGAGATTTAGGTGCGAAATAGCGGATTATAGCAGACCGCGAAGTTCTCATCGTTCGCACTTCAGAGGAATACGGCGCATCTGTCCGGCCCCGTCCGCCGGAGCGGAAGCTAAGATGCAGGGCCCGCACTGATCCTGTATTCTACTATTCTGACCAAGTATATGGCGGCTGACCTTCTTACCCGGATTAAGCACTCCCCCGTTCTATGCGACGGAGCCATGGGGACGCTGCTTTATGCCAAGGGCGTGTTCATCAACCGCTGCTATGACGAGTTGAATCTTTCCCAGCCCGATCTGATTCGTGCCATTCACCACGAGTACCTCCAGGCTGGGGCTGAAATCGTTGAAACCAACACTTTCGGGGCAAATGCCTTCCGCCTGGCCCGGCACAGTATCGCCGACAAAGTGCGTGATATTAACCGGGCAGGTGCGCGATTGGCCCGAGAGGCCGCCAAAAGCTTCGATGTCTGGGTAGCGGGATCGGTTGGCCCGCTGGGAACGAGAATCGAGCCCCTGGGAAAAACTTCTTTCGAGGAGGCTCGTCAGGCCTTCCGTGAGCAGATCGCGGCGCTGGCGGAGGTCGGCGTTGATCTGCTGATGCTGGAAACCTTCGGATACCTCGAGGAACTTCATCAGGCCATGCTGGCAGCCAAGGATGTGGGGGCAAAATTGCCTTTGGTCGTGCAGGTTACGATCGACGAAGACGGCAACTGCCTGGATGGTTCCAATCCGGAGACCTTTGCGCCTCGCCTCGAGGATTGGGGCGCGGATGTCATCGGTTGCAACTGCAGCGTGGGCCCGGTGGCTATGCTGGACGCCATCGAGCGCGTGCGAGCCGCCACCTCCCTGCCTCTTTCCGCGCAGCCCAATGCAGGCATTCCGCGCTCCGTGGAAGGCAGAAATATCTACCTATGCTCGCCGGAGTACATGGCGAGTTATGCGCGCAAGTTTGTCGCCGCCGGCGCCCGCATCGTTGGGGGATGCTGCGGAACCACTCCCGACCATATCCGTGTCATGAAGTCCGCTCTTCGAGTTGGAGAGGCCAGGGGGAAGACAGCGTCGGCCCAGGTTGCGGGAAGCGCGGCCGCACCCATGGCAGCGCCCGCACAGCCTTTGGAGGAACGATCGCTCCTGGGGGCGAAGCTGGCACGCGGAGAATTCGTCACCATGGTGGAGGTGGTTCCTCCCAAAGGAACCGACATACGCAAGGAGCTGGATGGCTCGCGATTCCTGAAATCGGTAGGTGTGGATGCGGTCAACATTCCGGACAGCCCGCGGGCTTCGGCGCGCATGAGCAACCAGGCGCTCTCGCTGCTGGTTCAGCGTGAAGCAGGAATCGACGCCATTCTGCACTACACGTGCCGCGACCGCAACGTGCTGTGCATCCAAAGTGACCTTCTGGGAGCGGCTGCGGTGGGGATCAAGAACCTGATCTGCATTACGGGTGATCCTCCGAAGATGGGTAACTATCCGGACGCGACGGCGGTCTTTGACGTGGATGCCATCGGCCTGGTCAATATCGTCCACAACTTGAACCGGGGGCTGGACCTGGGCGGAAACCCGATCGGCAAGGGCACGGGTTTTGTGATCGGGGTGGGCGCGAACCCGGGGCTTACTGACCTGGATGAAGAGATCCGGCGGTTTGAGTACAAGGTTAAAGCCGGAGCCGAATACGCGGTAACGCAACCGGTTTTCGACATTCGCCTGCTGGAAAACTTTCTGCGAAGGATCGAGCAGTGCCGCATCCCCGTAATAGCGGGGATCTGGCCGCTGGTCAGCGTGCGCAATGCCGAGTTCATGAAAAACGAACTCCGAGTTTCGGTACCGGACTCGATTCTAGAACGGATGGCACGGGCCCCTAACCCGGAAGCGGCAAGGGCCGAGGGCGTCGCCATTGCCCGGGAGATGCTGGTTGCGGTTCGACACACGGTGCAGGGAGCGCAAATCAGCGCGCCACAGGGACGTTACAGCTCGGCGGTGGATGTTCTGGAGGCGCTGGGAACGAAGAGTCCCGCAACCGCCTAGAATTCCCTTTATGGAGAGAAGGAAATCAATTTCGGCAACTTTTTACAAAAAAACACTGGACACTCTGCGCAGATAGTTGCATCAATAGAGAAGGAGCGAAACCCCGTTGGCCAAATTTGAAGAGTGTCTTCAACGCCTGGAAAAGATTGTTCAGGAACTGGAAAAGGGCGACCTGCCTCTGGAAAAGTCTCTGACCCTTTTCGAAGAAGGCATGCATCTGTCATCCACATGCCGGAAGGAGCTGGAGCAGGCCGAAGGCAAGGTGGAGATTTTGCTGAAGAAGAACGGGAAGCTCCAGGCCGAGCCGTTTGAGCCCTTGGCGGAAAAGGCGCCTGCCCGCAGGTAGGCGGCGACCGCCGGTGGGGCTCGTAGGTTGTAATGTCTGTGGAGTGGTGGTTCCGAACCCTTCCCCGCAGCCCTAGTCCGCCGTTGCTGACGGTTGTAAGTCAGGAGGATCTATGGGCTTGAGTGTAGTAGTTCTTGAAAGCGATCCTAATGTCGCCCAGTCACTGGCCGGTGGGCTTTCCTCTCATTTCCATTCAGTACATTTGACGCGCTCCGGGGACGAACTCCGCGAGCGAGTCGCCAGGAACCGGCCCGAGGCCGTGATTCTCGATATGGAATACTCTCGTCTGACCGATGTGCGGAACTTGCACCACGATTTTCCATCTCTGCCGATCGTCTGCACCCACCGCGTGCCGGATGAGGAGTTGTGGATCGCCGCGCTGGAGGCTGGCGCCAGCGACGTGTGCCCCGCCGATGATGTACAAAATGTTCTGACTTCGGTCTTGCGCAGCGTGGCAGTCGCACAGGGCAACGCCGCGTAAGGTCAAGGAAGGTTTTGAACCAGTTCGGTTGAACCAGTTCGGTTGAACCAACTCAGTTGAACCAGCGAGGACGCTTCCCGGCGTCCTCGCTTTTCCTTGCTAACTGATCATTCTTACGGAGTGAGATCCATCCAGCCTCGACAGTCCGCACCTTCCGTAACCTGTCTTCTCGTGAACTACAGGATTAATCTTTCATGGTCGCCGGGGTCTCTCTTAACCTCTCGTGGATTCGTGAAACGTTTACTCGTCACCATCGGTGTGCTTGTCCTGGTTGCGGCTGGCTGCTATGCCACCTGGAACCGGCTGCAGCGAGAGCGCGAAAATACCTGGCAAGTGGCAATGGCCAAAGGGCTGGCCGCGCACTCCGCCAAGCGTGACGCTGACGCTGAGGAGATCCTCAAGAATGTACTTCCCAACACCGAGAAATGGTGGCCCAAGGGCCCCCATCTTATCGAAACCCTGTCCTGGCTGGGCACGATCGAAAGAGTGGAACTCAAGCATGCTCTGGCTGAGCCCCTGCTCAAGCGGGCGGTTGAGCTGGCGGAACAGCAGGGGTCGGCTCAGACAATTGTGGTGGGCCGCGCCAAGTTGAACCTGGGAATCATTGCCCGCGACCAATTCGATGATGTGGAAGCGCAAAAGTATTTTTCTGAGGCTGCCGAGATTCTTTCCAAAGACCCCCGCGGGGCGTGGGGCGACGATGACGCAGCGCTTCTTAATCTCGGTTTCATGGCGGACAAGGAAGGCCGCTATCAGGAAGCAGTGTCGTATCTGACGCGTGCGGCTGCGGGTTACGACGCCTTGTTTGGCCGGACGCTCGATCCGGATATGGCGAACGCCCATGCGCACCTGGGCGACGTCTACCGGCATTTGGACAATTACCCCGACGCGGCAGAACAATATCAAGCGGCATTGAAGATCTACGAGCAGATCGAAGGACCGCAAGGGAAAGACGTAAGGAACATCGTGACTGGCCTGGCGATCGTCCAGCAGGGCACGGCGGCGGTCCCCCGGACCCAGATCGATCACTCCCTGGATACTTCTAAGAACCCGGCGGATGCCGATGGCACAAGCCTTAACAATCTGGGTGTTCTTGCGCAGGAGCAGAAGCAATACGCGAAAGCCGAAGAATTCTTTCAAAGGGCGTGCGAGGCGTACGAAAAATCGGGAGGGCGGAACGAGGTGGATCTGGCTACCGCATTGGAAAACCTGGGCGACCTATATAGGGACCAGCCGCAATTCGATATCAGGAAGGCCGAACCCATTCTGAAGCGCGCGTTGGCGATCCGGGAGAAGGTTTTGGGCGCGGAGCATCCTGAAACCGCCAAGATACTAAGCGATTTGTCGCTGCTTTACTTTTACGAGAAGAACCCGGCAGCCGCGGAGGAGTTCGCTCGGCGTGCACTTCCACTGGAGGTAAAGGTATTCGGCGCAGAAAGTCTTCCGGTATCCACGACTCTGAACCGCCTGGGCATCTCGGAAAGAGAGTTGGGCAAGTTTAAGGAAGCGGAGGCCAATCTGAAGCGAGCCTTGGCCATCCGCGAAGAAAAGCACGCACCGGCACAGTGGATTGTCATCAGCCTGGTGAATTTGGCCTCCGTTTACGCCGCGCAAGGACAGCAAGAGAAGGCAGCGCCGTTGCTGGCACGCGCCCAAGCCATTCACTCTCAGTCCCCCAGCAACTAGATCGCCTCCGAATAGCGCGCAACTTGGAAATTGTCTCCGCCCGCACTGCTTTGCTTACCTGCGCCTTGTTATACTCAACGCGCAATGCTGCAAGAAACCCTTGAGCAAGGACAGGCGTTGACGGATGCGGCACTGGACCGGCTGATTCCGCTGGAGACCCAGCATCCGGTATCCATTCACAAGGCCATGCGCCACAGCGTGTTCGCCGGCGGTAAACGCCTGCGGCCGGTACTGTGTATGGAGGCCGGCCGCATGGTAGCCGGAGCGTTGCCCCGGAGAATCGAAGAACTGGGTGCGGCATTGGAGATGCTGCACACCTACTCGCTGATCCACGACGATCTTCCGGCCCTAGACAATGACGATCTGCGGCGGGGACGTCCTACATGCCACAAAGTGTTCGGGGAGGCTCTCGCGATTCTGGCAGGAGACGCGCTGCAGACGCAGGCGTATGAAGTGCTGGCGCGGCTGGAGTGTGCGGCGGAGGCGCGGGTGAGGATTATCGAGGAGGTCGCGCGCAGCACCGGCACGCTGGATGGCATGATTGGGGGACAGGTTGTAGATCTGGAAGCCGAACATACCCAGCCCACGGCGGAGATGCTGGAGTATATCCATCGCGCGAAGACCGCGGCGCTGATCACGGCGAGCCTGGTGAGTGGTGGGCTTTATGCTGGAGCGAAGGACAACGAAGTTAGAAAGCTGCGGGCGTTCGGGCAGTCGATTGGACTAGCGTTTCAGATTGTCGACGATGTGCTCGATGTGACCCAAACCTCCGAGCAGCTTGGAAAAACTGCGGGCAAAGATACGGCCGCACAGAAAGCGACCTACCCGGCGCTATTCGGGATTGAAGAGTCCGTGCGCAAGGCGGATTCGCTGGTCAGTGCGGCGTTTTCGGAGTTAGAGAGTTTCGGCGCACGGGCGGATACGCTGAAGGAATTGGCGAGATATTTGGTGGAGCGGAAGAAGTAGAAGTGGCAGCAGCGCTCATTTCAAGGTTACGCAGGTGACGCACGCCGCCGATTCCCCTGTTTTCTTTCCCGTCTTCTGTGGTAAAAAATAATTACGGCGATGGAGTTCGCCATAACCGCCTGCAGCGGCTCTTCGGCTTGAGGCTGATAACTCCTACAAAATCCAAGACTGATTTGTAGGAGAAAACTCCAGCGTGAAAGACTTTCTTGCCATCTCTGTCGCCGCCATCGTGGGCGCCAATCTGCGTTACCTACTGAGCCGTCTCGCCGCCATGGAACTGGGCTCCGTCTTCCCTTACGGAACGCTTTTTATCAACCTCGTGGGCAGCTTCATCGTGGGCTTCTTCGTCATCTGGACCAGCGAGCGTGCGCTGGTAGACCCGCGCTGGCGGCTGCTGGTGGTGGTCGGTTTTTGCGGCTCGTTTACCACTTTCTCCAGCTACGCGTTCGAAACCATGGCTTACTTCGAGCGGGGGCAGTGGGGGCTGATGCTGGCCAACGTCATCAGCAACAACATTCTTTGCCTCGGCGGGGCTTTGGCGGGCATGGCGCTGGCCCGGGTGCTGTAAAATGGCGAACGCGATGGCAGTGCAGGTCACTATCTACTTGAATGAAGCCGACCAGTGGCACCACCGGCCGCTGCATCTGGAGATTCTCAACTACCTGCGCAAGGAGAACGTCTATGCCGCGACTGCCGTTCATGCCGTGGCTGGATTTCTGGGGCGGCACCGCGTGGAAACAGCTCACCTCGTCGAGGCTGGCGGCAAGCTGCCCGTGATCATCATCTTCGTAGATACCGACGAGCACGTGAGCCGAGTCCTGCCTACGCTGAAAGAAATGGCGGCGCACCGGCTAATCGTGCGCGAGAATGTGGTGCTGGAACAGGGGAATCTGGACTGACGGTAGAATGGTTTTCCAATGAGCGTTGTCTATCCGTTGTTTGCCCTTCTGGACGACCGATCTATGCTGGTCATAGAGCGCCCCGATCGCATTCTTTATCATCTAGAAGCAATCGACATCGAGAATGACGAGTATCTCTTCTGGGATGCAACGGGAGTCCCGGTAAAGGTGACGATATTGAAGAACAAAGTCGCTGACGTATCGGAGTGCGCTCCGAAGCTGCCGCTTCGTGACGCCTTTGTGTCATATCTGGAAACCCTGGATTTACCCCCAACGTTGGCAGCGGGCGCGCCAACGGAAGTTTGGAACCGGATCCAACAGGAATTGGAAAAGCGCCCTAAGAAATCTTCTTGGTTTGCCAAGCTCTTTACGAGATGACTGCAGCTCCCAATCCACTGGTCGACATTCTTGCCATAGCCGCGCACCGCGACGACGTGGAGCAAACCTGCGGCGGAACGCTGCTGAAGATGGCGCTACGCGGGCAGCGGACGGGCATTCTCGATCTGACGCAAGGCGAAATGGGCACGCGCGGCACGGCTGAAGATCGCGCGCGCGAGTCGTCAGACGCGGCAAGAATTCTTGGCGTAGGCTGGCGGCGGGCGCTCGATATTCCGGACGGCCGGGTCGAAAACACCTGGGAGAATCGGTTGAAAGTGGCGAGCGTGATCCGCGAGACCCGGCCACGCGTGGTGATTCTTCCTTACTGGAAGGGACGGCATCCGGATCACTACACTGCATCCGTGCTGGGATACGAGGCGTGCTTTCTGGCGGGACTGGCGAAACTAGCTCTCAGCTCTCAGCCGTCAGCTCTCAGCCAAAACAAGTCCAACGCGGATAACGGTGAATCGCTAGCACCGCATCGTCCGTTCAAGATCGTTTATGCCACGCTTTACTACGACGTGCGTCCGACGTTTGTAGTGGACATCAGCGGGCAGTTCGAGCAGAAGTTTGCCTCCATCCTGGCCTACAAGTCACAGTTCAGCGATCAGGAGGCCGGCAAAGACCTCTTCCCTGCCCACGACGAGATTCATGTGCGCGTGGAGTCGATGGCGCGGTATTACGGCATGCTGGGCGGCGTGACCTATGCCGAACCGTTCTTGCAGAAGGAAGTCGGCCTAGTGGAAGATTTGCTAGCGATTCCCGTCAAGTCGATATGAATCGTTGGTGTGCCCTAAATTCATCAACCACAAAGGACACGAAGTTACACAAAGGTATGAATCGCTAGACTAGGACTTCCTTCGTGTCCCTTGGCGTCCTTGGCGGTTAATCTAGGACACTACCTGATCGCTCCTTTAGATCACTTCCTCAACGCGACCGCCAAGCCGTCGCGAATCGGCAGGATGGTGGTGAAGAAATCCGCGGAATCGTAAAGCAAACGGTTGAACTCGAGGATGGCCTTGGTGTGCGCCTCCGTGGGATTCTTCTCCGCGACCCGGCCGCTCCACAGCACATTGTCCGTGATGAACAGGCCGCCCTTGCGCAGGCGGGGCGGAACCAGGCGCAGCACGCGCGGGTAGTCCTCTTTGTCGACATCGTTAAAAATGATGTCGAACTGCTGCTTCTGCTCGGAGAGGAGTTCGAGGGCATCGCCGGTGTGGAGAGTGATGCGGTTGGAGACGCCGACGCGATCGAAGTAACGGCGAGCGCGCTCGGTGTTCTTGGGATCACCGTCCGTGTAGGTGACCCGGCCTTTTTCGCCGACCGCCTGCGCCCACCAGATGGTCGAGTATCCAATGGCTGAGCCCAACTCGAAAACCGTCCTGGCATCGATCATCAGGGCGAGTTGCTGAAGCACGCGCGCCACGGCGGGGCCGACGATGGGGACGTTGTGCTCGGTAGCGTAGCCTTCCATCTCCGCCAGCACTTCATCGCGCTTGGGAAGCATGGAGTACAGATAATCGTCGACTGGGCCGGCGGTGGTGAAGTTATAGTGCCGCCAGTTGGGCTTGGCTTCTTTTTTCAGCTTGTTTTGGGCCACCTGTTTCCCTCGGAATTTCGATTCGTGGTTAATTTCGGATTTTCAATTGCCGATGGTCACACCGGGCTTCATGGCAACGACGTCGACGCCCGGCGCCAGCTTCTGCAAGTCCCCCGGAGTTCCCGTCAAGACCGGAAACGTGCCGAAATGCATGGGGATGACCGTTTTCGGTTTGAGCAGGTTGCAGGCGTAGGCGGCCTCACGCGGTCCCATTGTAAAGTGATCGCCGATCGGCAGCATGGCGATTTCAGGCGCGTAAAGATCGCGGATGATGGCCATGTCTCCAAAAACATTGGTGTCGCCAGCGTGGTAAATCTTGATGCCGTTTTCGAATTCGACCACGTAGCCGCAAGCCTCGCCGCCATAAATAAGTTCGTCGCCGTCCTGGATGCCGCAGGAGTGATCGGCATGCACCATGGTGACTTTGATGTCACCGATCTTCTGCGTGCCGCCCTTGTTCATCATGGCAATCCTCTTTGCGCCTTTTCTTTCCAGCCATCCACATAATTCTGGGATGCCGACCACCTGGGGATTATGCTGCTTGATGACCTCGACGGCGTCACCGATGTGGTCCCCGTGACCATGCGTGCACAGCAGAACATCGACGTGCTTCACTTTCTTCTCAGCAGCCGGGCACATCGGGTTGTTCATGATCCAGGGATCGATAATGACCGTCCGGCCACCGGGGGTTGCGATGCGAAATGTCGCGTGGCCCAGCCACGTAAGTTGAATGCCTTTGAGATTCATGGATGATACCTCCTAGTCCAACCGCCGCCGTCTCGATAATTTCGTAGCGAAACGACTAACCAACATCGGCGTCGACTTTAGTTTAATATGAAACGCCATGACAGGACTCAAGGTGCTGATTTCACGGGAAGAGATTGCGAAACGAGTGGCCGAACTTGGCGCAGAGATCACGCGTGACTTCGCGGGCCAGTCGGTGATCTTTGTTGGCGTATTGAAGGGATCCGCGATCTTTCTCGCTGACCTGGCGCGACAGGTGAAGCTGGACGCGACGTTTGACTTCATCGGGGTCTCCAGTTACGGGAACCGTCCCAGCCCCACACAGGAACTCAAAAGCGGGTGGGATTCCACCGGCGAGGTGAAACTGACGAAGGACGTAGACCAATCCATGAAGGATAAGAACGTAATCGTGGTGGAAGACATTCTGGATACGGGATTGACGCTCACGGTCCTGAAGAAACTGCTGCTTGCGCATCAGCCTCGAGCGCTGAAGATCGCAGCTCTTCTCGACAAGCCTTCGCGGCGCAAGTTGCCTCTGCAAGGCGACTATGTCGGCTTCACCATTCCCGATGAGTTCGTCGTGGGCTACGGCTTGGACTATGCCGAACGCTACCGCAACCTGGCCGACGTCTGCATCGTGCCGCGAGAGTGAACTGCAGTACCGAGTCCCGAGT
>CABDYC010000435.1_pt1 | contig 13449 bp, 15 predicted proteins | sample 3421511 | NCBI WGS metagenome assembly CABDYC01 (sample SAMEA5534336, study PRJEB31848) | metagenome | biome: tundra; feature: field; material: soil | place: USA | collected 2013-05 | depth 0.15 m | reverse complement strand
GGACCATCCTCGTTATGCCAAACATATCCGCCAGTTGCTGCTGAAAATGGAAAAGCGGCAAGATCAGCTTTGCACCAGCACGTTTGCTGTCGGCGAGGCTCTCATCGGTCCACGCAAGGCGGGCAGTGGGGAAGCCGCAACCAGAATGCTAAATGTTTTTCGCTCCCCGTTCGTGGAGGTTATTCCGTTTGGCCTCGAAGCCGCACAGCACTATGCCAGCATTCGCGCTAGCGAGTCGATTTCACCGCCCGATGCAATTCATCTCGCGTGCGCTGCGCAGGCCGGTGTCGATCTATTCCTGACCAACGACAGCGGCTTAGTGGGCAAAGTGATTCCCGGAATCCAATTCATCGCCGGGCTGGACTCAAACATTCTTTGACGGGCCTTTCCGTGCCAGCTTTGCTTCCAGCCTCGCTTTCACCTCCGGCCACTCCGAATCCAGAATGCTGAAATAAACCGAGTCGCGCACCCGGCCTGTCCATGTGAGGACGTGCCGGCGCAATGTTCCCTCTTCTTTCGCGCCAATGCGCAGGATCGCGTTGCGCGATTTCTGGTTCAGTGCGTCTGTCTTCAATTCGACGCGAAAGCAGTTCCAGACCTCAAAAGCGTGGCGCAGCATCAGATATTTAGCTTCGGTGTTCACGGCGGTGCGCTGCCATGCAGGTGCGATCCATGTGGAACCGATTTTCCACCCGGCGATTGATGCGGTCGATGTTCATGAAGCGAGTGCTGCCGATCACCAGTCCGGAACTGCGCTCGACGGTTGCAAACACGACCGACTCGCCGCGTTCCTGCTCGTCAAAGGCCTTCTCCACGAGACGCTGAAAGTCCTCGGGCGTCTTTAATGCGGTAAGGAATCCATTGGAAAATATCGTCGAGAGAGTCCTTAGCGGCCTCCCAGAAAATCTCGGCGTGCTCACGCCGAATCGGTTCCAGGCGGACGGCGGAGCCTTCCAGCGTGATCGGCGTTACGATAGTCAACGGAGAGGCTACCAAACTCATCGTGGCATTCCTTCCCTGACCTCCTGCCATTATCTTGCATCTTGCGTTGGTTTGCGGCATCTCTACTACGACGCCCGATCTGTAGAATGAAAGCCGTTGACCTGCGATGACCTCATGCGTCCAACACGTTACAAACCGGCGATGTCAGGAGAACGAACGGTGAAAGCGCAGTGTCTGCCCTTTGCCCAAATCCCGCATACCACTCGCCTGTTCACCGATTTCCTCGCATACTCTCCCAGCGTCCAGCCTTTCTACCCGCACTCTGCGCACTTCAGCGAATGGTCGAAGGCGGAGGCCTCGACGCTGCACTATGATCCATCCCGCAGGGAGCGAGTCGGCGCAATTCTGGAACGCCAGAACGCATCCTGGGACGGCTCGCCGCAGACTTTCGCCAACATCAATCGTCTGCGCGGCGGCGCGGCGGCGATCGTTACTGGGCAGCAAGTCGGCCTATTCGGCGGCCCAATGTTTGCGATCTACAAAGCTCTCACAGCGGTGAAGCTGGCAGAAGAGGCTACGGCGGCGGGCATCGATTCGGTTCCGGTCTTCTGGCTGGCCACGTCGGACCATGATCTGGCTGAGGTGAATCACATCTCGTTGCCCGGCCCCGACGGTCTTCTGCGCACGCTCACGACTTCCAGCCACGGTGTTCCGGGCGCGCCCGTCAGCGAAGTGCGTCTGGGCGAAGAGATCCTGCCGGTTCTGGAGGAAGCCACATCTCTGCTGGAAGATTCTGAGGCGACGCAATTCCTGCGCGAGTCTTATCATCCCGGGGAAACGCTGGGCAGGGCTTTCGCCCGCTTCTATGCGCGCCTGTTTAGCCAATGGGGTGTGATTCTTCTGGACGCGTCCGATGCAGAATTGCATCGTGTTGCGGCGCCTATCTATCGAGCGGCCGTCGAACGCGCAGAAGACTTGGATGCTGCGTTGCTTACCCGAGGTGAGGCCCTGGAGAAAGCGGGCTATTACCAGCAGGTGAAAGTGACGGCGTCGTCGGTGCTGCTCTTCGCGATGCGCGAGGGAGCCCGCACGGCGATCCACCGCCGGGTCAACGGATCGAACAAAGCTGCGGAATTTAGGATCGGCGGCGAACCCGGAGCGGAGAAGATTTCGTCCGACGAATTGCTGGATCGCATCGCTTCGGCGCCCGAAAACTTCAGTCCGAATGTGCTGTTGCGCCCGGTGGTGCAAGATTACCTTCTGCCCACTCTGGCGTACACAGGTGGCGCGGCCGAGGCGGCATATTTTGCGCAGGCGGGCGCAGTCTATGAAATAATCCTGGGCCGCGTGACGCCCATCGTGCCTCGTTTTTCGGCAACTCTGGTCGAGCCCAAGGTGCAGCGCTGGCTGCGGCAGTATGGCATCACAGTGCCGGAAACATTCCACGGGCCCGAGGCGCTGCGCCAGATGCTAGCCTCGCGTACTCTGCCGGCAGGTTTGCAGGCGGCCTTCGAACGAGCGAACAAGTCGGTGGAAGAATCGTTTTCCAGCCTGCAGGAGGCGCTGGCCAAACTCGATCCCACGCTCGTCGATGCCAGCCAGACGGGTGCTTCAAAAGTGCACTACCAACTAGACCGCCTTCGGGAACGCGCCATGGCCGCCGAACTACGCCGCAGCGAAGTGGTGAGCCGTCATGCCGAAGGGCTGAGCCAGGCGCTCTATCCCACCGGGGCTTTGCAGGAGCGAGGAGTGGCCGGCATCTATTTCGTCGCTCGCCACGGAACTGAACTGCTGCGAAGCATCCACGACACTATGCGCACCGATTGCCACGACCACCAGATTCTGGAGTTGTGAAGCAACGGATCCTTCATCTGATGTGCTGCACCTAAGACTTCCGGAGATTCTTAACAAGACCAATCAACAGCCCAAGGAGGCCATATAGGACTCCGTTCGCAACGAACGAGAGCGCATAGACAGCCGCCACTTGAAACCCTGAGTCTTTCTTGCCGTCAAGGGCCATCTTGAAAACCGAACTTGGCCAGAGGACGCGCGCTACTCTTTCCACGGCGTAGCCTGTTGGACTGTAGCCGACCATTCGCCAAAGGATTTCAAGTGTGATCGCTAGTACCACTCCGGCAAGAAAGAACCAAAGCGCTGTTTTGAGCATGTCTCGTACTCCTTATGATCGAACAAGACGCAGACGATTGTACGATAGGAAGTTATCGCCCCAGCCAGGTTTCAAGCTCCTCCAGTGACTCCACGCGCGGCAGCTCGCGGCCGCGGTAGGCTCCGGCCGCATCGAGCAAAACCGCTTGCATTCCAGCATTGCGGGCTCCTATATAGTCCACGGAGTACACATCGCCCACGTACAGGCTCTCGTCGGCGCGCGCCTGCATGCTTGTGAGCGCTGCCTCGAAGATTTCCGGACGGGGCTTCTCGACTCCCACGATTCCTGAATCCGTGATGCTCTCGAAGCAGTCGGCAATCCCGCAGCGGGAAAGCACGCGCTCGATTCCGCCATCGGCATTGGAGATCACGGCGATACGAAAGTTCTGGCCGATTCTTTCGAGGGCGTCGCGCGTGCCGGGCAGAATCTGGTCCCAGTTGGCCGATTTCTGTGTGTTCTCCACCAGTTCTTCGCGGACAGTGGTGTCCTCGCCGAGTTCCTCCAGCAGATAAGTGTGAAAGGTCCACCAGAAGCCGTGATCGACTCTGCCGTTCTGCATGCCCTGGTCGAATTCCTGCTTCGTTCTGCGCTCCAGCGCTTGCCATTGCTCGAGCGTGGGGTGACGATCGCTCGAGATTGGGGCCAGCATCTTCGCCCGGTTGGGGAAGAGAAGAGTGTTGCCGACGTCGAAGAAAATGACGCGCCGTTCTGCCATGTGCCCATCTTACTGAAAGCATCCGTGGAAGCAGGCAAGGAGGAGCTGGTTTCTCCGGGCCTCAATGTGGAAACCATTGACACGGCTGATGCCCTTGCAGTGTCCCGCCCGTGACCCGTGCAGGGAAAAAATGTAATATCCAATCACTTGGGCGCACTAAAGCCTCTTTTTGCAGGTTCGGCGCGTGCTATGGCTTTTTCTTCAACAACCATGCTGATCTCGGGCTTCGCGCGCACCACGCGCGCCGCGCTTTCGCTGCACAACTTGTTGCGGGCTCAGTCCGCACTGGTTGCAAGCCTGGTGCTATTCGAGCGTTATTCCAGCCGCCGGAACGACGTCTACAACATTCTCTGGGCCGTCGTCTTCGGTTTCGCCACGCTGAATATCCTGAGCTTGGCCGCTCGGCGCTTCGAGCCTAACCGCCGCGGTCTCACCTTTGGAGAGTTGATGGCGGTGCTCATCGTCCTGCTTTCGATCTTCCTGCTGGGCTGGGAGTTGTTGAGCGTGTTCCACATCTTCCCCATCAAACTCCACCGCTGAGCGTGATCCCGTTTGAACCTTGTCCGTTTGAAGCCGGCCCGCTTCGACCACTTTTGCGGTATGATTCGCAAAATGGCAAAGAGTCCCGCCACGATCGAAGTCACTTGCCCCTGCTGCAGCGCGCTGCTGAAAGTGGACACGGCAACCGCAGAAGTGATCGCCCACACCGCCGCGGTGAAGCCCAGGATGTTCAACGACATGGAGGAAGCCGCCCGCGCCATGAAGGAACAGGACAGCCGCCGCGAATCCATCTTCCGGCAATCGGTCGAAGCGCAAAAACATGCTTCCGAGTTGCTGGATAAGAAGTTTCAGGAGGCTGTGAAGAAAGCCAAGGAATCTCCGGACACGGGCAAGCCCATCCGCGATTTCGATCTGGATTAGTTGCCTGGATTCAACTTCTTGGATCGAACCGGGCCCGGTAGAATCGAACGCGATGGAGATTCGTCCACTGCCTCTCGGCCACCGCGGTGCGCGTGCCGAGAAGGCCATTCCCGAGAACACTCCGGCCTCATTCGATCTCGCGCTTGCCCAGGGCTGCGACGGTTTTGAATTTGACGTGCGGCTTTCGGCCGACGGGCAAGCGGTGATCTGTCACGATGCGAATATCCGTGGCTTCGAGATTGCCCGGTCCTCGGCCCAACGGCTGGCCCTCCCGCTGTTGCGCGAAGTCCTGGCTCGCTACCAGAGCACCGCCTTCCTCGATATCGAACTGAAAGTCTCCGGCCTGGAGATAATCACGGCGGATTTGCTGCGGAAGCTTGCCCCGGCCCGTGGCTTCGTGGTTTCGTCGTTTCTCCCCGAAGTGCTGCAGACCATCCACGGCTTGGACGCTGCCATCCCACTTGGTCTGATCTGCGAGACACGCGCCCAGTTCAACCGCTGGCCTCAGTTGCCGGTCGAGTATGTGATTCCGCACCAAGAACTGCTGCGGCAGGATCTTATCTCTGAGATCAAAGCCGCGGGTAAGAAGATATTGGTGTGGACGGTGAATATCCCCGCCGACATAAAACTCTTTTCGCGGTGGGGCGTGGATGGCATTATTTCCGACGACCCCAAACGGCTTGCGCTCACCCTGGGTCCGCGGATTAAGGAATAGAGACGATGTTCAATCCGCCGCGGCTTCGAGTGCGGCAGCGGCCCGCGGCGCAGGTTGCAGAAAGGCGGCGCGCTCCATTTCAAAAGCTTCCAGGTTGGCTCCCATGGTGTGTTCGTCCCAGCCGAGAACCGCGCCGATGCGCAACGCGGCTTCGCGGCTGCACGACTCGGACCAGCACGCACCCAGGGCCACCGGCACCCGGCGTAACAGCACATCGCCCAAAGTAACAGCGCATTCTCTGCGATACGCTTCCACGACCTCGGCGATGACGTGCGACGTATGCGGACAAATCGGCGCCCGCAACTCCGCGCTCACCAGGGCCATGCGGGCGATGTCGGCGGCGCGCTTGCCGTGCCATTCCAGCATCCCGCGCGCCGATTCCTCGCTCACCGCTCCCATCCGCGCGATCTCCAGCACGGCGTCGTCCAGCAGGGGATCGAGCGCAGTTCCCGGCCCCATCGCCACCGTATTCGGTTCCGCCGCGCTCAACCCGATCTTCCTCGCGCAGTCCCGCGCCAGCGACGCCGCTGTCGTCAACTTACCGCCAATCACGGAAAGCATGCGCGCCGCGCCGTCATCGGTGTGGTCGTGCAGAATGTGCCGCCGCGTCACTGCCGAAGGACGATTGTCCGGGGAATAAGGCAGCGGCCGGATTCCGGCAAAGGCATGCTTCACGCTTTGTGCCGATATCTTGGCCTTGGGAAACAACTGCGCCACCGAGCGTACCAGGTAACTGATCTCGTCCGCCGAGGGAACGGTTCGTCCCGGGTCGCCGTTGTCGGCAACTTCCGTGGTTCCCACCAGGATCTGATCGTTCCACGGAACAACAAAGATGGGACGGCCGTCCACCGCCTCGGTGTAAACCGCCGCACTCGGCGAACCCGGAAACCGCGGCAGGACAATGTGTGAGCCGCGCACGCCGCCCAGCATCGGCTTGGTCATGCGGATCGAGGAGCGTTGGCAAACCCGGTCCGCCCACGGTCCGCTGCAGCTGATCACCCAGCTCGCGTCCACGCGTGCGTCGCGTCCGGTGATCTGATCGCGCAGCAGCACGCCCCGGACGCGGCCATGGGCCACGTCAACCGCCAGCGCTTCCGTGTGGTTGCGGACGGTCGCCCCAGCCTCTACGGCCTCCATTAGCCATTCCGCTACCAGACGTTCCGGAAACTCGCATTGGGCGTCTTCATAGTTGAAGAACGACCAGCGATGCCCGGCGTCCAGCGCTCGCTCCAACCGTTTCAATTCCATTTCTGTGGCGTCCGAGCTCGGCGATTTTCCCGCCATGCGTTGGTAGAGCCACAATCCGGCACGCACTTTCAACGCACTGCGCGGGCTGTTCTCGTTCAAGAGCAGCAGGAAGTGCATGGGATGCACCAGGTGAGATCGTTCTCGCAGCAACTTTTCCCGCTCTCGCAACGATTCCCGCACCAGGCCCAATTCGCCGTGCTCCAGGTAGCGCAGTCCGCCGTGGATGATGCGCGTGGAACGGCTGGTCACTCCAGAGGCGAAGTCGTTCTGCTCTACCAGAAGAGTGTGCTTTCCTGAACGAGCGCACTGCCGCGCCACAGCCACGCCATTGATGCCCCCGCCAATCACCACCACTTGAAAGTGCTGGCCTTCCAGGGGCGCTCGGGGATTTGCTGCTAAGGCCATGTGGTATCAATCAGATACAGCCGCTTCTAAAGGTGATTCTAGAGCTATGAGCCAGCCTGCCTAAGCTATCACCATTAGAGTGTGCGCCGCGTCCGACAGCCGGAGAAGGTAACCTTGGTACCGCAAAAATGGCTGACCAAAAGTCGCACCGCATCGGCTCAAACGTTCCGAAACCGGAGTTATAAAACGTACCGGCCCGCTGCGAACGCAGCCAAGCCGGTATCTGCAACTCGCTTGTGGTTTAGGCGATCTTCTGGGCAGGCTTTCCGCTTCCTACTGCATTCTTGGAGAACAGAGCGATCATCTCTCGATTGAAGGCTGGAATGTCGTCCGGTTTGCGGCTGGTGACCACGCCGTTACTCACGATTACTTCTTCATCCACCCAGGTTCCACCCGCGTTCTGAATATCGGTTTTCAGAGAAGGCCAGGAAGTCACGGTGCGGCCACGAACCGCGCCGGCTTCCACTAGCATCCACGGACCGTGGCAGATCGCCGCGACTGGTTTCCCTTGCTCGAGGAAATGTTTCACGAAACGAACCGCGTCAGGATTCATGCGCAGTTGGTCCGGATTCATAACTCCTCCGGGCAACAGCAGTGCGTCATATTGATCCGCATCCGCGGACTTCAACGGAACGTCGACTGGGACCTCCTCGCCCCAATCCTTGTGAGTCCAGCCTTTGATCTTCTGCTCGCTGGGTGAGATAACCTGCGTTCGCGCGCCAGCCTCTTCCAGCGCCTGTTTCGGCTTCAAGAGTTCCGACTGTTCAAAACCATCGGTTGCCAGGATTGCTACGGTTTTTCCTTGTAGAGTATTTGGCATAATATTTATCCTCCTTAAAATGCACGGCTAGCGTCCCTTTCTTTCGAGGGCATCGCCGTGGCCCCAATGACGTTAGATGCCGCGTTCACTGCCAAGGATTGTCGCTATCGACAAACCGCCGCCGCGCGCGCATTGCCCGTACCGCGACGGCTCATTTAGAGTGGTTGCCAATGTCCACTACCGGCGAACGTTTCGAACGCGCAGTCGCCATCATGGAGCGCCTGCGGGCTCCGGGGGGCTGCCCCTGGGATCGCGAGCAGACCTTCGACTCCATCAAGCCCTATACGTTGGAAGAAACCTATGAAGTCCTCGAAGCCATCGATAATCGCGACTGGGACGAACTTTCCGGCGAACTCGGCGACCTGCTGCTGCAAGTGCTCTTCTACTCGGAAATGGCCAAAGAGCAGGGATCGTTTTCCATCGATGAGGTTCTCGACCGGCTCTCCCGCAAGCTCGTGGCCCGGCATCCTCACGTATTCGGCGACACGAAAGCAGACACCTCGGCCGAGGTAAAACGCAACTGGGAGGCGCTGAAAGTCGCAGAACGAAAAAAGCGGCTGAGCGAGACGGCGGGTGCAGCCGATGCCAACCTGACAGGGAAGACAGCAGCCTCTGCACCATCGATTCTGGCTGGAATCTCTTCGACGATGCCGTCGTTGCTGGAGGCCCACAAGCTCAGTTCGCGCGCGGCGCAGGTTGGGTTCGACTGGCCTGACATGGAGGGCTTGTTCGACAAACTCGGCGAGGAGACCGGCGAACTTCGCCAGCATCTGCGGGAATTTCCCGCTCCCGGTCCGCGCCCCGAAGGCCGCGGTGTCGCCGGTTCCGGGCGCCAGACTGTTCCCGAAGGTTTGCGCCTACGGCTGGAAGAAGAGGTCGGCGATCTTTTCTTCGTGCTGGTCAACATCGCCCGCTATCTCACGCTCGATCCCGAATCCGCGCTGCGCAAGACCAATCGCAAGTTCCGCCGGCGGTTTCAGTGGATGGAGCAGCGCCTGCACGAAAGCGGGACCACGCCCGAGAGTGTTTCGATGGAAGAACTTGAATCCCTCTGGCAGCAGGCCAAGCAACAGGAGAAGCAATCGTGAGCCCGGACGCCATCGTGATTCGCCGCTGTCAAGGCCTTGATGAGCTGCGGGCCTGCGTCGCGTTGCAAAAAGACATCTGGAACTTCACCGACGCCGAACTGGTTCCGCTGCGCATGTTCGTCGTGGCCGAGAAGGTTGGCGGACAGGTGATGGGCGCTTTCGATGGCAGCGAAATGGTAGGCTTCGCGCTTTCGGTGCCGGGTACCCGGTCGGGCCACGTCTATCTTCACTCGCACATGCTTGCAGTCCGCAAGGAGCACCGTAATGGCGGGCTGGGCCGCCGACTCAAGCTGCTGCAGCGCGAAGACGCACTTGAGCGCGGCATCGAACTCATCGAGTGGACCTTCGATCCTCTCGAGATTAAAAACTCCTATCTGAATATTGAAAAGCTGGGAGCGATCGCCCGCCGCTACAACATCAACCAGTATGGAATCACGTCATCGCCCCTTCAGGGCGGCCTTCCCAGCGACCGGCTCATCGCCGAGTGGTGGCTGAAGTCCAGGCGCGTGGAAACGCTGCTGGCGACGGGAAAGAATCCAGCCTTCAGCCGATCATCTGCCATTGAGGTTCCGGCTCAGATTTACGAATGGAAGGCCGCGGCGGAAACGCGAAGTAAGGCGCAGCAGGTGCAGGAACGCAACCGCGGGCAATTTCTCCGGGCGTTCGCCGGCGGGCTCGCCGTGCTAGGTTATGAACGCGATGCCGCAGGCAACGGCGAGTTCCTGCTCGGCAACTGGGATGAGCGGTGGTCGTATGCGTCGCGGGATTAGGCTTCGGCTATCGGGCGTCGGGCTTCGGCAAAATCTCTTGATGCAAGGCGCGGAGTGAGCCCCTTACGCTGTTAGACGTTGCGGGCATCGGGTTGGCCGAAGCCCGAAGCCTGAAAGCCGAAGCCCTTGAATTATGAAGATTGAAGCCATCACTCTCCGCGAGATTCACATGCCGCTCGTCCATTTCTTCGAGACGAGCTTTGGACGCACCTACAGCCGCCGCATCCTTCTGCTCACCGCGCATTGCGACGGAGTCAACGGCTGGGGCGAATGCGTGTGCGGCGAAGATCCCTTCTACAGCAGCGAGTGGACCGAAAGCGCCTGGCTCACCATCACTCACCACCTCGCCCCGGCCGTGCTCGGCCGCAACCTCGTGGTGGCACGAGACTGTGCGGCTCTTCTCTCCCGTGTGCGCGGCCATCGCATGGCCAAGGCAGCCCTCGAAAATGCGCTGTGGGATGCCGAAGCGAAACAGAAAGGCCAGCCCCTATGGAAGCTGCTGGGCGGCACGCGGACTGAAATCCCTTGCGGAGTTTCCCTCGGCATTCAGGATTCCGTCGAGCAATTGCTCGACAAGATCGAGACTGAACTGGCCGCGGGCTACCGCCGCATCAAAGTGAAGGTCAAGCCGGGCTGGGACGTACACGTGCTCGAAAGAATCCGCTCACGCTGGGCCGATATCACGCTGAGCTGCGACGCGAACTCCGCTTACACCCTCGATCAAGTCGAGCACCTGCGTACCTTCGATCAGTTCAATCTGCTGATGATCGAGCAGCCGCTCTGGGACGACGACATTTTCTACCACGCCCGCCTGCAAAAAGAACTGCGCACCGCTATTTGCCTCGACGAGTCCATCGTCAGCGCCCGCACCGCGGCCATCGCGGTTGAGACCGGCGCATGCCGCATCATCAACATCAAGGTCGGACGCGTTGGCGGGTTCAGCGAAGCCAAAAAGATCCACGATCTGTGCCATGCCCAAAGGATTCCGGTCTGGTGCGGCGGCATGCTCGAATCGGGCATCGGACGCGCCCACAACATCGCGCTTTCCACGCTGGAGAATTTCAGCCTCCCCGGCGACGTCTCTGCCTCCAAGCGTTATTGGAAGGAAGACATCATCGAGCCGGAAGTGCAAGTTTCACCCCAGGGAATGATTGCGATCAGCGACCAGCCCGGAACGGGCTATCGCATCAAAGAAGATCTAATCGAGAAGTTGACTGTGCGCAAAGAAACGCTGCGCGATCGAGTCTGACGCTGGAATCTATCTCACGATGGTGGTGAGTGTAATGGCCTGATAGCGTCAGTTGTCGAGCTCCCACCTTCCGCGTGATGCAAAAGAAAAACCGCCCGAGACCGAGCGGCGTTTCTGTGCTCTCCGTGGCGGATGCTAATTCTGTGGCACGGCCTGCTTCTGCGACGCCGCCAACTGTTTGGCGCGCATTTCCTTCATCTTCTTCATCATTTGCGGATGGCGCGCCCATTCAATCTGCTTCTCTGGCGGCGCGCCATACAACTCGGGATGGATATAGAAGCCGCGCAGCCTAGCTTCCTTTTCCTGCTCGACCACCAGCGGATTCGCCTTGGCGTAGGCATCCTGCCGCACGCCGGTCACCTGCCAGGAGACCTTGACGTTGGGCGCGCTCGTCCTGATCTCGAAGTGATTGTGTTCGATCTCGCGTGCCACGATGGCCTGGGCAAATTGCCCGATCACCGTCAACTGGTAGCGGAAGTCAGTGTTGAGCTCCTCAAACCACTCTGGCAGTTGCACCGTCGCCTGGCCCTGAGCATCGGTAGTAACGTTGCCGGTATAGATGTTCATCATCTCGGAGGACTCGACCGAGGCATGGACCAGGTACTTGTTCGCGGGATCCAGGGGGTGGTCGATTTTGAAGTTCTTGGCCCCCGCGGAGAAACTGCCGCTGACGTTCACGTTACCGAGGAAGTCCCCGGCCAAATCACCATTGCCAGCGACTACGAATATTCCAACGCCGGCAGCGCCAGAGTTGCCGCCCATGAAGGAGCCTCCCACTCCGGCGCCAGTTCCGCCCGTACCACCAGTAGCTGTAACACCATTGCCGCCATACGAATCCCCGAACGGAGCATTTGGGTCACCATTGCCTCCCGTGCTATCGATTCCGTCCGTACCGCTCCCATTCGAACCTGACGGGGCGTTGAAACCAGTAAAATTGCCGGCAGGACTGGAAGCGGAAGTCGACACCGCCACGACACCAGCCGCCGCGTCTGCGAAGAACGCAGTTCCGGCTCCGATATAGCCAGTCGTGAAGAGTGATCCGTTGGCGAAAAGATTGCCCGTACCGTCCACGTTAAATTCATTGGTACCGTTGCTTCTGCCCTCGAGGATGAACCCTCCCGCGGAGTTGAAGGTCGCCGAGGCTACCGAGGCAGTGCCGCCGTTGACGCTTAACAGGCCATTGACAGTTTGGTTGCCAGTGAAGACTACATTGCCCTTCACATCGAGCGTAGCGGTCGGCGTGGCTGTGCCAATACCGATATCCTTGTTCGTAGCGTTCTGGAAAATGTTGGAATTACCCAGAGCGGTGCTGCTGGTCCAAAGTGGGATGTAGTTCTTGGTGCCGCTTCCACTAATGGCTGCCTGGATCGAGCTTTGATTATTGGTGGAGGCGTTGACCGCAGCGCTTGGTTTGGCGCTTTCGCTTGTCGGAGCCGACGTTGCTGTCTGCGGTGTTGCCAGGGCGTATGCCGAAGCCGGTTTGCCGCCCAAAGTTTCCGCGTCCCCGGCCTTTAATGCATACGGAGCGCTGACCAGCAGCACTCTCGACTGCTCGGCCTGCCCCGAGACTTGCACTCCCACCCAGCGGGCCTGCTCGGTAGTGAACAACTCAGTTGGCAACCCATCGGGCTTCGTCGAACCCAGCACAGCGGTGTAGTGGCCGTTGCTGTCGGTGGTGACATTCTGCGTCTCCAGCCAGAGGGCGGCGCCGCCGGTCTGCTCGGTGTAGAGAGCAAACGTAATGCCGACCACGCCGGTCAGAGGATTGCCGTTGGGGTCCTTTACCGTACTGCCGAAGCGGACCAGTCGCGGCAGGGCGGAGGCAGTTTGAGTGGGCATCTGTGCAAAGGTCAGCTGAGCCAGTGACATGACCAGCGACAGGAATCCAACGACCACGCAGGCGGCGCGGAGCTTCATGGGACGTAGCTCCTTCGGGGAAATCGAACGTTTGTTCCAGATGAAATCGAATGCCTATGTAAAAAGCCGGGACGGAAATAAGGTTCCGGGCAACGTAGAAAAGAACGCGCCCAAAGCGTGCGGAGAAGTATGTTCGGTGGCTGTTACTTTGTCAATATACAAGTAATTGCAGTCGTAAAACGGGGGCTGGCTCGCAGTTCAAAGGGATGGTTGACGTAACATCGCCATTGCACTCATTGACCCATCCGAGGGGGTTTTGAGTGCTATGGCCTGGTTACGTAAACCATCCCCCACTTCTCTCTGAGCTTGGCTCCCGGCTGCGGATTACTTTCGAGTTGACCGTGACCCAGGCACAATCGCGAGAGTCTTATAATCGGCCGCGCAAGGGGCTATTCAGAAATTCAGCTTCAACCCGAATTGCAGGTTGCGCGGTGGATTGGTGCCGCCCGCCTGCCCAAAGTTCGGGGTGTTGAGGCGGTTCTCCCCGATTAG
>CABDYC010000430.1_pt1 | contig 13610 bp, 15 predicted proteins | sample 3421511 | NCBI WGS metagenome assembly CABDYC01 (sample SAMEA5534336, study PRJEB31848) | metagenome | biome: tundra; feature: field; material: soil | place: USA | collected 2013-05 | depth 0.15 m | reverse complement strand
CGCAATGTTTGACAATTTTTCACGGGCCGCACTCCTACGTCTCGCCTAACAACTACACCGCGCGCGAAAGCGTTCCTACCTGGAATTATGCTGCCGTGCATCTCTACGGAAACGCGCGCATCTTTTCTTCGCCGCAGGATCTGCAGGAGATGCTGCACGAGTTGATTGAAACGTTCGAGCCTCGATACCGCTTGCAGTGGGAACAGATGAGCCCAACCTACCGCGAGAACATGCTCCGAAAGATCGTGGGCTTTGAAATAGTTGCCACGAAGATCGAGGGCAAATTCAAGCTCAGCCAGAATCGCTCCCGCGAGGATCAGGCCAACGTGATCGCATCGCTGGAGAAGGCGGAGGACACAGCCGTTTCGGGCCTCGCGAGCCCGATGAAAGCGCAGCGCCTCGGCAAGATTGCGGATGGTGAGAAAGGCGAATGAAGCCACAGCCCATCCCCACGAACGCGGCGCCGTTCCAGCTCGCTGGCGTATGCGTTCTGGTAGGCCGGGCGCGGCATCAGGCCGGCGCGCTCTCCGGCGAATTGCGCAAACTGGGTGCGACGGTGCTTGAAATTCCGTTCATCGAAATCCGCAAGCCGCGATCTTTCAAGCCTTTAGACTCGGCGTTGGTGAATCTTGGCGGCTACGATTGGCTCATCCTCACCAGCGTGAACGGAGTTGAAGCCATGTGGGACCGGCTGACTAAGCTGCGCCTGACGAAAACAAGTCTCAAACAGTTGCGCATCGCAGCCATCGGCCCGGCAACAAAGAAAGCGATCGAACAGCGCGGCGTCAAGGTGGATGTCGTTCCCAAAGAGTACGTGGCAGAGTCCGTGGTGCGCAGCCTGCGGCGGCAGGTTAACGGGAAGCGGGTGCTGCTGGTGCGCGCCAAAGTTGCCCGCGACGTGATTCCGCACGAGTTACGCAAGGCCGGGGCCCATGTGGATGTAGTCGAAGCCTACGAAACCGTCGTGCCAAAATCTTCCCGCACGCGCCTGCGCAGCGCGCTTGCGAATCCACAGCAGCGTCCGCATGTGGTTACGTTTACCAGTTCGTCGACCGTGCGTAACTTCGTGGCTTTGCTGGGCTCACGCAAAGCGAGCGTTGAGGGGATACGCCTCGCTTCCATCGGGCCTGTCACTTCTTCGACCTTGCGAGAGCTGGGCTTGCGGGTGGACATTGCAGCCAAAGAGTTCACCATCCCTGGGCTGGTCGAAGCGATCGTGAAGGCGACAACCGCGCCGGACCGCTCTACGGCTCGCGATTAGAAGTGCTCGTGCTTGACACGCCTGCTGCATCTGCTAGATTGCCGGGATGAAACCGAAGACCGTTTACCTCGTGCTCTGTTGCGTAGGCGCGTTGCTTCCGTATTGGGAGTTCGTGCCCTGGGTGGTGCAACACGGGATGAACCTTCCGCTCTTCGTTCGTGAGTTGTTCGTGAACCGGATCAGCGCCTTCTTCGGCATGGATGTGCTTGTTTCCGCTGTGGTGCTGATCGTGTTCATGCGAGTCGAAGGCGCTCGGCTCAACATTCGTCAGCGGTGGCTCCCGGTGGTGGCCGTTCTCTTGGTCGGCGTGTCGCTGGGTTTGCCGATGTTTCTCTATATGCGGGAGTTGAGAATGGAACAGCTTCGGTCCCCGGACAGCAATCCAGCGCGAACCTGATCCGGGTGTCTCTCTATTCCGTCAGCGAGCAGCTGCAATCGGCCGGGGGAACGTGCGCCAGCAGGAAGTCGGCCACGCGCTTGTAAGCATCGATCTGATTCTCCACGCGCGCGAAGCCGTGGCCTTCGTTTTCGTAGATTTTGTAGTCAACCGTCCCGCCGCGCTTCTTAATGGCATCGACCACCTGCTGCGTTTCCGATTTCGGGCAGCGCGGATCGTGTCCGCCGGCCAGCAACAGCAGTGGCGCTTTGATCTGGTCGATGAAGTTGATGGGCGAGCGGTCTTCGTACAGCGCCTTATTCTTCACCACATCGCCCATGGTCGCGAGATCGGACTGTTGCAGCACCGGATCTTCGTTCTCGATCTCGGTGAACCAATTTACAAAGGGCACAATAGGAACACCCGCGGCCCAGACTTCAGGCGCTTTCGTTACCGACATCATGCTGATATAGCCGCCATAGCTTCCGCCCATGACGGCAATCTTTTTGGGGTCGAGGTGGCCGGTCTGCTTGATCCAGTCCACGCCGGCCAGCACATCCTGCAAATCGCCGCCGCCCATGTCGAACAAATTCGCCTGCTGGAATTCTTTGCCGTAACCCGTTGAGCCGCGGTAGTTAGGGGCGAGCACCATGTATCCCTGATTGGCGGCGAACTGGACGAAGCGGTTGAACGAATTCATGGTTTGCGAAGTCGGCCCGCCGTGGATGTAGACAATGGCCGCGTTCTGCCCGTTGCGCGCCATGTTGAAGGGCACGTAGAGGAACGCGGAGATGGTCCACTTGCCGTCGCGGCTGGGATAGTGCACCAGATAAGGCTCGACCATGTCTTCCGAGCGCACGCCAGCGACCAGCGAATGCGTGACTTGATGCGACTTGCCGGTCGCCAGCGTATACACCCAGAGATCGCCCGGTGCGGTGGGGCCGTTGTGGTAGTAGAGCAGGCGAGAGCCATCTTTGGTGAAAGCAGAGTGACCGCCCGCAGGCTGGTTCACGCCTTTCGGGATGGGCAGCGCGGCTGACTTGCCAGTGGCGAGATCGTGCAGGTAAATGTCTTCGTTACCGTCGACGTTCGCGGTAAAAGTGACGCGCTTGCCGTCGGGCGAGAACTCGCCGCCGCGGATTTCCCATTTGTCGTGCGTGAGCCACGAAATCTTTTTGCTCGCGATCTCGATCAGTCCTACGTTTTCATAACCATTGGCGGCGTTCGAGGTGAACAGAACGTGCTTGCCGTCGGGCGAAATGTCGTTACCGGAGTAGCGCTGTTCGCCTTCATGCGGCGTCAGCAGCGTGCTTCGTCCGGTGGCCACATCGGCAATGAAGATGTTGGAATCCGTCCCCTTGGCCTGCTCCTGTGTGTAGAGGATGTATTTCCCGTCTTTCGACCAGATGGGATTGGAGTTACCTTTATCCTGCGGAGTATTGGTCGTGAGGTGCTTCACCTCACGCATCACCGTGTCGTAGATGTCGATCTCGTGAGCGGCGGAAGTTTTTGGTTTCACTAGGTACGCTAGATATCGGCCGTCGGGCGACCATGTTGGATCCGTTTCGGCGATCTCGCGTGTGCTGGTGAGGTTCACGACCTTGCCGGTCTTGGGCGAGACCAGAAAAATGTCCCAGAGTTCGTCGCCGTCGTAGTCAGATTGATAGGCGATCCACTTGCCGTCAGGCGACCACGCGGGCGAGGACTGGCGCTGGTCGCTGACCGTAAGCTGCACTGGCCATCCACCTTCGGCGGGCACCAGCCAGAGGTTGTTGCGTCCGCTCATGTTCGAGATGAACGCGATGCTCTTGCCGTCGGGCGACCATGTGGGTCGGCCGACCTGGCGTGTCATGTAGAGCTTCTCGATGGTCAGGCCGCGCGGCTCAACCTGCGCGTTGGGTTTGGAGGCGATCTGCTTAGGATCGGTGATGGCCTGGGGCGCGGGTAGAGTTTGGGCGGCAGCGGTTTCGGCAAGAACAGTGCTCATGAGTATGACGATAGCAAAGAGTGCGATAGTGCGCATGCGTCGGGACCTCGGGACGTGAGCCGAAGAAAAAAGTGTAGCAGAGGGGCTTAGGCTTTCGCGTTCTTATGCATCTCCACCGTGCTCCAGGTTTTGTCGGCGGCGTGGCAGATATTCTCCAAGGGGCAGTCGACGCACTTGGGCTTGCGGGCGATGCAGAGTTTGCGGCCGTGCCAGATGATCTGGTGGGAGAAGAGAATCCATTTCTCGCGCGGGATGATGCGCATCAGGTCTTGCTCGATCTTCTGCGGGTCATCTTGCGTAGTGAGTTTGAGACGGCGGGAGATACGGTGGACGTGAGTGTCGACGACCACGCCTTCGGCCTTCTTGAACCACGTGCCCAGCACGACGTTGGCAGTCTTGCGGGCGACGCCGGGGAGGGTGAGAAGCTTTTCCATATCGTCTGGGACCTGGCCGCCGAAGTCAGCGACGATTCTTTTCGCGGCGCCCACGACAGACTTGGATTTATTGCGGAAGAAGCCGGTGGAGCGGACGTCGGGCTCGAGTTGCTCGGGCGTGAGCGCGGCGAACGCTTCCACCGTAGGATATTTGCGGAAGAGTTCGGGCGTGACGCGGTTGACGTTCACGTCGGTGGATTGGGCGGAGAGAATGGTCGCGACCAGAAGTTCCCAGGCGCTCGAATGGGTGAGGGCGCAAGTGACTTCGGGATAGAGCTGGTCGAGGCGCTTCAGGATTTCGGCGATGCGGTCGGGGGCGAGAGGATTGTAGATGCTTTGCTTTTTTCTCCTGGAAACTGAGAGGGCTTTGCCGCTGCCTGGACGGCCGGGGGCGGCCGTCCCCACACGAGTATTACTGCTCCCACGTGCATCTTGGCTTTCGCGCGATTCTTTCGTCGCCCTTTTCGCGGGCAAGAGCCTGCCCTGAGCTTGCCGAAGGGGCGCCCGCGCCACACGAGCGCCTTCCTGGCGGCCGGTGCGGGCGGGCTGGCGGGGCGTGCGTCCGCGGGGCATGAGGGCTACATCCTAGCAGAGACCTCGGTAACCAGGCGGGGAATTGACTCGCACCATTCGCCCCGGTAGTCTGGAATCAACCTCACGACCCAGGAAAATCAGCGTGGCCGTAAATTCCATCCAACTCGGGCAAGTCTGGCGCAACGACGCCGATGGCCAGGATTATCTGGTCACCAAGGTGTACAGCGAAGTGTTCACCCAGTATGCCATGCTGCGCCCGGCGGGAATTACCGCTCCGGATGCCCCAACCGTGCGCATCAAGGTGACCAAAGGCCCGCAAGGCGCGGCACTGCCCGGCTATACATTTACCCAAGAGGGATCGTTCTAGGCGTTTCCGCACCTGATTCCGATACACTTATAGTTTAGTTCTCAGTTCTTGGCTCTCAGTCTGAGGGACAGAGGTCTTAACTGAGAATTGGCAACTGGCAGCCGGCAACTGCTTTCTCTCATGACTGAAAAACTTCTGGCTCTCATCTTCATGTTTATCAAGTCGGTGATTGGCGTGACCGGCTATGGCGGGATTGCGGCGTTGATGGCGATTGAATCGGCGTGCATCCCGCTGCCTTCGGAATTGATCATGCCGTTTGCCGGCTATCTGGTCTTTACGGGGACGCTCAAGCTGCTCTGGGTGGCGACGGCGGGGGCGCTCGGGTGCAACCTGGGATCGCTGGTGGCCTATGAGATTGGGTGCTATGGCGGGCGTCCGCTGGTGGAGCGCTTTGGGCATTGGATCCTGATGTCGCGGCGGGAACTCGACTGGGCCGACAGGTTCTTTGCGCGCTGGGGATACCTGGCGGTATTTATCGGGCGGCTGCTGCCGGTGATTCGAACGTTCATCGCGCTGCCGGCAGGAGTGGCACGCATGCCGCGCGGACGGTTTCACCTCTACACATTCCTGGGATCGTGGCCGTGGTGCTTCGGGCTGGCATATCTCGGGATGAAGCTGGGCGAGAACTGGCGCGAGCTGGGAAAGTACTTTCACAAGTTCGACGCGGTGATTGGAGTCGTGCTGGTGGCCGGGGTGGCTTGGTTCGTTTGGAGTCACTGGCAGAATAGGATCACCTCGGTGTAAACCGTGGCGGACAGGGAAGCGTCCACCTGGTTCAACCTCATCTGCCTTCCTTCACCGAGACCTCCGCAGAGACGTTGCCAGCAACGTCTCAACGGCGCTTTCCTGTTAGTGTACAAGCTGATATCTACCCAGGAGGCCTCCGTGATTCGAATGTCCCGCGCTCTCGCCTTGCTGCTATTCTTCACAATCACCCTGCCCATCGCTTCTCGCGCTCAGGCTATGCCCGCAACCTCCGACAAGCCTTTTGTGGTCGAGTACTATTACAAAGCCAAATGGGGGCATGCCGACGAGTTTCTGAAGTTGTTCAAGAAGAACCACTATCCGGTGCTGAAGAAGGAAATGGAGATGGGGCGGATCGCGAAGGTCTGGATGGATCAGCCGCGCTATCACACCACGGAAGACGGGCGGTGGGACTTCCGCGTGACCATCGTCTTCAAGAATGCGACCGTGGCCAACGAGGTGTTCGATGAAGCGGCGCTGCAGAAGCAGATGTATCCCGATCAGGAGACGTTTCAGCGGGAAGAGCAGCGGCGCTTTGAGATTCTCGACGGGCATTGGGATTTGCCGGTGAAGACGGTGGAATTGGAAAAGTAGTACCGAGTACCGAGCACCTAGTTCTGAGTGCCAACTCGGCGCTCACCATGCTCAACCTCTGGCTCTGACTTTGCTCGGTACTCGCTACTCGGGACTCGGTACTAGCCATTCAGTCGATCTTCAGGAAATTTGCCACCAGCTTTTCGTGCCATTTCCATGGGAGGATGCGCTTGAGGGCGAGCTGGATTTTGGCGTCGCGCCCGACCAGGTAGCGCAGCTTTGGGTTGGGGTCTTGCGCAACGGTTGCGATCAGGCGCGCCACTTCGATGGGGTCGCGTTTGGGGAGGGCCTGGACGCGCTCGCGCATGCGCTGGCCGCGCTCACGGTTGGGGGAAGTTCCGTCCAGAGATCTTTGCCCTAACTTGACGCCGCGGTCCCAGATGTCGGTGGCGAAGGCTCCAGGCTCAACCAGGACCACATTGACCCCGAGCGAATTCATTTCCAAGCGGAGCGACTCGCTCCAGCCTTCGAGGGCAAACTTCGACGCGGCATAGCTCGAAGCGGCGACGGCGCCGTTCAGTCCGCTGATGGAAGAGACCATGATGATGTGTCCGGAACGCTGGCGGCGCATGGTGGGGAGCGCAGCCTTGGTCATGGCGACGGTGCCGAAGAAATTGGTCTCGAACTGGTGGCGAAGTTCTTCGAGCTTGACATCTTCAGCGAACCCGGCGAGGGGGAATCCGGCGTTGTTGACGAGGATGTCGAGGCGGCCATGGTCGCGGACAACGGAGTCAACGAATGCGGGGAGGGCGTCGAAGCTGGTGACGTCGAGCGCGCGGATATCGAGTTGGGCAGCGACTCCTGCCGCGGCTGCGGCCTGGTCGAGGCGCCTGCGGCGGGCCAGGTCGCGCATGGTGGCGACGACGAGGAATCCCGCTTTGGCCAGCTCGATGGAGGTGAGCAAGCCGAAGCCGCTGGAGGAACCGGTGATGAGAGCGATCTTGTCGGGCATGGGAGCGAGTCCGCTAGGGTTGTAACACATTGACATCTGCGGATGCTGGGAGTTTGTGCGTGCGTGATCGATGCTCGAATTGTGAATACACTTTGCCGCTCGGCTTTGGTTTCATGGGACAGCAGGGGCGGCCGTCTCTTCCATGAGTTGAGGTGTGTTTCTCCGCTTGATGATGCAGCTATGCCGTTGAAGTGATTTTCTGCGCGTTTGGCTGCTGCGGTTTGCAAAAGTCCTGCCGGATACGAGAACATACAAGGTTTGCACATCCCTACAGATTCTTACTGAGGAAGCGGCCAAAATATGGCGACACGGAATAAGTCCGCAAGAACAGCGGCGAAGACAGCGCGGGTGGAAGTGAAGTTCGAAGGGAAGTCTGAAGCGAAGGCGCAGAGCAGCTCCAAGCACAACGGCACGATCCAGCCGGCGAAGGGGAAGTTGGGGGTGATGATCCCGGGCATGGGCGCGGTGGCGACGACGTTTGTCGCCGGCGTGGAGGCGATTCGCAAAGGGCTGGCGAAACCGATCGGCTCCCTAACGCAGATGGGGACGGTGCGGTTGGGCAAGCGCACCGACGGGCGTTCGCCCAAGATCAAGGAGTTTGTGCCGCTGGCGGGGCTCGACGACCTGGTCTTCACCGGCTGGGACATCTTCGAAGACAACATGTACGAAGCGGCCTCGAATGCGGGCGTGCTGGATCAGAGACTGCTCGACCAGTTGAAACCGTTTCTTTCGTCGGTGACGCCGCGTGCGGCGGTGTTTGATCACAATTACGTGAAGAAGATCGACGGGCCCAACGTGAAGAAGGGCAAAACGAAGATGGATCTTGCCGAGCAGTTGCGGGACGACATCCGCGACTTCAAGAAAACCAGCGGGGCGAGCCGGTTGATCACGATGTGGTGCGGCTCGACGGAGTCTTACATCGAGGCGACCGAGGCGCACCAGTCGGTGAAGTCGTTTGAGAAGGCGCTGCGCGAGAACGACGAGATGATCGCTCCCTCGATGATCTATGCCTACGCGTCATTGATGGAGGGTGTGCCGTTCGCCAATGGTGCGCCGAACCTGACGGTGGATTTGCCGGTGATGCTCGAACTCTCGCGGAAGAACGAAGCGCCGATCTGCGGAAAAGATTTCAAGACCGGTCAGACTTTGATGAAGACGGTTCTTGCGCCGGCGTTTAAGGCGCGGTTACTTGGCCTGAGCGGATGGTATTCGACCAACATTCTGGGCAACCGCGACGGCGAAGTGCTGGACGATCCGGGGTCGTTCAAGACCAAGGAAGAGTCGAAGCTGGGGGTGCTGGAGCACATCTTGCAGCCGGCGCTTTATCCCGAGTTGTACGGCAATATATTCCATAAGGTTCGCATCAACTATTATCCGCCACGCGGTGATAACAAAGAGGGTTGGGACAATATCGATATTTTCGGATGGCTGGGCTATCCGATGCAGATTAAGGTCGATTTCCTGTGCCGCGACTCGATTCTGGCGGCGCCGATTGTGCTCGACCTAGTGCTGCTGATGGATCTGGCGAAACGCTGCTCGGCGCTCAAGGGCCTCGGCATTCAGGAATGGTTAAGCTTTTACTTTAAATCGCCGATGACGGCGCCCGGGCTGTATCCCGAGCATGATTTGTTTATTCAGTTGATGAAGCTGAAGAACACGCTGCGGCATTTGAAGGGCGAGGAACTGATCACGCATTTAGGGCTGGAGTATTACGACTGAGGTTGCGGCGGGCACCGCCCCCATAAGAATCGAGCGGCTCCGGAAATCGCGATTCACCTTTGGATAATTGTGCGCAGCTTGTCGAGCAGTATCGAGACTACTATCCCCAGCGAAATGGCGACGGCGATCGCCATTAGATAGCGCCAGCCGAGCGCCAGAGCACTATGACGGCTGAGCCAAGTTTCTGTTCCACGTCCGCCAGCAATCAGGGCTGCTGCGAAAATGAGCCGGTCCCAGAATGGTCTCTTTGCAAAATCTTGTTCAAAACGGCCGCTACCGGCGGTGTAGCCTTCGCGGAGGTGGTTTTTGAGTTCCATAGGTTTCGCAGGCCCGTTCGGGGAAGCACGCGGAATGTGGCCAAATGCCCAGCCTGATACTACCCCACGGTTTTCAGTGGCGGGCTTTTGCGAATCCTCTCGTTGCGCCACCCCCAACCGTGTTAATATAACTATGGTTATCACGAAGTGACCATTATGAAGACGATTGCCGCTGGCGAGTTTAAGGCACGATGCCTGCAAGTTATGGAAGACGTGCGGACGAAACGCACTCCTGTGCTGATCACCAAACGGGGAAAGCCGCTGGCCAAACTGGTCCCTCCCGACGAGAAGCCTCCCGACATCCTCGGACGTCTCGCCGGCAAGATCGAGATTCTCGGCGATATTGTTTCACCTGTAACTCCTCTGGAGGACTGGGAGAGCTTGAAGTGATTCTGCTGGACACACATGTTTTGGTGTGGATGGTTTCAAGTCCCGGCAAGCTCTCGCGAGTCGCACTGCGCGAGATTCGCAAAGCGCAACGCGAAGGCGGCTGCGCCATCGCTTCGATCAGCCTTTGGGAGTTGGCCCTGCTCTTTACCAAAGGCCGCCTGAGAGCCTCCGGCACGGTTGAAGCTTCGATCCGCGAGATCGTGGATAGCGCCGCAGTGAACGTGCTGGAAATTACTTCAGACATCGCGGGTCTGGCAATGGCGTTCCCGGAAACCTATCCCAAAGACCCGGGGGACCGTCTGATCGGCGCAACCGCGCGGGCGCTGGGAATCACACTGATTACGCAGGATGAGAGAATTCTTGCCAGCCCGCTCGTACGCACAATTTGGTAGCCGATCAGTTTCCGATCCACCTACGCGATGTGGTTCATCTTCTTGTACTCATCAAACTTCTCCAAAAACCGCTCAATGTCCTTCTTCTGCAAATAATAAGGCGTGGACAAGCGCAGCTTGTTGGGGTCGCCGCCGCGGATGCGGATCTTGTGCGTCTTCCAGAGCCAGTTTTCCAAATCCATGCGCGGGACGGGCGGGACGTTCACCGTCACGATGGCGCAGCGCAGGGCGGGATCGGGTGAGGACCAGGATTCGGCGCCGCGCTTTTTCATTTCATCGAGAATATAGTCGGCGAGCTTGCGATGGCGGCGCTCGATGCGGTCGAGGCCGATGTCGTTGGCTAGCTTGATCGAGGCGCGCAGCCCCCACAGGGCCGGGACATTGGAGCTGCCGATGCGCTGGAAGCGTTCGGCGCGAATCTTGGTGTCGTTCCAGCCTTCGGTGGCGATGGTGTTCCACAAGCGGTCGATGACTTCGTCGCGCACGTAGAGAAAGCCGGAGCCCTTGGGCGCCATCAGCCATTTGTGCGGGCTGGAAGAGTACATGTCGCAGCCCAAATCGTGAACGTTGAGGCGCATCATACCGGCCACGTGGGCGCCGTCGACAGCTGAGAGGATGCCCTTCGACCGGGCAAGCGCGCTGAGTTCTTTCGCGGGCAGCACGACCCCGGAGAACGTGGTGATGTGGCTAAAGAAGATGACGCGGGTGCGGGGAGTGATGGCGTCGTTAAAGAGATTGAGGACCTGGGCGGCGTCTTTCACCGGGCGGGGCAGTGTGACTCTCCTCACTACGATGCCGTAGCGCTTGGCCTTGAGGTTCCAGGGATGTTCGCCGCCGGGATGCTCCTGATCGGTCATGAGCACTTCGTCGCCCGGCTTCATGTCGATACCGTTGGCGATATAGCTGTTTGCTTCCGTAGCGTTGCGAAGCAGGGCAATCTCGTCGCGATGGCAACCCACGAAGGCGGCTAGGGGGTCGCGAAACTCGTTCCACGAGGCGTATCCCCAGATGGGATAATCTTCGGGATCCTGCTGATCCATTCTCTCGGTGGTGGTGTAGCCGTCGAAGATGGCGCGCAGCACGGGCGCGGGGCTGGAGCCGACGGTGCCATTGTTCAGGTAGATCTCGTCCTCAGGGATAAGGAATTGCATGCGCAGTTCGGCCCAGTAGGCGTCTTCGTTCTTGTCGAGCAGGGAGTGATCGGGGAGCGGCGGAATCTTTTCGAGCTGCGCGAGCAGGTTTCCGCGGAAGGCCCCCGAATACAAAGATGAAGGCAAAGACAAAGCGGCAAGTCCAGTAGTGGCGGTGGTGAGGAAGTGACGGCGGTCCAGCATTTGGCCTCCGGTCTGCAGGAACGGACGGAAGGCGCTATGGTACGACTGGGTGAGGGAATCCTCAAGCGAAATTGGGCAATTTGGCAATCGGGTAATTGAGCGATTGAAAACCATTCACTACGGACTGGCTTTTCAATCACACACTCGCAAATCGCCCCATCGCTCAATTGCTTGCTCGATTATGATTTTACAAGTACAGCCAGTTCCCTCCGGATTTCTTCCAGCCGATCCAGTCTGAGTTGATATTCTGCCATGGCTGTTTTGCTGGGGTTCGCCTGTCGCCAATACAGTTCGTTGGTGTAATGGATGAAGTGTATCTCTTCATGTAAGGCCGCGATTCTCGCTTTCCGCGTGGCTTCGGGGTCCATCGTCAAATCCCTGTTTTCATTTCATCGGCATCGTCCTCCGAGAACGTTAAAGTTCGGCTGAAAGGCAATCCGCCGGCCAGTCGTTCGGCGGCAGGGGAGCAAATTCAGCCACTACCGGCCGTATCCGCCCAATGGGCTGGCTCCAGCGCTCTGCGGGAGGGCCGACACTCCCGGATAACCCCGCCGGGGAGGGCAGCGTCTAACCAGCAGGAGAAGTTGGGGTTGGTGTCTTCTGGGCCGGGCGTATAATGTCGGTAAGAGTGGGTGGGCGTAAAGGAGTTCCCATGAAATTGCGTTGGTTGGCAATCGCGGTGGCATTGGCGGCGTTCGGCGCAGGATCCTGGACGCTGGCGCAGACACAGGACCCAAATCAAACCCAGACCCCCGCGCCACAGCCTCGTCCGCAGGTGCAAACCCAGACGCAGGGCCAGACACAACCGCCGGCCCATGACCCGGATCAGGACCAGCCCAAGGCCGCCGACGTGCAAAACGCCCCGAAGCAGACGCCGGCGGCGCTGCCGACGCAGGATGACAGCCAGATCAAGCACGATGGCACCAAGACCGACGTGGATGCGGTGGGGAACCGCAATGTCGGTTGCGGGCGCGGCGTCGGCAACTGGTACACGGTGGAAGGCCAGGTGGCGCGGGGCCGGGTGTATGCGCAGCAGATCGAGTCGCAGATCAAGCTGGTGAACGATCCGGTGGTCACGGAGTACGTCAACCGGATTGGGCAGAACCTGGTGCGGAACTCTGACGCGCAGGTGCCGTTCACCATCAAGGTGATCGACTCCGACGTAGTGAATGCCATGGCGCTGCCGGGCGGATTCTTTTATGTGAACTCAGGGTTGGTCCTGGCGGCCGACGAAGAAGCCGAAATGGCGGGCGTAATGGCTCACGAGATTGCCCACGTGGCGGCGTGCCACTACGGGCGCGAAATGACCCGGGCGAACCTATTGCAGATGGCTTCGATTCCGTTCATCTTCATGGGCGGTGCGATTGGCTACGCAGGATACGAAGCTGCAGGGTTGGCGATCCCCATGACCTTCCTGAAGTTCTCGCGCAGCTTCGAGGCCGAGGCAGACTATCTGGGCGTGGAGTATATGTATCGCGCCGGGTATGACCCATCGGCGTTTGTTTCCTTCTTCGAAAAGATTCAGGCGATGGAGAAGAAGAAGCCGGGGACGCTATCCAAGGCTTTTGACACGCATCCGCAGACGCCGGATCGCATTGAGAAGACGCAGGAAGAAATTCGAAAGATACTGCCGTCGAAGCCGCAGTACGTTGTGACCACCTCGGAATTCGACGAGGTCAAGGGGCGGCTGGCGTCGATCGAGAATCGGCACAAGTTGCTGGATCAGAAAGACGCCAACAAGCCCAGCTTACGGCGGACTTCCACCGGCAGCGACGATAAAGCGGGCGACAGCAAGAGCGACGATGATCGTCCAACCTTGAAGCGGCGGGATGATTCGTCGAACTAGCCCTCTAACAAGTTGAGGAATCGGCGAACCGGCGGCCATGGCCGCCGGTTTTGCGTTGTACGCCGAGCATGTTCGGCAGCTAGCGGGTGAAAGTCCCGTCCCAACCTGATGGAGGTGAAGGATAGTGAAGCGCAAGGGCGTCACCGCGAGGTGGGGTCTGAAGGAAGCGTGGAGCAAAGACACGGGCCGATGAACAAGAACTGGATGATGAGGCCTACGGTGCCGGGCGAGTTGGCAACAAACAGCGAAGCCCATATCCATCAAGGGCACTGGTGGTAAATCCGGCGGTCGCGTGTCGAAAGCGGTCGAGCTTATCTCGGGAGATCTGCTGTGCGTCACGGAATCGTGACTGAGGACATCGTA
>CABDYC010000426.1_pt1 | contig 13707 bp, 12 predicted proteins | sample 3421511 | NCBI WGS metagenome assembly CABDYC01 (sample SAMEA5534336, study PRJEB31848) | metagenome | biome: tundra; feature: field; material: soil | place: USA | collected 2013-05 | depth 0.15 m | reverse complement strand
CTCTTCCGCGTGCACGGATTAGTACGCTCGAAAAGTGCTTGACACCGCCGACATTGTTAGAGAGGCGATTTAACGTCAGCTACGAGCCTCCGCCTTGCCGACCACTCAGGGCCGACGGATTGCAAAAACCACGAGAAGATTTCGCTGACTATTGGGTCGCTGTGCTTTGAAATGGTGGTGACGGCCCGCCGCGTAGATAGTCAACCAGGCGAGTAATTTCAGCAACAATTACGTCGGGCCTGTCTAGGGGAACCATGTGCCCGGAGTGCCGCGCGATTACGCGCCAGCTCAGAGGAGAAAGGGACTTCGACCCCTCCTGCTCTCTTTCCCACACAGGGATTTGGGCTGCACCGCGTTGCGACATCCCTTCTGTGAAGTTGGGGTCGCGCGTGATTATAAGCAGCGGTATTCTGCCGAAGCTCATGAGTCTTCCAGCCTGTTTGGATGACTCCTCGAAATAGTTCAATTCGCTCTCGTCGGTATCCACATAATCAGGTCGGCAGGCCATAGCATCGTACTGGCCTGCCCAACCCGGAAAGTCCTTCGCCGACACCTTACAGTGGCCAAGCAGGCGCTCCCACCCTGACCAAACTCGGAGCCTATCTTCCCATAGTTCGCGCTTGGCATCGTGCTTGTCCTCTTCATAGGAGGCACGAAAGCCTGGTAGTTCGTCAATCTGTTGGGGTGAACTAGATTCAATTAACGCGACACCAGCGAGGTCAGATGGAAATTCTCGCGCGTATTCGCGAACATAGAGGCCACCGGCAGAATGGCCCGCCAACACGAACGGGCGCTTCACTCCAGCCTTGTCGAGCAACGAATGCAACTCTCGAACAATCGTCTCTGCATCTCGCGCGCCTTTGCGCGGCTCGCTCCAGCCATGGCCCGCGCGATCATAGGAGCAAACCCGTGTTATTTGCGAAAGTCCCGGCTGCACCTTTCGCCACACCGACCAAGGGGCGCTGGACGCAGCCTCCATGACGACTGCGGGCGCGCCTGTACCCGAGCAATCTATGTGCATCGGCAGTCCCTCGACGGCGTAGAAACTGCCAGGGACCGGATTATGCTCATGCTGCCACCTCGCCGCACCCAGATTCCAAAGGGCGAGCGTCAGAAGAAGCAAAAAGCAAATCGCTGCACTTACAGCAGCAAAGCGCGCGGTAGTTCGACCGAATGAGCGACGTTCACCCTGAGCCGACTGTACCTGCGATTTCATGGGGACAGTCTATACGAGGGGGAAATCCAGAGGTTAAGTGTCGTAACCAGGCGATTACACTCATTGAGAATTGGCCGACCGGGTCAATGAGTGTAATGGCGATGTTGCGCTCGCTCCTTTGCTTCGCGGCGGCTTGTGGAGTACGATCCAGCCCGTTCCTGCCGTCTGCACTACGTAGACCCAAGAGTGGCAGACCTCGCTGATCGAATCGAGCTTGTCTTTTTGAGGGAGGTGCGGCAATAGTGGGATGGCGACAGTCTGTTCCGGCAGTCGGCCCTGGGGCAATTTCGGATACAAATCTGAAGCGCAGAATGGAGAAAGTCAATGAAGAGAACACTGGTGTGGTGTGCCGTGGCATTGATGTCGCTGATGGTCGCGGCGCAAGCCCAAGACAAGAAGATGGGCGGCGGAGCCGAGAAGACGATCGCCGGACTTGAACAGCAGTGGACGGAGGCCGGAAAGGCGAGTAATTCGGAGGCGGCCGCTCCTCTTCTGGCGGACGGCTACGTCGAGACCGACAGCGACGGGAAGGTGATTGGGAAAGCCGACTCGCTGGCGCATATCAAGGCGGCAAAATGGGAGACCAACCAGATCAGCGATGTGAAGGTCAAGGTATACGGGAAGACGGCCATCGCGACTGGAGAATGGACCGCCAAAGGGACGGACGAGAATGGGAAGGCGGTCGATACCCACGAGCGCTGGACCGACACCTGGATAGAGATGTACGGTGGAAAATGGCAATGCGTCGCCAGCCACGGCTCTAGGATCAAAATGTAGGGAACACAAGAAGCCGTTTGTTCGCCGCCCATGTCTGGGCGGCTTTTCTTTTATATCAAACTGTCGATAACAGGCGATTACACTCATTGATCTTCCTCCCCGACTTCAGCAACTGGAAGAACCACGACTCCTATCAGGAAGCCTTCCAGCGCCTGATCAGCGACCTGAAAGCCTCCGACTCCAAACCGAAGTAAAGAATTTCCACAAGCCGGTTGTGACATCTAACCTTGCCCCAACAACTCAAATCAGCGATCATTGTCGATGCCGTGACGGTCTGCTCCAGAGCAAATCGTCGCGCCCTAAGTCCTTTGTTTTGCCGATTTTGATCTCTAAGTTCTTTGACATCCGGATTTTGCGGGGAATTTCCTGCTAACGTGATGATTCCAGTGATAGAGGGGGGAGGGGGTACCCTGGTTTTCAGCCGAGGAGCGAGCCATCCAACGCTCGCCGCGACGACGCCCCGAACTTTATTTTCCGGTCGGAATCCACAGCGATGAAAATCGTAAACCTCAAATCCGACATGCCGCTCGTCCACGAGGCGTTGCAGCGCATGGACCGCGAACTGGCGCTCGCACGCCAGGAGAAAGCGACGCTGCTGAAGCTGGTCCACGGCTATGGCTCGACCGGCGAGGGCGGCGACATTCGCATCGCTGTGCAAAAGCGTTTGCTGGAGATGGTTCAGAACGGCCAGATTCGCGGCTGCATCTTCGGCGAGAACTGGTCAAAGTCAGACGAAGCGGCCTGGAAACTTCTGCAATCGCACCCCGACCTCAAAAGCGACCCCGACCTCGGCCGCCGCAATCGGGGAATCACGATCGTTCTACTTTAGAATCTGCCGCAACCTCAAAAGCGGAATCACTTTTTCTCTTTCGCTCGCGGATCGTTCGCGGGATCGAAATAGCGGGTATCCGTGGGGCCATCCCCGGAGATTTGCACGATGACCGGCTCGGCGTCGGTCCGGGCGAAATGGTTAACCCCACCCGGCTCCGAGTAGACGCTGCCCGGCGGAAGCGTCTTGAGCGCTGCTGCATCGAATCGATTCCCATAGCCGAAGTGCCACTCGCCCGACACCACTGTGGCTACGCGGTCATCACGGTGAGAGTGCGCCTGGATTGTGGCGTGCGCCGGCACAAACAGCAGAATCGAGTAGAAACCCGCCTTCTCCGGATCGCCGAAAAGCACCTTCCTGTGAATTCCACTGACTCCGGAGCCTCCCGCCTGGTTGTCCTCGGTGGTGCTCGCCTGAATCTCCGCCGGCGTCATGCGCATTTGCGGAAGAGACTTATCCGCTGCCTGAGAAGCGGTCAGAAACAATAGCGCTGCCATCAGCGACGTCTTGAGCATGGGCTTGTCCTTACGCGGATCTCCTACGAGCCTTACGTCTCCGGCGGCGCGCTCGGAATCACCGGCATTGGAGCCGGCTCATTCACCACCGGCGCCACTACCGGCGCGGGCGTGAACGTTTGCACCGCGATCGGTTCCACCATATGCCGCTGGTAATAGGCCACCACGACGCCGCGCTGCCAGAAACGCGGAATCAACAGCAAGAGCAGCGTCAACTGGCTGACGAAGATTGCCCCGAGAACGCTGGCAGGCGGGACAAACTTCATCCACACCCATAGTCCTGCCACCAGCACAATCGCCGCCACAATCGCAATCACCACGTAACTTGCCAGCAGCCGTCCCAAATTCCGCCACGTATGCCGGAAGCCCGCGCCAATCGACCTTCGCACCGCCCGCTGATCGCTCACAACCACGTCGGTCTGCGCCAGATCAAACCAGATACGCAGAATGCTCATGACCAGGAAGATTACGGTCAGACACGCCATCGAAACATAGAACGGCAGCAATTCATTCGTGCTTTCCGTGGCCTTCTTCAACAGCGCAGCGCGAATACCGAAAAGGGCTCCGGCCACAATCAGGAAAACGATTCCCGCCACAATCATCAGCCGGATAAACCGCCACAAATTCCGCCCGCAGGCGCGGAAAAAATCCTCCCGCGGCAGCCGGTAGGTCGAGGCGTAGCCTTGCAACACTCCGGGCAAAAACAGCGCAGTCAAGACGAAGAAGAGCAAAGCAAAATACATCGCCGGCATCGTGGAGGCCATGGTCGGCCCAAACTCCGGCCGCACAAACATCTCGATGAGCACGCCAAGGGAAAAGCCGTGCACCAGGCGGTCCGCGTGCAAGCTGTGGTCCAGAACCTCGTGCGCCTGATTACGGAACGCGGACGCGCCGAACTCCGCCAGCGTCACGTTCAACACATAGAACCAAACGATGTAGCGCTTGTTACGCCCCACTATGCCCAAGCCGCTGCTCAAAAGACCTTTGTTGTCATTCATGAATTCCCTGCCCTCAATCTCCTGCTTAAACCGCCCACCACGCCAGCGCCTGGCTCAACCACTGCGTCATGAATAGCCAGTAATTCGCCACTTTGCGCGCCGGCTTGCCATTGGCTTCGGCCGTGTAGCTGTTATTGAAGTCGTTGCGGTCTATGTGGATCCTGTGGTCCGGATCAATCTCCGCCGAGACCACCTTCGCCTTCTTCTCGTAGCCGAACCTCGTCCAGCGGCTTACTCCGTCCCAGTGCTCGCGGATCTTCTCACCATTGTCGAACTTGATCTCCACCTCCACCGGCATCACGAAATCTTCCTTGCGTTGCAACCAGACGGAGGAGCGATAGACGGTATTCTTGTCATCCTTCTTGCCAGCGCTCTTTTTCTTCTCTTCTTCGTACCAGTTCGCCGGGAAAGACTCGATCTTCAGCACCTTGTAGTCCATCACCGGCGAGCCGTAGATAGCCTGGTTGAAGTACCAGCGCAGATCCCTGCCCGAAACTTCCTCAACCGTCTTCAGGAAGTCTTCCTTGGTGGGATGAGTAAAGCGATACTTCATGAAGTAGACGTGCATCGCCTTCTGCATCGTGTCTTCGCCGATGATGTTTTCCAGCGTCAGCAGCACGCTCGCCGTCTTGCCGTAGGTGATACCACCGTAAGAGTTGAAACTGTAGTAGTCGTAAGCCTTTTGCGCGATGGGATCGATGTCGGCCATGCCGATATAACCCAGCCGTTGCGATTCCCGTTCGCCCATGGTAGCGCCCGCTAGATTCATAATGGAGGTTTTCTGGCCGAGAATCGAATCCAGCACCTTCACTTCCGTATAACTGTTGATGCCCTCGTCCATCCAGGCATCTTCAAATTCATTGGTCGCCACCATGCCGTACCAGTACTGGTGCCCGAACTCGTGCTCCACCACGAGCTCCGGCACGTGCAAACCCTCCGGCATGAACCAGTTCGAATCGCCGGTAATGAAGGTGGGATATTCCATCCCGCCCGCGGCCGAATCCGGCTCAGGATCGACCAGCGTGATCGTCTTGTAAGGATAAGGCCCATACCACCGCTCAAAGTGGTCCAGAGTCTCCTTCAATATCTTCTCGTGCCGCTCCGCCTGGCTCCAGTGCGCGGGTTGCATCAAGATACGCAGGCTCACCGGTCCCATCTGCCCCTGGAACACGCCGTCTTCTTTCACCTTGAAGCGCGGGCTGGCCGTCCAGGCGAAATCGTGAATATCGTCGCCGTGATAGGTCAGCGTCTTGGTGCTGTCAGGATTGCTCACCTCGCTGACCTTCACTCCGCTGGCGCCCACCACCTCATACTGCGGCACCGTCAGCTTCACGTCATACACGCCGAAGTCGGCGAAGAACTCGGTCATGGCGTGATACTGATGGCAATTCCAGGCTCCGTGCCACCACACGCCAACCTTCGGAAACCATTGTCCCCCCAGCACGAAGTCGCGCTTCCATCCCGAGCGCGCTTGCGTCTCCGGCATCTGATCGTGGAACGTAATCTTGAACTGGACGTACTCGCCCGGCGCAACCGGCTTGGGCAGGTGCACATCGGCCACCGTCTTGTCGTCTTTGTTGCCGTCATCGGGCTGGATGTACTGCAACTGCGCTGTGAGTTCGCCCTGCCCCACCACTTCGAGGCTCTTGATCTCTTCCGACCCGTACTCCTTGTCTTCCCACTTGTCGTAACGCGTGTCGCGGTTGCCGTCGCGCTTGGCCTCGCGCACCCACGTGGCTTTGGGCTGAAACGCATTCTGATAAAGATGAAACGGAAAATGGTCGAGCGCCTGCCCCGTCAGGTTGTGATAGGTGAGCACCTCGGTGGCATCCACGGTATGCTTCGTCGCGTCGTACTTGGCGTCGATCTCGTAGTGCACTACCCGCTCCGACATCGGCTTGTCCGAATTGATGGCCAACGCGGTGTCGGGGATCGCCAGCGCCCCGGCGCTGTTCGAGGCCGGGGCGGCGGTACCAGCTTTGGCCGCGGCAGCAACCGGAGCCCCCCGCGGCGAAGCCGCCTTCGCTGCGTGTTCCATCACCACTAGGGACAGCCCGATCACTGAAACCAACGGGAAAAACAAAATGATCCACCGGATCTTCATGAACCAAACCTCGGTTTTCGCTGTGGCATGGAATCATACCGCACGCAGTCGCGCGCCGTCACGTCACTACGTTAAGGTACGCGACCCCTTCCCTGATTGTTCCCAACGATTCTCCTCCGCCTGAAAACCTCTCCCCATCTTTAAGGTAGCAGGTCAATCTGACTTCGAAGCGCATTGACCATTGACCCCTTGCTATGAGCAAGCGCACAATCTCTCCCCAAGTCGGCTTTTCTTGCCGCTGCGTGGAGTGACTCCGCTCTCGCGTAACTCCACGCAAAAGGAGCGCCTCATGAAGCCAGTTCATCAGGGAGACCTTGAACTCCTGCAGCATCCCGCTGCGCAGGAACTGCTGCACTCGAAGATTCCCGCCCGCCTGGCCTATGTCTGGACCGACGGGACGCCCAGGGTGATTCCCATCTGGTTTCACTGGAACGGACGGGAGTTCATCATGGCAACCCCGCCCAAGGCGCCGAAACTGAAGGCTCTGGCAAAAAATCCGAAAGTATCTTTCACCATCGACGACAATACTTTTCCTCACAAAGTTCTTCTGGTCCGCGGCACCGCCCGCCTCGAACCCGTCGACGGCATTGTGCCCGAGTACGCGGCTGCGGCCGAGCGTTACTTCGGACCCGAACAGGGCCAGGCTTGGGTCCAGCAACTTCGCTCTATGATTTCAAGTATGGTCCGCATCACGATTGCCCCGGAATGGGTCGGTCTGCTGGACTTTCAGACCCGTTTCCCCAGCGCTCTGTCGTCCTGAAATCTCTAGTGCACTGCCCGGTCGTTGCGCTCAGATGAACGCCTCATGCGCCCGCTTGCGCAATCCCCTCCTCGCCGACGATACTGGAGTGGTACCCAACAACTTCCAGACGACATCATGAAAACGACAATTTCTCTTTCTACGCCCTCTCAACTTGAAACCGAATCCCTCGTCGCCATTGTGCTCGACCAGACCGATCCTGCGCAAAAAGAAAAGAACAAGAAAGACGCCAAACCGCAGCTCAAGGTTGAAATCAGCGACGACAGTGTTAGACCCTCTACTGCCGATTTGCTCGGGAACGGCGAAATGACCGGCAAGCCGTTTGAAATCAATTTGCTGCACAAGCCTGCCGGACTGAAGGCCAAGCGCCTGTTGCTAATCAGCGGGGGCGCCGCGAAAAAGTTCACCAGCTACGATCTGCGCCGCATCGCCGGAGCCGCCGTGCGCACCCTCAAGTCGCGCGGCATCCGCAGCTTCGCCTTCATCGCCCCGCCCAGCATTCCGGCCGAAGAAGCGGTGCGAGCGATTGTCGAGGGCGCACTGGTTGGCAACTTCGATCCCGATTACTACCGCAGCGACCGCAAAGATCAAAAGATTGACGCACTTACCATCCTCGCCAGCGGCAACTCCGATCAAGCTGCCCTCGAAAAGGCAGCCAACGAAGCGCTGATCATCGGCGAATCGCAAAACTTCACGCGCGATCTGGTGAACGAGCCCTCCAACCGCATGACCCCGACCATTCTGGCCGACCGCGCCAAGAAGATGTGTCAGGAAGTCGGTTTGAAATGTGAAGTTTACGGCGCCGACAAGATCAAGGAAATGAAAATGGGCGCATTCTGGAGCGTGGCGCAGGGTTCCGATGAGCCGCCGGCGCTGATCGTGATGAGATACGAGCCCTCCGGCGCGCCGGAAAAACCGGTCTTAGGCCTTGTGGGCAAAGGAATTACCTTCGACACTGGCGGCATTTCGATCAAACCCGCCGATGGCATGGAGAAGATGAAATACGACATGGCCGGCGGCGCGACGATGATCGGCGCCATGCGCGCCATCGCGCTGCTGAAGCCGAGAGTCAAAGTGATCGGCATCGTGTGCGCCACGGAAAACATGCCCTCCGGCAAAGCGCAGAAGCCCGGCGACGTACAGATTGCGATGTCGGGCAAAAGCATCGAGATCATCAACACCGACGCCGAGGGCCGTCTCGTCCTGGCAGACGGTCTCTTCTACGCGCGCCAGCTTGGCTGCACTCATCTGGTGGACGCGGCAACGCTTACCGGCGCGGTGGTGGTCGCGCTCGGCTACGCCAACGCAGGCATCTTCGCCAACGATGACGCCATGTACGAACGCTTCCACAAAGCGAATGACGAGGCGGGCGAAAAAATGTGGCGCCTGCCGCTCGATGACGAATACAAAGAGAACATCAAGTCGAGCATCGCCGACATCGTCAACTCCGGCGGACGCTGGGGCGGGGCGATCAATGCGGCCATGTTCCTGAAAGAGTTCGCCGAAGACACGCCGTGGATTCATCTCGACATCGCCGGCACGGCCTGGATGGAGGATCAAAAACCGTGGATCGCCAAAGGCCCATCGGGAATCGCGCTGCGCAGCCTGGTGCAATTTGTGAAAGACTTCACGGGATGAGAAAAATGAAAACCGCAGAGGACGCTGAGGACGGGGGGATCTTTAAGTCGTTCTTGTTACAGTCTTGTTACAGTGTTTTTGAGGCCGGGCGTCATCTCAATTCGTGGAGGATCGCATGAAAGCTCTGATGCTGGTTGGAGTTGTAGTGCTAGTGCTGGGGATCGTTTCGTTCTTCGTTCCCTTTCCGCATTCTGAACATCACGGCGTCAGTATGGGCGACGCGCATATCGGCATCACGACGCACGACGACGAGAAGGTTTCGCCGGTCGTGAGCATCGTTCTGGTGGTCGTAGGGGCCGGTTTGCTGATCGCCGGCAGGAAGAGTTAGTCCGCGAAAAGAAATCGGCCACGGATTTTCACGGATCAACGGTCAAAAGATCAATCATCAGAAGTTAAAATCCGTCAGCATCCGTGCAAGTCCGTGGACGATTTCTACTTTACCGCCTGCTCGAACGCCTTCTCCAGATTCGTGACCAGCGGAGTTTCGCTCGGCTGCAACCCGCTGCGGCCCATCATGCGCCACAGGTACTGATTGCCCGGCCAGCCGTGCGCGTCGTAAACCGCGAGAACGTCTTCGGGCGGGCGGCTCATGACCATCAGTACGATATCGGCCTGGCGCGGCTCATACACCAGGATGAACTTCCCCCACTTCTGCATCGCGTCCTGCACCACGCCAATCGCCTGGCGGTCTTCGGAAAGCAGGTTGGGATTGAACTGGTCGCCGTCATAGCTCGTGACGTACACGTAACGGGCGTTCACCAGCGTCCCGGGAAATGCCGGAACAGTTTGCGGAGCGTTCACCTTGGGCGCTTTGGGTACGGCGAGGGCTAGCGTCGTCGCCAATAACACGACGGCGAGTACGGCACGCGAGGTAATTCTGTTTTTCATAGCGTTCACCCGATCGAAGCCTTTTCAATCACTTAGATGGTCACAGTCGGGCAGGCGTTGCCCGCCCGAGAAGACAATTAGGCCTAAGTCATTGAATTCATTGTAACTGGAAGATATTGGCGGGAAAGGGCACGGGAGAACCAGCACTGGCGGTTCTAACCATCGCCAGGAATACCCATTCCCGAGCCGGAAACAGCTCTAGGAACGCAATAAGGGGCCGGGTGGACCCTGGAGGTCATCCCGGAAAAGAAATACGCCCCTGGGGCATTCCGGCCGGAAGGCTTTCGCGAGCTATAGCTGCAAGATAATGCATCAACAACTTACAGCCGGTTTCAACAACTTGCACGAAGCGTCAACAACTTACGAGTTAGTCAGAGCTTTCCGACTGCGTTGGTGAGGGTTTGAACAAGGACGCTTCCCCAGGCATTTCCGGTAACCCCAGGGATCACGGCGATCGCGTATCCAGACGCAAAGCTCCCTATGAAACCTGAAATACCCTGGTGGACTGTAAGATGGATCAATCCGTTGAAAAGGGCGAAACCAACCATCCCTGGGGACAGCCAGCCGCGTCCATTGTGGCCGAACGCCCGGTTAAGTTTTTTCGCAAAGAAGACTCCAAAGAAGCCTTCAAAGAAGCCCCACGCGGCAACCGTCACAGCAAATCCCGCGAGGGACAGGGGAAAACCGACCGCCAATGACATGCGTACTGCAGGTTGCCGGCGCAGCGGAATCCACAGCAGCGCGTTGGCATGCCACGACATGGCAAGATCGTAAATTCCCGCCAACACCAACGCTAAGGCAACCGATTTGCCGGCGTTGCGCGCACTGAACCCGTAGTCGGAAAAGCGCTCATGCCGAATCCCCATGATCAGAAGCAGGGCCAAGCCTTCAAACATGAACTGGTAGGTAGCGAGGGCAAACACCATAACCAAGCCGTGGCCCCGCCGCAAAAGCGGGTCTAACACCGGCTCACTCACGTAGCAAACAACAAAGAATGCGATCGCGATGGCAAGGTCGATCACCGCCGCGCGGCGACCTACTGGCACCACGGTATCCGCGAACCGCAACTCAGACGAGCGGACCACACACATTCCCTCTCAACGGCGTAAGCGCAGAAAATTGCACAGACAGTATAAGACTTCTTCGTTCAAGAATTGCTCAGGGCTTGAGTTCCGGTGCGGACTGCGCCTGGCGGGCCTGATCCACGACTTTGCGGACGGCTTCAATTACCACCTCGGGGCGGTCGAGTTGGATGTAATGACCGCTGTTCCTCGCGATCATCTGCGTGCCCCTGGTCGAGAGGTGGGCTAACTCTTCCTGCATCTGTTGCCAGGCGTCATTGGTGGGCTTGACCAGGTCTTCGGGCAGATCGGGTTGGGGATGGCCGGGATCTTCGGAGAGCACCGCCAGAGGCATGTCGCCGAGCGAGCCGGTGTTCGCGGTTTGCGCAGCGCTCTCAGAGATTGCTTTCAATTCTGCGACTCCTTCGCGCACGCTGTGCAAGTTGCACTCGGCGGCTCGGACTTTGGCATCGTTCCCGCAGAATCCCAGGAGACGCGGTATTCCGAAGGGCATGGTGAATTCCAGAAATTCCTGCTCTCGTACCCAGGTCGCGTCCATATCGTTCAACGCCGGCGGAAAGCGTTTCTGCTGCTCGGGGTGGGACGCGTCGACCAGGACCATGCCGGCGACTTCGCTGCGATAAAGGCTGGCGTAGAGGCGCAGGTCGAATCCGCCCAGGGAGTGGCCGACGAGGATGTAAGGTGAGGGGACGCCTTGGTTGCGCAGGAGGGTGTGCAGTTCTTCGGCAATGTCTTTGCTGGTGCGGGGGCGCGGGCTGGAATCGCTGTAGCCGAGGCCGGCGCGGTCGTAGGAGCAGACCCGGACGAATTGCGCGATCTGGGGCTGCACCTTGTGCCATGAGAGGTAGGAATCGCCGAGGCCAGAGTCGAGGATCACGGTGGGAGTTCCCTGCCCCGTGCAGTGGATGTGCATTTTGTAGCCGCCGATGTCGACGAACTGGCCGTCCATGGCATTGAAGCGGCGATCGCGGGCCTCCGAGATGTTCTGGTAGAGGAACCCTGCGGTCGCGAGGAGGAGGACGAGGGCGATCAGGCTTCGGACGACGATGCGGACCCAGTGGTGGGGCGGGGTTGAGGTGTCGGTCACTTTTTATCCTGTGCAAGCGCTCGCGGACAGGAGTATTCACGCCACACTTTGCTGCATTCTACATGACCGGCGGCACGGTGATGCCCATGACCGCCAGGGTACGAATCAGTTCGCGGCGGACTACGGCTACCGTGGCGAGCAGGAATTGCTTTCGCTTCTCGTCAGCCTCGCTCAGGATGGGATAGCGGTGGTAGAACGTGTTGAACAGTTGCGCCAGTTGGAAAGCGTGCTTGGCGAGGTAGGCCGGCTCGGTGGTGGCGATGCATTGGTCGACCAGGTATGAGGTTTTCGCCGAGGCTAGCCAGAGTTCCCAAATCTCGTTGGCGGCTTCGCCGGTCAGGAATTGGGCGAGGTCGGCGGCGGAGACATAGCGGGCAACGTCTTGACAGAAAATGTCGGGATCAAGGGCGGCTTTTTTGAAGATGCTGGAGGCGCGCACTACCGCGTACTGCGCGTAGGGGCCGGTTTCGCCTTCGAAGCTGAGGGCTTCTTTGAAATCGAAGGCGATCACCGATTGTTTGGTGAATTTCAGCATGAAGTAGCGAAGCGCACCGATGGCAATTTGAGTGGCGATGAAGAGGCGCTCGGCGTCGGTAAGCTGGGGATGGCGGGAGTCGACTTCGTTCTTGGCGGAGGCGATGAGCTGGTCGAGCAGGTCATCGGCTTTGACGCCGAAACCCTTGCGGCCGGAAACCTCGATGTAGGAACGCGTCTTGTCTTCTTCGCTGAGCGTGTAGCCGAGTTCGGCGGCGCAGCGCGGCGTGAGCGCGACCATCTCATAAGAAAAATGCGTGTAGTGGTCGGCGGCCTCGTTGTGGCCGAGTCCGCGCAGGGCTTCGATGACCGTGTTTTGGGCCTCGGACTGGCGGGCGTCGATCACGTTGTAGATTTCGGCAACGTCTCCGAAATGAGGATGATCCTTCTCGCCTTCGGTGGAAGAGATCCAGCAGTCGTGTTGATTGGGATAACGGTAGAACTTGCGATACGCGAAGTCGCGCCCGAGCAGGCCAAACTTCCACATGTGGTAGGCAATGTCTTTGCCGACATAGCCTACGGTGCCGTTGGAGCGGACGATGACTTTCTGATCTTCTTCGGAAATTCCGGAGGGGCGAATATCTACGCCAGGCCTCAGCGGAATCTCCACGAGCACGTCATCGTTCTCGTCCGTTATTTCTGAGCCATTCGCTTTCTTTTTGGCGTCGGCATTCGCGGGCAGGAGTGCCCGCGCCACACGGTCTGTTCCGGCGCGGCGCATGATCCAGCAGCCTTTGTTCTTGCCTTCGCCTTCGTAAGTGAGCACGCCTGCGTCTTTCAGTTTGGTGAAGGCCGCGTCCCAGAAGTGCAGGTGCAGGATTTCGCTCTCGCGGGGGAGAAAATCGTATTCGATGTCGAGACGGTCCATGGTTTCGAGGTGGCGGCGAAGCACGGCGGCCGAGATCAGTTCGGCGATCGCGGCCGTTTCGCTGGCGGCATCTTCAATGCCGTGCAGCGTGCGGGCGCGGACTTGCAAGTTCTGCTTGTCTTGCTCGTACCATTGCGAAACGCGGGCGTAGAGGTCCCAGCAGTAGTAGTCGAAGCGGTGCTGGCTAGCGAGGGCTTCGATTTCAGCGCGGGACTTTTTCTCGATATGCGTGAAACCCACGACCACGTCGGCAACCTGCACGCCGGTGTTGTCAATGTAGTTCTGGATGTCGACTTCCCGGCCCGCGTAACGCAGCAGGCGAACAAACGTATCGCCGAGAATGGCGTTGCGGAGGTGGCCGATGTGGGCCGCCTTGTTGGGATTGATGCTGGTGTGCTCGACCAGAATTTT
>CABDYC010000425.1_pt1 | contig 13713 bp, 13 predicted proteins | sample 3421511 | NCBI WGS metagenome assembly CABDYC01 (sample SAMEA5534336, study PRJEB31848) | metagenome | biome: tundra; feature: field; material: soil | place: USA | collected 2013-05 | depth 0.15 m | reverse complement strand
CTGCAGAACTATACCTCGGTGATCCATGGCAATCACACTACCAAGTTTGGAGTGCGTTTCCGCGCGGTGCATGATGACAGTAACTCCAACGCGGGCTTCAACGGCACGTTTACATTCTCTTCCCTCACCGAGTTTCAGGAGGCGCAATGCGCCTTGACCACTCCGCTTCCAGCGGCATGTGTGGGGCTACCCACTGGTGCAGTGCCGCAACAATTTTCCATCACGCGGGGCTCCCAACTTGCCAGCCTGACGACCTACGATGCCGGGCTCTACGTTCAGGACGATTGGAAGATGCGGTCGAATATCACTTTCAGCTATGGTTTGCGATTCGAAACCCAGAACGACATCCGTGATCACGTGGACTTGGCGCCGCGGCTGGGCGTCGCCTGGGGAGTTGGCGGCAGAAGTGGCCCTCCCAAGGTTGTGATTCGCGGCGGAATGGGCATCTTCTACGACCGGTTCCAGGAGGCACAGATCCTGCAGGCCCAACGGCTGAACGCTATCACCAAACCGCAACAGCAATTCGTGGTCAGCAATCCCACATGTTTTCCGGGGTATGACCAGCCGCTTTCCCAGACTGCAATTGCCAACTGCATTGCAGGCAGTTCCAGTATCCCAACTTACTATCAGATCAACCCCTCGCTGTATGCGCCGTACGTTTTGCAATCGGCCATCAGCGTGGAGCGGCAGCTCACCAAGTCTTCGACTCTGGCTGTTACCTATCTGAATTCTCGTGGTTTCGATCAACTTCTCAGCATCAACGCCAACGCGCCTTACCCGGGCACGCCCTGCTATCCAAACTGCCCGCCCCCGAAGAACGGCGCGAACCTCTACGAGTACGTCTCCGAAGGAGTGTTCCGGCAGAACCAGCTCATCGTTAACACCAATATTCGCGCCGGCACCAAGCTGCAGCTATTTGGGTATTACACGCTGAACTATGCCAATAGCGATACCTCCGGGGTCTCAAGTTTCGCGTCGAACTCTTACGACGTCAGCCAGGATTACGGCCGGGCATCGTTCGATACCCGGCAGCGCCTGTTTCTAGGCGGCTCGATCGGCATGCCGTATGCGTTTCGTCTAAGCCCGTTCCTGGTGGCAAGTTCGGGCTCGCCCTTCAACATATTTACCAGCACCGATTTGAACGGCGACTCAATTTTCAACGACCGGCCCGCGCTCGCTCCCGGAGCCGATTGCAGCGCCGCGAACATTTATTGCACGCCCTTGGGAACGTTTAACGCGGCACCCACCGCAGGGGAAAGGCTTGTCCCCATTAACTACGGCACCGGCCCGGCACACGTCACCATGAACATGCGGCTGAGCAAAACGTTTGGATTCGGACCGAAGGTGAAGAGTGGAGCGGGCAACCAGACTAACCAAGGTGGCCCGGGCGGTGGTGGCGGCGGCCGGGGTGGTGGTCCTCGCGGGCCGCTGTTCGGCGGAGGTGGCCCCATGAACCTGGGCGGCGGTTCCGATCGCCGTTACAGCTTCACGTTGAGCGCTTCTGCTCGCAACATGTTCAACAAGGTGAACCTGGCGAATCCGGGTGGAGTCCTGGGCTCGCCATTCTTCGACAAATACAACAATCTTTTTGGCGGGCCGTTCTCCACCGGCGTGGCGGTTCGCCGCATCGATCTGCAGGCGACCTTCAGTTTCTGATCCTACTCACCTGTGGAATCTCTCCCGTCATACACCGGCGCCGTCCGTTCGGGTTATGCTGAAAGTGCGCATGCGCATGACGTCGATGCCCGCAGAGTAAGTCTGTTTGTCCCCTCTTCCGACCACAAGACGCCAGTTTCTTCGCTGGGCCGCCGCCGCTGGCACCGTCGCGCTTGCCGGGGATTCCTTCTTGCTGCAGCCGAACCGTCCTCGCATTGTGCGCCAGGATTTTTTCCTGCCGCGCTGGCCGGAACGGCTGAACGGCTTCACCGTCGCCCTGCTCAGCGATTTCCATTACGACCCATATTTTTCGGTTCATCCGCTGCATGCCGCTATCCCCATGGTCAACGGTCTTCGTCCCGACCTGATCGTGCTCACCGGCGACTTTGTTTCCGTGCCCTGGGTCGGAGACGGCCGGAAAGCCGCGTTCGCGGCCGAACCATGTGCTCGCCTCCTGCGCCAGATGAACGCGCCTCATGGCCTCTGGGCCGTCATGGGGAACCACGATGACGGCACGGACCCCACACACGTGACCCGCGCACTCCAGGCGGAGAACATCCAGGTCCTGGCGAACCAGTCGGAGCCGATCGAGCGCGAAGGCGCGCGCATTTGGCTGGCTGGCGTGAATGACGTGCTCAGCAGGACCGCCGACCTACCGCAGACCTTGCGCCGCGTCCCCTCCGGCGAAGCCGTCATTCTGCTGGCGCATGAACCAGACTTCGCCGATGAAGCCTCGCGATTTCCCATCGACCTGCAGCTTTCCGGACACTCGCACGGAGGCCAGATCAGAATCCCGCTGCTCCCCCCGCTTTACCTGCCCGCGATGGCGAAGAAATATATCCTGGGGACATACCATGTGGGTCCGCTCACGCTCTACACCAACGCCGGCCTGGGAACCATCGCGGTTCCGATGCGCTTGAATTGCCCTCCCGAAATCACCTTGCTGACCTTGCGGCACTCGGCGAAAAAATAACTTTAAGCAGGAGATCGTGGCCGGCTTCAGCGACGCCCCTCAGCATGAAATATGCAATCGTCTTCACATCGGGAACTTCGGTTCGCTGTCGGCCTCCCTCAACAGACTGATAACAATATGCTTAAATCCGCTTCTTCGTGGCACCACACTTGCCGGCAAAGAGCCCGTAGCAATCCGTTTCGACTTGGAAGGTTTCGCGCATGCTTCGCCTCTGGCCTTGGCTTCTGATTCTCGCACTTCCCCCCGCCGGCACCGCTTCCGTGCAGGTTCAACCTCAACGTCTTCGCCAAGCCATCTTAACTGAGCGCGAACACCAGGTCTGGAAGACTCCCGCCCGCGCTGCCGAGTTTAGCGATATACCGCATGTGAGCGCGCGTTCGCGCTGCGAAGACACCCGGCCGCCCCAAGCTTTGACCACGCCCGATCCGCTGCTGGTTCCGGCTGGAACAGGCCTGAAGGTCAAAGTCAGCTTCATCATCGGCGCCGACGGCCGCGTGCATAGTCCTCTGATTCTGCAGAGCGCCGGTCCCGTGGGCGACCGCAATGTCCTGCGAACCGTCCGCACCTGGCGGTATCGTCCCGCAACCTGTAACGGCGTGCCCACCGAAGCGGAAGGGAAGATCGAGTTTTCCCGCCGTTGAGATTCCGCCCGCTTGGGCTAACCCGCTTGCGCTAGAATGACCCCAGCAACACGGCGGTCTGAATCGTGGACAGAGACAGAGACAAGAAACTCGCCAAACCATCCAGTTCCACTCCCGCGCAGGATTCCGAAAGCGTGCCGAGCATCGGCCCGCACAATCCCGCTCTGGGTGAGATCTATCAGCGTCTCTATCCGGAGATGCGGCGGCCCAAGCCGAATCAGGAAGCCATTGCCGCGGCTCTGCAAGCCATGCAGCGCCTCACCATGGAAGCGGATTCCGAAACCGCCGCCGAGGATGCCACGCTCGCAACCAGCCTCGACGCTCACACTGCTTGCCATGTCTGCGGGCATCACAATCGCGAAGGCAACAAGTTCTGCGGCATGTGCGGGCTTCCCCTCGGAACCGCGCCAGATGAGTCACCAGCTGTTGAATCGCCAGCTCCCGCATCACCCACTCTCGACGACGGGCCGCTGCCCCAAACTCCGCCACCAGCGCCGGAAGCCACGGATGAGGTTCACCCGCCCGCGGGCGCTCCCGCCGGCACGCACCACTACCACCACCATTACCATCACCACTATTTCCAGGGCGGACAGGACGCCGCCGCCGCGCCGCGGCCCAACGCTCCCGAGAGCGCGCGGGAAGCGGACCGGATGAGAGTCGCCGCTGCCGCTAAGGGTGAACCCATGAGCCGCAGCGAGGCCGCGGTCCGCCGTCTGACGCAGGAATGGGTTTTGGCCTGCAATACCCGGCAACTCGATGAGTTGATCGAACTCTACGCCCCCGACGCGCTGGTCCTGCGCTCCAACCTTCCTCCCATTCGCGGCGCCATGGCCGTGCGTGAGTTCTTCTTCGCCTCGCTCGAAGCGGGTCTGGGAGAAGTGTCCGTCGAGCCCATGCGCGTGGAAGTCTCTGGAGACATAGCTCACGAAGTGGGACGCTACAGCGCGCTGGTTCCGGGAACGGCCGGCAAACGCCGCGAAGAGCGCGGCAAATATCTCTGGGTCTTCGCCAAGCAGAGCAGCGGAGATTGGAAGCTGGTCTCGGAATGCTGGTCCAGCGACCTGACGCTTTCCGGTGCGGAGTCCGATGTTCCGAAGCCCACGATTCCGTCAGCAAAGCCGCAGCCGCGAAGAGGCTAGCTGCTAGCGGGTCTTAGGTGTCAGGTCTTAGGATCTAAGACCTATGACCCAAGACCTAGGCTGCGCATCACGCCTTCACTCCCAACTTTCCCAACTCCTCCCGCAACTGTTCCAGCGTCTGCATCTGAATCGTCCGCATGCCCAGCTTCGCCGCGCACTCCAGATTCAGCGAGCGGTCGTCGATGAAGCAGCACTCTTGCGGATTGACCTGCGTAGTCTCAATCGCCAGACGATAAATGCCGCTCTCCGGCTTGCGCAGTCCGACGAAGCAGGAGCTGACAAACAGCCGGAAGATTCCCCGCAAACCGTACTTCTCGATGCGGTACAGGTTCAACTCGCGGGACTCGTTGTTGATCGTGCCCATGAAGTATTTGCCGGAATCGGCCAGCGCGCGCGCCAAGCCGAGAACCTCCGGCATCGGCTGCGACAACGAGAACATGTAATCCCGGAACTCCTCGCGGGTGAAGGGACGGTTGCGGTAGAACACGGTGCGCTCCAGATATTCGTCGAGCGAGATGTTACCGCGCTCAAACGACGAGATCACCATCTCGTGCCGCGAGTGAAACTCTTCATCGTCGAGACGAAAGTGTTCGAGCGCAGCCATGCGTTCGGTGCGGTCCCAGGCGTTGCTCAGCAGCACTCCTCCTACGTCCCAAAAGATGGCATGAATGGCAGACATGTGTGAATCCTCCTCTTGTCATTCCGAACCGTTCTTTGGTGAGGAATCTGCTCTTGACCTTTGCAGCAGACTAATACTCTGCTGACAACGTGCTCTCCGATCAAGAGTGTAGATCAATTTCTGGAGTGTGAATCTGGAGGACGAATTGGAGGGCGAATGCCTGCGCGGTGGGTAGGCGATTCCATTTCGGACCGAAGTTTACCTTTTGGTTACACTACCCCCCTGAAACGTGTAGCAGAAAAATCTTGTCAAGACCCTAAACGCGAGCATTTCTGCGTAAGTCATTGATTTGCTGCGGAATATAAATCCGGTCAACGTGTCCCATTTACCCCCTCCGGTTTGATATTCTGAATATATAGAGTCAAGAAACAACGGCGCAGGCCTTCCGGTCTGCGCCTTTCGTGTTTCTGGGTACCGTCACAGACCGATAGAAGTGTTGGTCCCACCACCTACAACCTGGATTAATCTGAGCAATGCAGAAAACTGGAGATCAGTATGAGTGTGTTTTCGCGTAACGGGAAACGTTTAGGCCGCCCAAAGTCGAACCCAAACACTAGAGCGCTTCACGAGCGTCCAAAGAAAATTGTCTATCCCAGTTGGCCCCATGCCACCCGCAAGCAACTCGGCGAATTGGCCGAAATGATGTTCATGGTGAAGGCCACCACCAAAGGCCTGATCGTAGCCAAACCCTACGGCGAGAGCCACCGCTACGACTTCCTGGTGGATTCCGGCAAACGCACCTGGCGCGTCCAGGTAAAATCCAGCACCTGCACCCACCGGCGCGCCTACACCGTGAATGCCTACTGGAAAACCACCCGCAAACACATGCCCTATCTGCCCTCGAAAGTCGATTTCCTCGCCGTGGTGATCCTGGGAACAGATATCTGGTATCTCATTCCCATCCGCGCCCTCGCAGGCCGCCTTATTGTTAACGTCTACCCCTTCGGAGGCGATCCCCGCGGCAGCCGCCGCTTCGAGAAGTACCGTGAAGCCTGGCACCTTCTCCAGCCGAAGAAACGCCCCCGCCCTCGCTCCTGAACCCGTTCGTGTGGTGCGGGCGCCCTCGCCCGCATCCCGCGGCCGCAACCGGCCATCCGTGAGTTTGCATCTTCATGGCGGGCGCCCGCGCCACATTGGTCATTTCCGGCGGTCCCGTCCGTAACGTTTCGGACGGGACATTTGGGATGACTTTGCTAGTGCTTATCGTTGTCGCGATGATCTCGATCATCGGGATGAGCATGGCGCCAGTTCCAGTATTGCGTCTGCTCCTTCTTTTTCGACTTGGAATATTCGTGAGAATCCCTGTGGTTTTCGCTGAGGTACTGGTTCCAGGCGCGATTCTCGTTGTCGTCCCAGTTGTGATAATCCTTGTGCTGTCTATCGTAGACGCGGACCTGAACGTTGGCCTCTTGCGGTGTGGGTGCTGCGATCATGGATACTGGTGCCGCCAGGGCAGCGGTCAGGAATAGCGAAGCGATGTAATGATGTGAACGGTGCATGTGGTCTCCAAGGTCAGAATGTCCGCGTTTGGAAGCGCGGCAGACATGACTATGCGCCGAGGCCGAGAGGAATAATGTCTCATAGTGCACACATGCGAGGGGCGGGCATGATTAGGTGGTTTTAATCGGCACAGAGGAGCCGGTGGGGGCGCGCAGCGATGAAAACTCTCAGGGCAGGCTCCTTGCAAAACGCGCAGAGGTGGGGCACCCTAAGATGGAATGTGCGTGCGCGTCTCCAGAGTTAATACATCGCGGCGAGATGTGGGCCATCCGCCTAATGATGATGTCTCGATAAATTGACAAACTCTTTACAGTTCTCTGACACAAGCCAAGAGTGAATTCGGTTAGCCTGCCATCTGCAGCCTCTGGGTTGGTTTCACGAGCGCCGATGCCCTTGTCGGTATTCGACCAGGACCGCTACCGGCGGTATTGTCAGCCCCGAACTCGACACGCCGTGGCTGTAAGGAGGTTCCAATGATTCACGTCAACCCGCTTTCCGACTTCTTTACCCGCGTCTCACGCGCCTGCGACGGCGCCATCAACAGGCTACCGGGATTTCTGGTTGTAACCACCCTGACAGCAACCCTCATGCTGGTCGCAGCAACGGCGCAAACGAACAGTTTTCAACAGGCAGCGAGGCAAACGCCCAGCTTTCAAGGGCTGGGACAGATGCCCGGCGTCTGGCCTGCCGCTGGCACCTACGCCAGCGCCATCTCCGGCGACGGCTCAACGATCATGGGCTACGGATGGGTCTGCCTTAATGGGGGAAGTAGTTGCAATTCATCGGATACCGTGCTGGCGTATCGCTGGACACTAGCCGGCGGGTACCAAATTCTCGGAAGCCGCGGAAGCAGCGATTTTTTTGGCGCGGGCACCGTCTCGTCCGACGGTTCGGTCGTCGCCGGGGAGCACGCGCTACCCAATAAGTTTGACGCCTTCCGCTGGACGGCCGCGCACGGAATGATGCGGCTGCCGATGAATATCGCCAGCGCGATCACCGGGGACGGAGCCATGGTCGCGGGCGGCGACAACTGGTGGAATACATCCGGGCAGGCCGGAATCTTCGGCCCCTTTGCAGGCAACCAAGATCAAACCTCAGCGTTCGGCCTCTCGGGGACCGCGCAGGCGCCGGTGGCAGTGGGTGCAGCTATCAAGGGCTCCGGCGGCAACGGGGCGACCTTCCATGCTTTCCGGTGGACGCCCGCCGGAGGGCTGCAGGACCTGGGACTGACCACAGGTTCGGAGAGCTTTGCGACCGCCATCTCCGCCAACGGCTTGGTGGTCGTGGGGGAGGCCCGGGACGCGAGCGGCTTTTGGCGGGCGTTTCGCTGGACCGCCTCCACCGGCATGCAGGATATCGGTACTCTCGGCGGCCCGGAGAGTGCTGCATTCGCGGTCAATAACGACGGATCGGTGATCGTGGGTACTTCGCTCACCTCTAGATCGAGCGGGTCCAATGACGCCTTCGTTTGGACGGCCAAGACGGGAATGCAGGACCTCTTGACAGCCTTGCAGGCAGTCGGCGTCCACACGGCCGACAAGTGGGTCTCCCTGGTCACCGTGGACGGCATCTCCGCAGACGGCACCGTCATTGTCGGATACGGCCTAAACCCGCGCACGAAAGCGTTTCCGTTCGGGCAATGGGAGCCGTTCCGGGTAGTTCTTCCTGTACCGTGATGGAGGAATTGATTACGGTTATCTCGGGAGCCGGGGGGGCTGGCCCACCCTTTGTGAGACGTGATCTTCCTGGCGCCACCCGATTGAGGCTGCCCCACCCGTCGCGGTTTCAGGCTGTTACGAAACTCAATGTCGAGCACCGGCGGTGGAACAAAAACAGGGCTCAGCCCCGAAGGGGTGGGAAAGCCCGGCACGGCAGTGCCGGGAAGCCGGAAGTGGGATGAACCGAGTCCGCTTCAGCGGACGGCACGAGTTTCGTAACAGCCTCGGTTTCCGACGAGTGGGAGTCGGTGCCGCCGAACTCCGGGTGTGCGTGGAAGCCGATTGTCGCCTGCAAGACCCGTCTCGCTACCCGCCTTTGCAAAAGGCGCAAAGGCGGGGCACCCTAAGATTGAAAGTGGGTGGCTGATGAGATAACCGTGTCGGCTCCTCGCGGGCGAGTAGACTTGGAAGCGCTCAAGCGACCAAGGGAGGCTGGCTCAGCCTTTCGCGCTATCCACTCTGCGGATGCCCCGTCCTTGTCTCTACGTTTTTGGCAGAGACAGAGCCTGCCCTGTTTTGCCGAAGCCCCGAGCGAAGTCGAGGGGGAAGCCGAAGGGGCGGGGAATGATCTTGACGCACCAACTGCGGCGTGAGGCAGATCTGCTCTCATTCGCGCCGTTCACTGCGACTCAATTTCTACCGTGCCCTAGAACGGCTTCGGCTTGTTGCCACCGCCGCAAAGGTCGACGGCATGGAGCATGGCTTCGGCCACGCGGTTGGCCAGTTGTTCGTCGAGGAAAGGGAGTGCGTTGAAACCCTTGTCCGTTCTGTGTACCTCGAGGACATAGACGGGCGGATCGACTCTAACGCTCCACGAGGGGTGGCCTTGAGCTGCGGCCGCTTTCTTCAGGCCTTGCTCCATTGGTTTCACGGCGACTCCCTCGATGTCTTTCAGTGAGAAGCCTTGGTCGGCGTCCCGAATTAATTTCCCGTCCCCTACCGATTCCCAATGATAGGTGATGTGACATTTGATGGGATATGCGACAACATTCGAGACTTGGTCTCTGAGCTGGTTGGTCCAATGGTCGCCTGCGGCAGTGTCGTGATAATAGACGACGTGGCTCACTGGCCCAATGCCGTTCAGCTTGTCCTGGATGAACTTCATCGTGACTTCAAGGCTCGTCCCGTCATTGGCGCGCTTTGGCGGAGGTGGCACAGTCTTCTTTTCCTGCGCCAGGGCCGCGCTCAGCGCAAGAACGGCAAGACAAATGGTAATAAAACAACGTTTCATCGCTGACGCCTCCTCAAAACAGTTCCGGCTTTGTTGCCGACGCAAAGGTGAGAGGGCTGGCCCGCCCTTGGGCTCATAATAAACCGAGGCTGCCACACCCGTCGCGGTTTTCGACGGATGGGGATTAGCGCAGCTTGTCTACTCCATCCCTAACTCTTTGGCCAACGCCTTCCACTTGCTGTCCACCAACGCTTTTGTCTTCGCGTCCATAACAATTTCATCGGGCCAGGGGCGGGTGAAGCCTTCGGCGGGCCACTTGCGGGTGGCGTCGATGCCCATCTTGGAGCCGTAGTTGGCGAGGCGGGAGGCGTGGTCGAGCGAGTCGACGGGGCCGAGGGTGAATTGGATATCGCGCTCGGAAATCGGTAACGTAAAGTTGGAACTAGCCTCCCGATTGCGCTTCCATGTACGACCGCAAAATGGCATTGATGCGGGTCTGGTAGCCGCGACCGCGCTTTTTCAGCCACTCGACAACGTCGTGATCAACTCGAATCGTGAGCCTGTCTTTAGGCTCGGGCATGGTGAGCTTGGCGGTCTTCCAGAACGATTTATTCAGTCTTGGGATGTCGGAATAATCGATACTCGAATCAGGCATGGCACGGAGACGTTTAAGGTCGGTTGCGCCGTTCGTCCGCTGCTTTGAGTTGATTCGCGTAATCCTGCCTTTCATTGCGATTGGCCCTCCTGGCCGAAATAAGTCGGCGGTACTTTCCGCGCATGGCGTAAATCACGACAATCTCAACATCTTCCAGTAAGCCCACGGCGAGCACTCGATTCTCGTCATGACGCCGCTGCACTTTCTCGAATACCGGGCCTTCAAAAACTTTCACGGCATCGGCGAAGTCGATCAGATGCTTTGCGAGATTGGCTTGCCGCTTGGTTTCGTCCCACTCGAAGAGCATCCGCTAGCCTCGTGAGGCAAAACATCTTAATATGCACGAAATGTACATACAGCATACGCTAATTCTACGTTTTACACAATCCCTAATTCTCTCGCCAGCGACTTCCACTTGCCGTCCACCAATGCTTTGGTCTTCGCGTCCATGACAATCTCATCCGGCCACGGCCGGGTGAAGCCTTCGGTCGCCCACTTCCGCGTCGCGTCGATGCCCATCTTGGAGCCGTAGTTGGCGAGGCGGGAGGCGTGGTCGAGCGAGTCGACGGGGCCTAGCGTGAATTGAATGTCGCGCTCGGGGTCGATGTGGTTGAGGACTTTGAGGGTGACGTCGGGGAGGTCCTGCACGTCGACGTCTTCGTCGACCACGATGATGCACTTGGTGAACATGGCCTGGCCCAGCGACCAGATGGCGTTCATCACTTTGCGAGCCTGGCCGGGATAGGACTTGCGGATGGAGACGATCATCAGGTTGTGGAAGACGCCTTCGATAGGTAAATTGATGTCGATCAATTCAGGGATGGTGAGGCGCATCAGCGGGAGGAAGACACGCTCGACTGCCTTGCCCATGTAGGCGTCCTCCATCGGAGGCTTGCCGACGATGGTGGTGGCGTAGATGGGATCTTTGCGATGGGTGATGCATGTCACGTGGAAGACCGGGTAGAGATCTTCGAGCGAGTAGAAGCCGGTATGGTCGCCGAAGGGCCCTTCGGTGCGGAGTTCGTCGAGGTTGACGTAGCCTTCGAGGACGATTTCGCTGGAGGCGGGAACTTCGAGGTCGACGGTTTCGCATTTAACCAGTTCGACGGGAGCGGCGCGCAGGAAGCCGGCGATGAGATACTCCTCGACGTCCGGGGGAGCGGGAACGATGGCGGAGAAAGTTACAGCGGGGTCAGTGCCGATGGCTACCGCGACTTCGAGTTTGCCGGAGGGATGATCGGTTGCGGCGAGCTGCGAGCCTCCGGAGGTGCGGGCCATTATGTCGACAGCGGCAGATTTGCCTTCAACCGCAGCGCGCATGCGCTGCCGCGCATGCTCGGCTGCGACTTTCTGTCTTTGCCAATGTGCGGCCGTGGTGCGGGCGTCGTAGACCTGGAGGCGGTACATGCCTAAATTGCGCTTGCCGGAGTTGGGGTCGCGGGTGGTGACGCAGGGGAGAGTGATGAAGCGGCCGGCGTCCTGGGGCCAGCACTGCAGGATGGGGAAGTCCAGGAGGGAGAAGTTGTCGCGTTTGATCACTTCTTTGCAGGGGCCGGTGGGGACGGTTTTGGGGAAGAACTTGCCGGCTTCGGCTAGGAGCGGGAGCATTTTTAGTTTGTCGAGGAAGCCTTGCGGGGATTTGAGGTCCATGAAGACGCGGATGCGGTCGGCGAATTCGTCGAAGGAGTTGACGCCGAGGGCTAGCTTCATGCGGGAGTCGGAGCCAAACTGGTTGATCAGGAGTTGAGAGCCGGGGTGACCTTTGATGTTCTGAAAGAGGAGGGCGGGGCCACCTGGCTTGCCGGTCTTGGACTTGCTTACGCGATCCGTGATTTCGGCGATTTCCAGGATGGGATCGACTTCGGTTTGGATGCGTTTTAGCTCGCCGGCGCGGTCGAGGGCGGCGATCCATTGGCGGAGGTCGTCGAAGGGCAAAGGGGGTCTCCTGGGAACGAATGATTATACCCAGTTGCCAGGGGGACGGTTGCCAGTAGCCAGCTGCCAGTCGCCAGTTTCCAGTTCCGGGTGCGAGCAAGCGAGAAGAGGCTCAACCCCAGATCCCTCGTTGCGCTCGCCCTGCGTCACCACCCGCGACCCCAACTCCGGCAAACGCACATCACCCGAGCTAAGAGCGAAGTGGGCGGCTTCGTCCGCTTGTTCCTAATATCGGTAAAAATCATGGTGTCACTGTGAGCGGACCGGTGACCAGAATCACCGGCCGCTCCACATCGACAAGGAGATGACATGGTTGGAGTTCTGCTGCGTGGCAGGGTTGTAAGTCGGCAGAACGGTCGAGGTCTGCGGAAGCCCGACGGACTGAATGTACTGCCCGGCGTCAGAGACGCTGGACTGGGTCTGCCACAGTCGAATCTGAAACGCAGTCGAGACTTCGGCAGCCGCGTTCACCCAGTTATTCGCCACCCGGGCGCTGCTGCCAGTCTCCTCCGCATAGATGCCGGGAGCGATCCACGTTCTCCCCTGCACCCAGTTGAATATATGGAAACTGGTCGGCCCGATGTCACCGTTAAAATACGGGCATTGGTTGCAGTAAAGGAGCGTGCTGTTGCAGCCGGGGCCGGAGGTCGCTACGCTGCATATTACCTGCGGGCCGATGTTCACGACAAGCTGCCCGGGATTGGGACAGTATGCGATGCAGCGTAAGCCCACATCATAGGTATCGGTCAGAGCGCAGTCACCCCCGCCGCCGGAGCACGCGGTGTTCTTGTCAGGCATGTAGATTTGCAGTTCAACCTTGTTGGCCCAAAACCCGGTCGTGACCCAGACCCCGGCCGTCAGCCACTGCCCAGCATAGGCGGTGTTGCCGATGTAGCTATACCCACCCGTGTCCGTCGTCCCGGTGGTCTGGAAGAACTCCATGTGGTTCTGGGCGGCGCACAAGGCAGCCGTGGCGAGAATCAGAACCAGCGTCATGAGCGTATTCATCATTTATTGTCACCGTATCACCATACGAAGATAGCAATGGAGTTCTGCACACTATACGACACGGGCCCCGGTGGAATCGGAGCGGCAGACAAGTGTGCCGGGAGACCGGATGAGTAACCCGTGCTCTGCGTGGTGGAGAAGTAACTGTAGTTCCCTTCCACGTTGGTCCCCGACAGCGTCACGCAAGTGTTGGTGGACTGCACGCAGTTGGTCGCCATCCCAAACGCGTAGATCCCAGCCGGGAGCGTACACGGGTAAGCAGGGCAGGCCGCCGTGGGCACCGCCGGAATGTTTACGCCCGAGTTGACGGTGTTGAGGACGGAGCCGTTGAACTCTCCAGTAGTTGCGTAGAGCGCCCCAACAGTCCCGTTGGCCCTGAAGTTGTAGTACAGGCCGAAGGCGTACTTATTGGTTGTCCCCCCAGTGTCGGCCGTGGTGACGGACACGGTGAACTCGCCGGACATCACGCACGGCACCTGCAGCTGAAACCCGATAGTGAGGAAGGCCCCGGTGCTGGAGTTCGGGAAGTTCTGGTTGTTGAATCCGATCTTAGCGTCAACCGGGATGTTCTGCCAAGCGCACGGGATGGGGGCGGCAAGCGCAGGAAGAGCCATAAACAAAAAAGCCGCAAGAGTTGA
>CABDYC010000417.1_pt1 | contig 13801 bp, 13 predicted proteins | sample 3421511 | NCBI WGS metagenome assembly CABDYC01 (sample SAMEA5534336, study PRJEB31848) | metagenome | biome: tundra; feature: field; material: soil | place: USA | collected 2013-05 | depth 0.15 m | reverse complement strand
TCTCGCGTGTGGTCGAGCGAGCCGGAGTTGTCGATTACGTAGTCGGCGGCTTTGACTTTTTCTGCTTCGGGGAGTTGCGCGGCCATGCGGCGCTCGACTTCCTGGCGGGCGGCGTCGAGGTCTAACTTGTGGCGCGCTGCAAAGCGGGTGATGCGCTGCTCGTCGCTGCACGTGACCACGATCAGGCGGTCGAAACGTTTCGCCGCGCCCGCCTCGAGGATGAGCGCAGCCTCCACGATAGCGACGGCGTGTGGATCCTGCCGTCCCATTTCTTCTATCCACTCTTCCTGGCTGCGAAGCACCGCCGGATGCACGATGCGGTTCAACTCTTGAATGCGGGATGCGGCGGACGGGCCCTGGCCAAAGGCAGCCTCCGCCAGCTTCGCGCGGTTCACGCTGAGGTCGGGATTGAGAATCGCGCCGCCGAAATGGCGCACCACTTCGTTGTAGACGGGTTGGCCGGGCAGCATCAGTTGGTGGGCGATCCGGTCGGCCTGGACGAGATGCGCGCCGAGGGCGGCCAACATCTCGCCGACGACCGATTTCCCCGACGCGATGCTGCCCGTGAGTCCGACTTTCAGCATGCAGTCTCCTGGAGCGAATCCACCACGGAGACACGGAGGCACGGAGAAACACGAAAGGAACCTGGCTGCCTAAGAGCAGAGATTTTGACACTTGGAGGGTTCCGCATCGTCTGACCGGCGGTGATCGAAGACAGCTTGATGAAGGATTTTCTTCTCCGTGTCTCCGGGCCTTCGTGGTGGATTTTCATGCAGTGCTCAGGCGCGCTAGTTCCGGCACGCGGCTGCCGCGACGCAGCTTCGCGGCTTTCACGGTGTTGTACATCAGCATGGCGATGGTCAGCGGGCCGACGCCGCCGGGGACCGGGGTCAGCGCTCCCGCCACTTCGGCCACTTCCGGATGCACATCGCCGGCCAGCGTGGATCCCTTGGTGCGGAAAGTTTCTTCGCGCTTGGCGTTGCCGGCCCATCCGCTGGCCAACCCCCCGCCGAACAGCCGCTGGAATTCCGCAGGATCCGTGACCTTGTTCATGCCGACATCAATTACCGTCGCACCGGGCTGCACGAAATCGCGCGTGATCATGCCGGCACGTCCGACTGCGGCCACGAGGATATCGGCGCGGCGGCAAACTCCCGGCAGGTCACGCGTTTTCGAATGACAGACGGTGACCGTAGCATTGGCGTTGATCAGCAGCATGGCGGCGGGCTTGCCGACGATGTCGCTGCGTCCGACCACGACGGCTTCCTGCCCGGCGATGGGGATGTGGCTGCGTTTCAGAATCTCGATGACTCCGGCTGGCGTGCATGGGACCAGGCCGGCACGCTGCGTCGAGAGGAAGCCGACGTTGACGGGATGGAATCCATCAACATCTTTGGCGGGATCGACCGCCATCAGCACTTTCTTTGAGTCCACTTGCGGAGGCAGCGGCAACTGCACCAGGATGCCGTCAATCTCCTCGCGGCGGTTCAGGTTCTCGACCAAAGCGAGCAGTTCGGCGGTGGTCGCCGTTTCAGGCGGCGTGTGCTGCTCGCTGTAGACGCCAACTTCTTCGCAGGCTTTGACTTTGCCGCGCACGTAAATCTCGGACGCCGGGTTGCGGCCGACCAGGACGACGGCGAGGCCGGGGCGCACTCCGGCGGCAGCCATGGTCTTCACTTCCGCCGCCACTTCGCTGCGGATGCCGTTCGCGATCTTCGTGCCGTCGAGGATTCTGGCGGACATAATTTCGCTTCGTTGAGATTCTATCGCATGGGCGCGGGATGAAAGGAATGCTCACCGCGGGGGCACCCTTCGGCTACGCTCAGCGTAGGCTCCGTCACAGAGAAAACAAAGGGCCAGCACGCCCGTGCCTCCGTGGTGTATTGATTTTGAGTTTGCGACTCTGGCCGTGGCGTACAATGCCTCTGTCATGATCGCCAAGGACTTGCTGGAAATCCTGGTCTGTCCGGCGTGCAAGCAGCCCCTCGAGTACCGGGAGAGCCCGGAGAGCTTGAAGTGCAAGCAGTGCCGCCGGGTGTACGCGGTGAAGGACGACATCCCCATCATGCTGGTGGACGAGGCCATGATTGAGGGCTAGGCGCCTCGAATCGTCCATCCTCGAATCGCCAAGTCGACCATGGCGGAGCTTGATCCCAAAGCGCCCCGCCCGCGGAACCGCCTCGTCTGCTTACCAGCAGTGTTCACATTCGGTTCACAACCCTGACACTTCCCGCAGGTATCTTTCCTCGTAAACTCGCAAACTCGCACAGGCCGGGGCGGTGACCGCGGCGTATTCCCGCAGTGTGTCCCGAAATGACACCCTATGTCAGTTTTTGGGACAGTAGGGGTTACCGACGACACCTGGGGAAGCATGAAGCCCCCGCTGGGGTTGCCTGCAACTTCCGATATTCACAGGTGTTAATGAATCTAAAGCGGCCTGCTTTCCGTATATGGACCTGGAGGGCAGGCGCGGCAGTCAAATTGCATGCAACTTGCATGGCTGCCGATGAGTCTAATAGGCACAAAGAGGTCAAGGTCGGAGTCGGAGGTGATGACGGCCATGTTTGAAGAAGCGATGGACAACAGAAGTAACGACAGAGCCAATAACGATAAAGACAGATTCACGGTGACCGAACTGGCGGCATTGCGCAGCGATCTGCTGCAGGGCGGCATGATCGATTCTTACGAGGCCGCCGAACTGCTGCAGGTCTTTTTGATGGGCCGCGGCTATGGGGTTTCCCCCAAAGCGGCTCTGGACGCGGCCAGCCGGGTGGAGATGGCGGGGTGCGCTCTGCCTGTCCTGCAGTATGAACTGGAGAACCTCGCGCTGGTGATGTGAGAGCTACACGCGGCGCGGGCCGGTGAACCCGCGGCGCAAAATGGGAATGAGACCTAGCGAGAATTGAGATTTCAGGCTCCGGGGTGAGACGACGCCGGGGGTGAAACGGCGCAAGAGCAGTGAGCCAGAAGTCGCAAGGCAAGCGGCAAGAGCTGCAAGATTTTGACATTCTGGACCGGCCGTCGAAAAGATTGACCGAACCAGTTCCACAAGAGAAAGCCGGGCCAACCAGCCCGGCTTTGTGGTTTTTGGGGCGCCGCCTGGCGCGGGCAAATTGGCCTAGTGTTCCCATGGGAACATTTCACTTTGCAGAAAATTTGCGGCGTAAGTTGTTGATTTATGGGGCGGGCTTTTGGGCGGATCCATGGAATCAAGGGGTTAGGCTGTGGAAGGAATGTCTACTTTCGAGGGGGTCGGATGACTACGAAAGTAGACTTGACGCGTTCGGCGTGTACTTTATAAGGTGCATGGCCGGTGGGGACATTGCACCGAAAGGCTGGGCGCCATGGAAGCACGGCGCTCTCAGATCGTCTGAAACCACTCGCGTTTCACGATGACGTCCTCTGTGACCTTTTGCTTCACTTCTATACCTAGCCGCATCTCCTTTAGCATTACGACCAGTTCATCCCCGTCGATCAAATCAAGAGGCGGTGCGCCGTCGCGTTGCGCTTCTGCTTTAGCGTCTCTGCTAAAGGTCCCGGTCGTGAGGAACAGGCCCTTGTCTGCTCGGCCGACCATGGCTCCCCTAAAGTCTCGTATAGCTGAGGAGGAAACAGTGTCTCGGTACCGTTTGCACTGGAAAATAACGTGGAATGAAAGTAGTCCTCCTAGCTTAACGACGCCGCGACCGTCAATGCCTCCGTCTCCAGTTCGTCCGGTAACTTCAACCTGTATAAAATCCGATTCGCGCAAGAGACGTTGACACAGCCTCTCAAACGCGTCCGGGGGCATTCGCCTTCACCGCTCCAAGGGCCTCGTCCTGCCATCGTAGTTCCTGAACCAGCTCCTCGGAACCCTGGTCGTCATCGTCCTCGTCTTCGGTTTCACGCGAAGCACGGTCCTCATTGTGAACAAATCTTATTACTCTCTCAGGGGTTACTGAGTCCGTTGCACGGCCTTTCTCTGACAGAGCCCAGACGCCCCTATCTGAGTTCTCCAGCAACCCGTACCGCTTTAAGTATGTTCGGGCCCATGCAAGGCTATAACTAAACTTCGTGCGGTTCCCTCGGTGGATCTGAGACACGTCTTCCTCAGATAGTTGGAGAATCTTAGCAACCGTTTCCTCTTGCTCTTGAATTGAGACGGAGCCGCCCAGCTCTATGAGGGCTCGAAGGAGGGGGTTGAACAACTCGTCTCTCGTGGGCACGGCCACTGTTATTTCTTCCTCTATCCTGATGCTCAGCGTGTTGAGCGAGGGAACCGGCGCTTGAATGAGGAAAGATACCACAATGCAGACTATAAAGTGCCATGGGCCCGACCCAGTGACGTAAGTCGATCCCGCTCGGGATGACACCGCGCTTGGTGCGTCAGGATCAAAATCCCCGCCCTGTCTCTGCAAAAAACGCAGAGACTTAAGGACGGGGTACTCGGCGCGGCACGCGAGTGCATAGGTCCTTCGGCCCGCAAGAGGCGCGGGATTCAGGATGACAAGACGTTGGACTGCCCCGCGCTCACGGGCGGGCTTCGTGGGCGACTGTCTCGGCGCGGTGCAGCCGGATCTTAACCTCGACGCGGGAGCCGAGGCGGTTGATGATTGACATGAGGCGATCTACGGTGAAGCGGCCGAGGTCCGCGTTGCGGATGCGGGAGAAATCGGCGGCGGCAATGCCGGTGCGGGCTTGGGCGGCGCGGACCGTCAGGTGTTCCCGGTCGAGCGCCTTGATGATTTCAGCTGCGAGGATCGACTTGAATTGTTCGGCATCGGCGTTCTGATGCCCCAGATCGCGGAACACATTGCCGCTTCCCCGCACTACTTCCAGTCTTTCGCTTTTCATCGCAGCATCTCCTTCAATCTCTTCAGACGGTCTTTGATCAGGTCGACTTCGCGTTGCGGTGTTTGGATGCCCTGCGTCGATTTCTTCTGGAACGCATGCACGACCCAGATTTCATCGGCGATCTGCACAGCGTAGATCACGCGGAATGCGTCGCCCCTTGAACGGCAGAGCGATCTCGAACACTCCCGACCCCATGCCTCGCATCGGCTTGGCAACGTCGGCCTTGCCGCCTTCGGCCGCGATCGTCAAAGCCGCAAGACAGATCGACCCCGCCTCCTGCGGGAATGCCTCGAATTCCTTCAGGGCTGCTCTGATCCATGAAACGGGCCGGGTCTTTCGAGTCATGGGCTGACCGCGCGTACGCTCGATCGATTTATGTTGTCATATTTGACAACGTTTGTCAACAAAAGTCTCAGGAGGTTCGCGACATTATTCGATTGTGGAGTGGGCTTCCTGCCTACTTTTTTTTCGCCACCGCCGCGGCGGCGCGGGCGGCGCGTTCTTGCATCGCCAGCAGCACTACCTGGAGCATGTCGTCCTGGGGGGCGGGCTTGCCGGTCCAGATCTCGAACTGGCGGGCGGCCTGGTGGACGAACATTTCGATGCCGGGGATGATCTGCGCGCCTCGCTCTTTCGCGAGTTGCAGCAGGCGGGTTTCGGCGGGGTCGTAGATCATGTCGAAGACGTAGCGCGCGTTGATTTCTTTTTCCTGCAGCGGAGTTTCGCGAGTGTTGCCCATGCCGACGGGGGTGGCGTTGACGATCACGTCGAAGGCGTACTTCTTGAGGTCGGCGCGTTTTATGGAGCGCGCGTGGGCGCGCCGGGCAAGCTTCTGCGCCGCCGCGACGTTGCGGTTCAGAATGTAGACTTCCGCTCCACGTTCCCTGAGGCCGAAGACGGCGGCGCGGGCTGCGCCTCCGGCTCCGAGCACGAGGATCTTCGCGTCCTGCAGAGTGGTCAGGCGGCGTTCGAGAGGGCGCACGACTCCGGACGTGTCGGTGTTGAAGCCGTAGAGTTTGCCGTCCTGGGCGCGGACCACGGTGTTGCAGGCGCCGATCTTCGTGGTGTGAGAATCGGTGTTGTCGAGATAGGGAAGGATGGCTTCCTTGTATGGCATGGTGATGCTGAGGCCGTGGATGGGAATCTGGCGGACACAGTTCAGCAGGTCTTTGAGCGTCTTGGCATGCAGGGCGAGGTAAACGGCGTTGACGTTCTCGCGGCGGAAGGCCGCATTCATGATGGCGGGCGAGAGCGAGTGGGCGACCGGGTCTCCGGCAACGCCGTAGACGCGGGTGGCGGCATCGACGTGTTCGATGCGGTAGACGCTGCGGAGCTCCCGCGCGGTGGCCTGTCCGGGAGCGGTTTCTTCTCCGGGACCAACGGCGGCGAAGGTGAACACGCTGCCGGCACGGACTCCGAGCACGCGGCTGATGATGCCTGGCTCGCCCATGCACAGGCCGACCAGAGAATGGTTGTCGCTTTGGCGGCCCAGGAACTGGATCATGGAAACATTGTCTGAGAGAGTAGCGGCGGTGCTGACCACTTTGTAGAAGTCGGCGGGGAAGGCGCGCATCTTTTCCAGAGTTTCGTCGAGCTTCTTGGTGCCGCGGAAGTCGTGAAAGGAAAGAACCAGAGCGGACCGGCCACGCAGCTTCTGCAATTGCGCCGGCTTGCACTTCAGGGCGGTCTGGAGTTCGACGTCGACCAGTTGGCAGCCGATGGCCGAAGCTTTGGAGAGGATGTCGAGTTGAGAGGCGATGGAACCGCGAAATTTGCCTCCGCTGGCGACGCGGCGGCAGGTGGCGATGACGACTGTGCCGGGGTGAGTTTCAAGGAAATGCTTGATCTTGGGAAGCGCCAAACCGGGCTTCGAAATGTAATCCAACCTGAACTCCAGGAAGGAGTTATCGCGAAAGAGGGCCTCGGCTTTCTCGACCAGTTCGGCGGGGTCCGTAGCGCTGACCGCGACACAGACCCGCGGCATGCGCAGAGGCAGGCGGCGGGGCGGATAACTGTTGGCAGCAGAAATCATCTTGAATCAATAGGTTCGGCGCGAATCTTACAGGGGCTTAATTCCAGATGCAACATAGTATTCACAAATTGCACGAAAAACCTATTTCACGGACCGCCTGACACCCTCGTAACCTTGACCCCCTCTTACCCGCTTGTTACCGTCCTAGTGAAGCCTTGCTTCCGTGGCATTTTGCTGGAGAGGGGCAGCGTGTGTCTCTTCTCGGAGGTAACATGAAGAAAATAGGACTGTTATTGTTGTTGGTCGCGACTGCGGCCGGGGCGCAATCAGCGGCCGATGGGAATTCGGCGGACTCGACCAGCCCTCAGGGGACGGTCTCGACGTCGGTCAACTTTCCCATTCAGCGGGTGCAGATGCCCACTTACGCAGATGTGTACTGCGCTGGTTTCATTAACCGCCAGACCCTGCCCGACGCTAACTTTGTCGCGGGCGGGTTGCAGACTCCGGGAACCACGAAGTTCGTCCGGGGAGACGCCGTCTATTTGAAGGGGAGCGGCTACAGTGCCGGGGCGGAGTACGAGATTGTGCGCGCTTTGCGCGACATTAACGAGTATGAAATGTTTCCCGGACAGCGGAAGCTGCTCAAGGCTACGGGACAGCCGTACGAAGTAGTCGGCCGGGTGCGCGTAATCGACACCCGCAGCAAGACGGCGGTGGCGCAGATCGAGTACTCCTGTGATCCCATCAACCCGGGAGATACGGCGATTCCTTTTGCGGAGAGACCGATGGTGGTCTTTCACCCGCCGCTTCGTTTTGACCGGTTCCTGCCCACCGGCAGCAAGGTTTCCGGGCGCATCGTGATGGGAAAGGATTTTGACTCAGAGTTCGGAACGGGTCAGAAAGTGTACTTCAACGTGGGATCGAACCAGGGCGTGAAGGTCGGCGACTATTTCCGCGCCGTGCGGAATTATGAGGCGGACCTGAACGATCCGGTGGATTCGCTTTCGTTCAAGGCCGCGATCAGTGAAGACACGCAGAAGAAGCAGCCGTCCGTGGACCCTCACATGTTCACGAAGTCGAACGGTCCGGTCATTCACGTGAAGGACCTGCCGCGGCGGGCGGTAGGGGAGATCGTCGTCATCGGGACCACGCCCACCACGGCAACCGGAATGATCGTGTTTGCCATGGAGGACGTGCACGCCGGCGACGGTGTGGAATTGGACGAGCAGGCGCAGTAACCCTCGCAAGCAGTACAGACACAGCCGGGCCGGGGACGGGCAACCGTCTCCGGTTTTGCGTTTTGGCGGCTGTAGCAGTGGCCAGCAACAAGCTACTTGCCGTTTGCGCATCACCAGGCTCTTAGCTTTTCCTACGAAGAGAGTTTCACACGAAAACGATGTTGGTAGCCATGCCGATTGGCCTTTGCGTACTGACCGCTGACCACCTGGTCACTGGCCACTTTTGTCGCCGAAGACTTCGGCGGTGAAGGCTTCGATGGTTGCGCCTTTTTGCCATGCATCCAGGGGCAATCCGGCTTTGCGGCAGGTTTGCTCCAGAAAAGTTGTGCGGTCCCATCCATGTTCGACGGGGACTTGGGGCAGCAGCAGGCCGCGGCGGCCGTGCCAGCTAATGAGGAGACCGTGGCGGCCGACTTCGATTTCTTCGGCCTGAATCGATTGCGCGGGCGAAAGAATACTCAGCTCGATTTCGAGGTAAGGAGCTTCTTCCTGGGAGACGGGCGGGAAACGGTTGTCGTCGAAAGCGGCGGCGCGGGCGGTTTCCGCCACGGCCCGGTAGACCGGGCAGGTGGGCCGCACATAGCCGACGCATCCGCGCAATTCTCCGCGCAAGTAGAGCGAGGTGAAAGCGCCGCGGAGCTCGGTGAGGTGAGGAGTGGGAGGGTCCAGAGAAATCTCGCGATCCTGCAGCGCGGAAGAAATGGAATCGTGCGCCAGGCGAAGCAGCAGATTGCGCTCTTCGCCGGAGAATTCCTGGCTGGAGAATTCCTGGCCGGAAGCCGCGCGGGTTGCGGGTTTGCCGCCTTCAGATTTGTTTACTTCTGAGGCAGCCACTGCCGACGACGAATTATGTTGTGGGGGCGACATCGGCATCTGCCGGCCGCGGAGCCGGTTGCGGCTTGCGGCGACGGCTGAGAATGAAAGCGCGGCGGCGGCGCTTGGACACGCGCCGGTCAATCTTCGACCAGAATGCGGCGAAGTAATCGATGGCCGAAACCAGCGAAACGCAGACCACGAACCAGATCGCGACGTAGGCGATCCAGTGCACCGGGAAGATGAAGTTCCGGTAAACCGGCCACTCCTTCCAGCGGTGGTCAAGAATGACCGCAACCACGGAAACGATCTGCACCACCATCTTGAACTTGCCCAGTTCGCTGGCTTCGATGGTGAAACCCTCGGACGCAGCGATGGAGCGCAGACCGCTGACCAGGAACTCGCGGCCAATGATGATCACCGCGATCCAGGCCGGGACCAGGCTGGGATTGAACTGCACCAGGGTAACGAAGGCGGCGGCGATCAGAAGTTTGTCGGCCATGGGATCGAGCAGAATGCCCATGGTGGTGATCTGGCCGCGCTTGCGAGCCAGGTAGCCGTCAATGCCGTCGGTCATCGATGCGGCAATGAACAGCGCCGAGGCGAGCAACTCTTTGGCGCCGTGTTCGCTGCTGAAATGATTGGACGACAAGATCCAGATCAGCAGAGGAATGCTGCAGATGCGGATCAACGTGATGGAATTGGGCAGGTTCACCGCGGCTCAACAACGTTTCCGGGAGGGCTGCCGGAAGACAGCTTGATTATCCTCCACGGTGAGAGGGAACGCAATCATGGGGATACACGGTTGGGACACGGTGTTCCTACGATGGTCTTCCGGGTTGAAATCCGCGGCTCGATTATTTCGGTGCCGGAGTCATTGCACTCGGCTTCGGCTGCTTGGCGATGATGAGGTCCTTAATCTTGTCGTAAGTCGCCTGAGGAATAATCTTCTTGTGCACGAGATCGAGCTTCGTGCGATACGGACGGCCATCGATAATCTTCTGCGAATAGGCGTCGCCGATGCCGGGTAGGGCCTTGAGTTGGTCCTTGGTGGCGGTATTAAGGTCGAGCTTGTCGGCGGCTGCGGCTTGTGCGGCGGAACCAGTGGCGGACGAGGTTTTCGCCATCCCCGCGCTCAAGGCCAGCATGAGGAACAGCAATACGAGAATGCGGGTGAGTGAGTTGCTGCGGACAAATTTCATGAATCCTCCTTAGGCGTAAATTCCGCGCTGGCGGATGGTGTAGGCCACGCGGTCAATGGCCAGCATGTAGGCTGCGATGCGATTGTTGACGTGGTGCGTCTCGGCGTAGCGGACCACGTCGCCGAAGGACGAGATCATGATCTCTTCCAGTTGCTCGTTGACCACAGACTCTTTCCAGAAGTAGCCCTGGCGGTCCTGCACCCACTCGAAATAAGAGGTAGTGACGCCACCGGCGTTGGCCAGAATGTCTGGAATCACGAAGACGCCCTTGTCGGTTAAGACATCGTCGGCGGCCGACGTGGTGGGACCGTTGGCGCCTTCGGCCAGGATGCGGCATTTCACGCGATCGACATTGCGCGACGTGATGACGTTCTCCGTCGCGGCGGGAATAAGGATTTCGCAATCCGTAATGATCAGTTCGGCGGCATCGTAGGCTTCCGCACCGGGGAAGCCGTGCACCGTCCCATTTTTCTGGCGGAATTCGACCAGGCCGTTTAAGTCGATCCCGTTCTTGTTGTAAAGGCCGCCACCGACTTCGGCGATGCCCACGACTTTGTATCCTGCCTGATGCATGAGTTGGGCGGCGTTGGAGCCCACGTTGCCGAAGCCCTGCACAATCACGCGGCTGCTCTCGCGCGACAAGCCGAGCTTTTTGATGGCCTCGTCGCACACCACCATCACACCGCGTCCGGTAGCCTCGCGGCGTCCGCGGGAGCCGCCGATGTTGATGGGCTTACCGGTCACGCACGCGGTCACGGTCTGCCGCATGTGCATGGAGTAGGTGTCCATCATCCACGCCATGATCTGTTCGTTGGTGTTGACGTCGGGAGCGGGTACGTCTTTTTCCGGCCCGATGAATTCGATCAGCTCGGAGGTGTAGCGCCGCGTCATGCGCTCGATTTCGCCCATGGACATTTTATGCGGATCGCAGATCACGCCGCCCTTGGCCCCGCCGAAGGGAATGTTGACCACAGCGCACTTCCAGGTCATCCAACTGGCCAGGGCGCGCACTTCATCGAGCGTGACGTCGGGCGAGTAGCGGATGCCGCCTTTGGCCGGCCCGCGCGCAATCGAGTGCTGCACCCGGAATCCGGTGAAGACCTCGAGATGGCCGTCGTCCATCTGGACCGGGATGTAGACCGTGAGTTCGCGGTTGGGATAGCGCAGAACCCGCCACAGGCCGTCATCGAGATTGAGCTTCTGGGCAGCCAAATCAAAACGCGCCCGCTGCGACTCCCAAGGGTTGCTTTCTTTGTCGACATGCGGCGAGCTGGTCATTGTGGTCATAGATTCTGTTCTCCGGAATGATTGCGATTCAAGGTGTTGGCCGGCCTCGGGACGGCTTCCCGGAGTGAACGGGCAAACGTTCCGAGTATATGAGCGGAGATGGCAGGGAAGCAAGGCGGAGAGCCCGCGTCCTTGACGGCACCCCCACCGCCGGATACTATCAACCGGCTGAATATGAACCCGGATCCTCTCGTCGGCCAGTCCCTCTTGCATTACAAGATTCTGCGCAAACTGGGCTCGGGTGGGATGGGTGTAGTGTACGAAGCCCAGGACTCCCAGCTCGGCCGCCGCGTGGCCCTGAAATTTCTTCCGGCCGAAATGGCACAGGACAGCCAGTTGCTGGAGCGGTTTCAGCGCGAGGCGCGTTCCGCTTCGTCATTGAATCACCCGAACATCTGCACGATTCACTCCATCGAACAGCACGAGCGCCGGCACTTCATTGTGATGGAACTGCTGGAGGGGGAGACCCTGGCGCAGAAGATGGGCCGACAGCCCATGGAAATGGACAAACTGCTGCCGCTGGGACTCCAGATCGCCGATGCCCTGGAATCGGCCCACGCCAAGGGGATCGTGCACCGAGACATTAAGCCGGCGAATATTTTTCTTACCGAGCGCGGACAGGTTAAGATTCTTGACTTCGGCCTGGCGAAGATGAGCCCTGGTGAGAGCGCTCGCGGAGCTCCGGTCGAGCCGGGGGAGACCCTGGGATTCGGAAACGAACTTACCTCACCGGGCGCAGTCGTGGGTACGGTGTCCTACATGTCGCCGGAGCAGGCGCGGGGGCAGCTGGTGGACGCCCGCACGGATATTTTCTCGACAGGCACGGTGCTCTACCAGATGGCCACCGGAACGCTCCCCTTTCAGGGAGAGACCTCGGCTGTGATCTTCGACGCCATCCTGAACCGTGATCCCAGGCCGGCTGCCGAGTTGAATCCGATGCTGCCCGCCGATTTTGTACGTATCCTGGAGAAGACCCTGGAGAAGGACCGAAATCTACGCTGCCAGACGGCCACCGAGCTGAAGACAGACTTCATCCGGCTCAGGCGTGACCTCGAATCCAGCGCACGGCGCACGAGGGAGAAGACCGATTCGGATTCCGGCGTCCAGAAGCCAACGAAAAAGTCCGTGGCTGTTCTTTACTTTGAAAACCTAAGCGGCGCCAAGGAAGACGAGTACCTGCGCGACGGCATCACCGAGGATGTCATCACCGAGCTCTCCAAGATTCGGGGACTGAACATCTTTTCGCGCCCCACCGTTCTTACCTTCCGAGACAAGCCGGTGACACCGGGGCAGGTGGGCCAACAGCTGGGTGCGGCCTATGTCCTTACCGGCACCTTGCGCCGGGCCGGCGCCCGACTCCGCATCAGCGCCCAGTTGGTGGATACGCGCACTGATTTTCCGCTGTGGTCGGAGCGTTTCGACCGCGAGATGAAGGACGTTTTCGAAGTTCAGGACGAAATGGCCCGCAGAATTGCCGAGGCCCTGCGGGTAACGCTTTCCCCGGAAGAACTTGAGGCCCTGGCCATCAAGCCCACGGAAAATTTGCAGGCGTACGATCTCTATCTGCGCGGCAAACGCTACGCGCGGCGCCAGACACGGCAGGATCTCGAGTTCGCTCTGCAGATGTTCGAAAACGCAGTGAGCATTGACCCCAGCTTCGCCCTTGCCTATGCCGCCAGCGCCAATGCCTGCGCCATGTTCTATTGCAACTTCAGCCGCGATCAGCTCTGGGTGGAACGCGCGCGGGAGGCCTCCGGCAAGGCCTTAGCCCTGCGCTGGGACCTGCCGGAAGTGCAGGTCAGCCAGGCCTGGGTGCTCTACGCAGCCGAACTGCATGACGAAGCCGTGCGCATGGCCAAGAAGGCAATCGAACGCAAGCGCGACTGCGAAGGCGCCCATTATCTGCTGTGCCGCGCCCTGTTCGCCGCGGGGCGCTACCAGGAAGTTCTTGACATTGCGGAAACTGCCGTGGAAGCGAGCGGTGAGGACTACAACGTTTATGTGCCCATCCTGAACTCTCTGGGCGCCATAGGCAAAGAAGAAGCCATCCGCAACATGCGCCAGCGAAGGATGGCGGCACTCGAAAACCATTTGAAACAGGTGCCGGAAGACCCGCGGGCGCGCATCCTGCTCGGTTCCGACTATGCTCATGTGGGACGGGCGGACGACGCCTTGCGCGAACTCAACATGGCTGTTACCTTGCGCGCCAACGAAGTCTCGATCCTTTACAACGCGGCTTGTCTGTACTGCAAACTGAACAGGAAGCCGGATGCCATGGATGCCCTGCGTAAAGCCTGGGAAGGGGGGTTTAGGGACTCTGCGTGGGCTCGCCGCGATCCGGACCTCATTCTTCTGCATGACGACCCGGAGTTTGACCGCTTGTACCCGGAAAAGCCTGTGTCACCGCCCGCCTCCGGCTCCCACTAGTTCGACTGTCGACAAGAGTTCGTGAGTAG
>CABDYC010000411.1_pt1 | contig 14248 bp, 9 predicted proteins | sample 3421511 | NCBI WGS metagenome assembly CABDYC01 (sample SAMEA5534336, study PRJEB31848) | metagenome | biome: tundra; feature: field; material: soil | place: USA | collected 2013-05 | depth 0.15 m | reverse complement strand
TTGTCCACGGTGATGACTTTGTGGATGGGGGCATAGCCGGTCAGGGTGATGTCGACGATGTAGTTGCCGGGATCGAGCGTGAAGTCGACGGGCGAGGTTTTATCCAGCATGTGCTGGTTGACGGCCACCTGGGCGCCTTTGGGCTGGGTCTTGACGCTGACCGTGCCCATGCCCTGCGCTTCTTTGCCGCCAAACAGCTTCTTCATTTTTCCGACGGTCTTGATGTCGTCGACATTGCCGAGGGAGCGCAGTGTGGGCGAGAAGTTCACGGTCTGGCCCAGGATGAACTGCGGGTTCGTGGTCTCGTCGAGGAAGCCCGACTTGCGTACCAGTACCACGTGCTGGCCCTTGTCCAAGGAGACTTGCGCGGGAGTGAGTTTGCCCGTATCTCTGCCGTCAACATAGATGTTGGCTCCCGCGGGACTGCTGGAGACTGCGAGCGTCGCCATAAGCGGGGCGAGGTGGGTCACGACAAACGACTTGCTGCCGGAAACCACATCGACGGTCCGCATGTCCGTGGAATAGCCGGCTTTGCTGACGGTGACCGAATGCTGGCCGGCATTTAACCCCGACAGAGTGAAAGGTGTAACCCAGGAGGGATCGGTCTTTCCGTCGATCTGCACTTGCGCACCCTGGGGTGTGGAATCGATCGCCATCTGTCCCGGCACGATTACGGGAGCTGCGGGCGCCACTGGTTTCTTCCTGGCGTTCTTGCCTCTAGCGGCCGCGGCGACCGCATGAGTTGGCTCCGGCTCGGCTTCAGCCACAGGGGCGGATGGTTGGGCTTGAGTTGCGGCGGCGGGTTGCGCCGGTTGTGACCGCACGGGCTGAGCGGCAGATTGGCTGGCGGCAGATTGCGCAGTTGATTCGGCGGCGGTGGAGCGAGGGGAATCGCCGTCATTATTCAAACTGTTGACATGGAGGACCAGGGCTACGGCGATGACCAAGATCAAGACCGCCGCACCGGCAATGGAGTAAACGATGAGCCGGGGTGGGACGTTCTTGATTTCCTTCATCGCCTTCCCGGCGACTTCGCGGGGCAGAACTTTCGGCTTCTCCGGCTCACCGTCATAGGCCGTGAAGCTGGGCGCGTGAGAAGCTTGCCGCTCGAAGGCCGGAGGTGGCGGAGGAGGCGCGACGTAGACTTCCTTGAGCGGAGGCAGTTCGGTCATGTCCGAGAAGCTCACGCTGCCGCCGCGAGACGGACCATCCTCGGCCATCATGGGATCCACGGCAATTCTCGGCGCCTGGACTTGGGGAGCGTCTACCGCGGGATCATCAAGGACGGCTGAAGACATGGAAGCGGAGGGCTGCGCGGGGAGATCGACAGCGGGCTTGACGGGTGTGTGTGACACCGCCTGGCCGCCTGAGCATCCCGCCGCAGCGGCCGCCGCTTTGCCTGGCGCGGCTTGCGGGGCTGCGATTTTCTTTTCGACTGGTTGGATCTGGACCGGCTGGGCGGCCCGAGGCTTCGCCTCAGCGGGACGGCTCGGAGCGGAGGCCGCACTGGCTTGCCTGGGTGCTGAAGGTGGAGCGGAAGCTCCGGCGAATTTCGCCTGGGTTGCGGCTTTGACCGCGTCCGGAACGGCTGCGGTCTTGGCGGGCGCTGCCGGTTGCTTGGCCGCCTGCGGTTTAGATTCCTTGCACTTCTCCAGATCGTCGAGCAGTTCCCTTCCGTTCTGGTAGCGTTCCCCCGGGTCCTTGGCAAGCGCTTTCATGATGAGATCGCTCAACAGCGGGTGGAGTTTGGGATTCACGTGCATCGGAGGCACCGGAGTGCTCTCGAGGATGCTTTGACGCAGGGATTCAAGATCCTCCCGATCAAAGGCTTTACGGTCGGTCACCATCTCGTAAAATATGGCGCCCAGACTGAAGAGATTCGACCGGGCGTCGATATTCTCGCCGCGAACCTGCTCCGGAGACATGTACTGCAGGATGGACGGGACGCCGGGCCTTTGCGCGTTAAACTTGCCCACGCTGGAGACGCCGTATCCCAGAATTCTGACGGTGCCGTCCCAGCCGCACATGATCTTGGCGGGCTCCAAACTATAGTGAAATACCTTGTGGGAGTGAGCGTGATCGAGGCCGCTGCACACCTGCCTGCCGATATCGAGCAGATCCCAGATGGAAAATCCTTCTTTGCGCGCGAGCATGGTAGCGATGCTGTTGCCTTGTATGTATTCCATCGCGGCGCAGAACTGGCCGTCGATTTCTCCCGTACCGTAAACGGTCGTGAGGTTGGAGTGGCTCAGGGCCTTCGTGTTCTCTGCCTCTTCGAGGAGGCACTTCTCCAGTTCGGCGGCGTGTTCGCCGAAGGCAGATAACTGGATCGCTTTCAAAGCGACGGTCTGACTGGTTTGGGGATCGTTTGCCTTGTAAACCGTGCCCGTGGCAGACTTTGCCAGTTCACTCAGGATTTCGAAGTGGCCGATTTTCGTGGACATTATTCCGTGCCTCATCACAGAAACGCCGCAGCTTCCGGTTGGAGAACTGCGTGGGTCAAACCCTGGGGCAGGGCAAGGCTTAGGATATCGCTCGCGGGATTCAGGTTCGAGTTACCAAAGTACTGCGAAAACAGGATGAAACGCGCGGCACAGGCTTCGACGATTACGGGAGCGGGCTGCGGAAAAACTCATTAGTAGGCGACGACTACCTCGGCCGCTGAAGCCGCTGTTAATTCTGTCAGGCTTTGCGGCGCGGCTGGAAGCCGCGCCCTTTCAAAACGTAGTCGCACACTGAGTTTTTCCGCAACCTGCGAACCGTTTGGGCTCGCGCGGAAAATAACGCAAACGCTGGCGTGACCTTTCGAACGGCAAGAGCGTTAACTCTGTTGAAACAAACGAGTGTGACAATTGTCATGCAAGCCGGATGACGATCTCCACTGGCGGTCGGGCGCATGCCGATTCAGTATGGATGCGGATTGTATCGGGGCAGATGGTGTGAGGTGGCAGGTTGCAGGCTCGAGGGCTGGTTGTAGGAGGCGCGGTCATTCGTTTATCCTTGAGGTCCTGCATGGACTAGGCTGGTCCGCAGTCCAGCACGCCGCGTCTTCCCTTGGGTTCAACCATGACTTTGACCCGATTTGTCACCAAAAACGCGTTCCGCAACAAGCGCCGCAGCATTCTGACGATTGCGAGTATCGGCGTTTCCCTGCTGCTGCTGACATTCATGATGACGGTGTGGAACGGCTTCTATATCGACAAGGGCAGCGCCGAGTCGACGCGCCGGCTGATCGCTCGCCACCGCGTTTCGCTGACCAATCTTTTGCCCGGCTTCTACCGGGAAAAGATCCGCGCCGTGCCCGGAGTGGTTGCGGTTGTGCCCCTGACCTGGTTCGGCGGCTTATATAAAGACAACAAGCCGGAGAACTTCTTCCCGCAGTTCGCGATCGATCCCGACGAGTTCCCGAAGGTCTATCCGGAGATGCAGATAGCGGCCGATCAGCTTGCCGCGTGGCAACGCGACCGTGCCGGCGTGATCGTGAATGACGAACTGGCGAAGAAATATGGTTGGAGAGTGGGGGATCGCATCATTCTGCTGGGCACGATCTATCCCGTCAACCCGGAGCTCACGGTTCGCGGCATCTACCATTGGCCGACGACGAACAAAACGGTCTACTTCAACGCGAAGTACGTGGAAGAGGCAGTGAGCTGGTTCAAGGGCCAGGCCGGCACTTTCAGCATCATGTCCGGCTCGTCCGACGATGTGGCCAAAATCGCCAGCGCCGTCGACGATATGTTTCGCAATTCGCCGCAGCCCACCAAGACCGAGAGCGAGAAAGCCTTCGGCCTCAGCTTCGTCAATATGCTGGGCAACGTGAAAGCCTTCATTCTCAGCATCTGCATGGCTGTGGTCTTCACCACGCTTCTGGTTTCAGCCAACACCATGGCTATGTCGATTCGCGAACGGACCCGCGAAGTGGCCGTGCTCAAGACCTTGGGCTTCGAGCGGCAGACCATTTTGGGCCTTTTTGTGGGTGAGGCCATGTCGCTTTCGATTGCGGGTGGACTCTTTGGCTGCGGCTTCGCGTGGTTGCTCCTGGCGATCATCAAACAGTCGCCCATGGGCTTTTTCCTGGCCCGGATGCAGGTTACGCTGGGAACGCTGGTTGTGGCTTTGGTGGTGGCGGCCCTGGTGGGATTCTTCAGTGCGCTCGTGCCGTCCTACCACGCGTCGCGGGTGGAGATTGTGGAAGGGCTGCGGCACATAGGCTAAATTATGACGTTAAGCAGTTTTGTAGTTCGCAATACGTTTCGCAACAAGCGGCGCAGTCTGCTGACGATCACCAGTATTGGGTTTTCGTTGCTGTTGCTCACGCTCATGACTAGTATCTGGCGCGCTTTTTACATCGATCAGGTGGCTCCCGAGGCCGCGAAACGGATGATCACGCGCGACCGCGTTTCCCTGGCGTTCTTCCTTCCGGCGTACTACCGGGACAAGATTCGCAGCATCCCCGGAGTCGTGGCAGTGGCGCCGATGACGTGGTTTGGAGGCCGCTATAAAGACGACCGTCCAGAAAACTTCTTTGCGCAGATCGCCACCGACCCGGATGAGTATCTGAAAGTTGCCTCCGACAAGATCGTTCCGCCGGACCAAGTCGTGGCCTGGCAGCGCGACCGCGCCGGGGCCTTGGTGGATGTGACGCTGGCTCAAAGATATGGCTGGAAGATCGGCGATAAGATTACGTTGCTGGGGACGATCTTTCCGGTGAACCCGGAGCTGACGATTCGCGGCATTTACCACCGGGACCCGCCGCAGAACTCCTTGTATTTCAATGCCAAGTATCTGGAAGAGTCCTGGGACTATTTCAAAGGGAAAGCGGGCTGGTATGCCACGCAAGTGGCCGAGCCCGGCGATGTGGCGCGAGTCTCGAGTGAAATCGACAACATGTTCCGCAACTCGCCTTTGCAGACGAAGACCGAGAGCGAGAAAGCTTTCCAACTCGATTTTGTGGCGACCCTGGGCAACGTGAAGGCATTTATTCTGGGCATCTGCGGCGCCGTTGTGTTTGCGATCCTGCTGGTTTCGGCGAACACCATGGCTATGTCGGTTCGCGGACGAACCCGCGAAGTGGCCGTGTTGAAGACGCTGGGATTCACCCGCCAGGGCCTGCTTTCGTTGTTGGTGGGGGAGGCGGTCGGCTTGTCCGTTGCGGGCGGAGCACTGGGCGTTATCGTGGCCATCCCGGTGATCCAGGGACTGACCCGCCGCTTCGTCGCGCTGGGAGTTCCGCTCAACATGAAAGTCACGCTGCCCACCGTGATCCTGTCCTTGCTGGTCGCGGCGGCGGTCGGATTCGTCAGCGGTTATTTGCCTGCGTACAAGGCTTCCCGCATGAACATCGTGGAGGGTCTGCGCCACATTGGCTGAACTAAGAGTGAATTTATGGCGATACCGATCAGCTACAACGTCCGCAATTTGAAGCTTCGCAAAGGGCTCACTATCATGACCGCGCTGGGCATCGCGCTGACCGTGACGACGGCGATCTTTCTGATGGCGCTACTGGCGGGATTGAAGCGCGCTTTCGTTTCGAGCGGCAATCCGCAGAATGTGCTGGTGCTGCGCAAAGGATCGGAGGCGGAATTGTCGGGCGGCTTTGATGCTGCACTGTTCCCCACCCTCAAGGTCCTTCCCGGCATCGCGAAGGACAGCCACGGGGAGCCCATGGTTTCCGGGGAGTGGGTGGTGGTGATCGTGCTCCCGCGCAAGGACGGCACGGGCGAAGTGAACGTCACGGTGCGTGGCATGATGCCCGATGGCCTCGAACTTCGCCCCAGCGCGAAATTGATTGACGGACGCTGGTTCCAGACGGGGCAGCGAGAGGTTGTGGTGAGCAAATCCATTCGCTCGCGCTTTTTCCACGCCAACATTGGCGACACGATGGAGTTCGGCAAGGGGTCGTGGAAAGTGGTTGGCGTGTTTGACGCCGGCGGTTCGGCCTATGAATCAGAGGTTTGGGGCGATGTGAATCAGATGGCCACGGATTTCGACCGGCAGGGCGGATATTCTTCGGCTTACTTGCGCGCGACCGATCCCATTGCCGCGGATGCGCTCAAGAACCGGGTCAGCGATGACCAGCGGCTCAAACTCGAAGGAATGCTGGAGACGGACTACTACGCCAAGCAGACCAGTTCGGGTGCGCCGATCGAGTACATTGGCATCGTGGTCGCAATCATCATGGCCATCGGATCAAGCTTTGCCGCGATGAATACGATGTACGCTGCCGTGGCCTACCGCGGACGTGAAATTGCGACTCTGCGGGTGCTGGGATTCTCCCGTCCAGCGATCTTGACATCTTTTGTATTGGAATCGCTGATGCTATCCCTTCTGGGGGCCGCGGCGGGAATTCTGCTGATGCTGCCCTTCAATGGAATGCAGACGGGAACGTCGAACCAGGTGACGTTCAGCGAGGTGGTATTCAGCCTGCGCATTACGCCGCAGGTGGCGGGCTACGCGGTTGCGTTCGCGCTGATCATGGGACTGCTCGGCGGATTTGCTCCCGCCTGGCATGCGGCGCGGCAGAATATTCTCACTGCGTTACGAGGTTGATTTGTCGTTCTCAGGAAACTAGATCAGCACATAGTTCGTATTCATTACTTATGCCGATTGACGCCAAACACGAAGACCTGCAGAGCCTGCGGATCGACCGCACGGACCGCGGCGCCAGCAAGGGAGAACCGCCCGCGTGGGCACGCCGCTACATTGTCATTGGGGTCGTGATCGTAGCCGTGCTGAGCCTGTCCGCTCTCGCCTATCGTCTGCTCTCACGCGATGTGCCGGAAGTGGAGGTGGCCCGCGCTTCCGCGGAGAGTAGCGATGTGGGTGGCACGGTGCTTTCGGCCACGGGCTACATCGTGGCTCATCACACCATCAACGTGAATTCCAAGGTCACCGGACGCCTGGCGTGGATCGGCGTGGAAAAAGGCGACAAGGTGAAGGAAGGACAGGTCCTGGTGCGGTTGGAGGATCAGGAGTTTCGCGCTTCCTATGACCAAGCGAAGGGCGCATTGGATAATGCCCGCGCTTATCTCGATGAACTTGAGCATGGGTCCCGGCCGGAAGAGGTTCAACAAGCCCAACACAATCTTGATGAAGCCCGGGCTACGCTGGTCAACGACAAGCTGACTCTGGACCGCACCAAAGAACTTTCATCTGCCGGCGTAGTTTCCCGCCAGGCGCTGGACGATGCTACCGCCAAGTTCGACTCGGACCAGCAGCGGGTCAACTCTCTGGATAAGGCTTTTCAACTGATGAAGATTGGCCCGCGGCAAGAGGAAATCGCTCGCGCCCGCGGATCGGTGGCGCAAGCACAGGGACAGTTCGATTACGCCAAATCGCAGCTCGATGCCACCGTGATTCGCGCGCCCGTCACCGGCACCATTCTCGACCGCACCGCCGAGAAAGGGGAACTGATTACCGCGCAGTTTGCCAGTGCGGCGGCTGGCGGCCCGCAGGGATCGGTGGTGTCGCTGGCTGACTTGAACGATATTCAGGTCGAGCTCGATATCGCGCAGTCCGACTTTGCCCGGCTCGGTCCCAAACAGAAAGGCATCGTTACCGTAGACGCTTATCCCGATCGTAAGTACAAGGGGGAAATCGCGCAGATCTCGCCGGAGGCCAATCGGCAGAAGGCCACGGTACAAGTGAAAGTGCAGGTGCTGAATCCGGACGAGTATTTGCGGCCGGAAATGAACGCCACGGTGAAGTTCCTGGCGGATGAGCAAAAAGCCACCAGCACGCAACCGGCGGGAGCGTTTGTACCGGCCGGCGCGGTGCGGGATCATGAGGGCAAGAAGGTCGTGTTTCTGGCCTTCGACGGTAAGGCGCGCATGCGTGAGGTTCACGTGTTGAGCCAGCGCACCGACGGCTTTCTGGTGGACGGACTGGTGGGGGGTGAAAATGTGATCAGCAAAGGGCCGCAAGACCTGAAAGACGGGGACACAATCAAAATCAAGGGGCAATCATGAGTACAGTTGCCGAAAACAAAGTCACTACCGGAACCAAAGTTGTTCAGGCTCGCAACGTCAGCAAGGTTTTCAAGCGCGAGGCTTTTGAAGTGATGGCTCTTGATGACGTCTCGATTGACATCGCGGCCGGCGAATTCATGGCGTTGATGGGGCCTTCGGGCTCGGGCAAGACCACGCTGCTGAATATGATCGCAGCCATCGACCGGCCGACCTCGGGCGAGTTGCTGGTGCAGAATCAGAACATTTTCCGCTTCACCGACTCGCAGGCCGCCCACTGGCGCAATGAGCACATTGGGTACGTCTTCCAGACATTTAACCTGATCCCGGTGCTGACCGCGTTCGAAAACGTGGAACTGCCGCTTCTTCTGACTAAGCTCAACCCGCAGCAGAGGCGCGACCACGTCATAACCGCGTTGAAACTCGTGGGCCTGGAAGACCGGGTCAACCATCTGCCGAAGCAACTCTCGGGCGGACAGGAGCAACGGGTTGCGATCGCCCGGGCGATTGTAAGCGATCCGACGCTGTTATTGGCGGATGAGCCCACGGGCGACTTGGACAGTCACTCCGCCACGGAAGTTTTGGAGATCCTGAAGCGTCTGAACGAAGACTTCCATAAGACGATTGTGATGGTGACGCACGATCCGCATGCAGCTTCGTATGCGCACGTCACGCGGCATCTGGAAAAGGGGATGCTGCTGCCGGGATAGTTTTACCTGTTGCTTAGGCTGACACCGGCAGCCCAGTCGACTCAGAGTCTGAGTCGGCCACCCACTGCCAGGCGCGGCGGCCGTTGTCGAGAGACACGGCCCTGGCCTCTCCGTACGCTACCAAACGATTGAGCACCGTGGTCACCGAGGCCATGGGGTCTTTGTGGCGCGCCAGTACCGGCGGAGCTTTTTCCTGAATCCGAGCACAGACGTCGCGAGCACTCAAGGCACGGTTTGCGTCCATCAGAACCATGCGGCACGCTTTGGTGAAACCTGGCTGGCGTCCGCTGCTCTTGCGATCCACCAGTTCCAGCAATTCATCGCTCAACACGTCGTCGCCAAAGAGGTTGGCGAGGCCGGCGATGGTCTGTTTGATGGTCCCGATCCGGCGCATCACCTCGGCGCGCTGTTGCAAGAGTTGGCGTAGCTCTTCGTGGGCCTGCCGCACCACCTCTTCCACGTGTCCATTCCCGGTGTTGGCGATGGTTCTCCTGGCGCTGGCGCTTTCCTGGATCTGCATAAATCCTCCCATCACGCTTCGCTGTTCAGGCACACACTGGCTCTCTAACCGATACGCAGGAAACCGGGCAGTGGTTCCCTGATTTTCACCCCGGACGAGGCGTACGCTTTACGCCCAGACTTGGGGTATTAGACGGTCGAAGTGAGAGTTGGTTAACGACTGACGGAGCGTTCTTGGCTCCGTGCACCGGGTCCGGTGGAAGATAGTAGGTTAGGCTCTTCACTTTGTTGGCTTTCTGCAAGCTGCCGCCGATGTTGTCGCGCTCTCCGTCGACCAGGGGATCGATCTTGTGGGTAATGCTGCCATTGCGCTTATCCTTAAAGAGACGACGGACCATAGGCATTTGCTGCAAAGAGAAATCACAAAAAAAGTGACGAAGCAACTTCATTATTGTCCTTAATCCATCCAGAACGGGACCGGCACACAAACGGCTAGTTTGGAAAGTATTGACCAACACTTCGGGCCGGAAAATCGTCCACTCCAGTCCCAAACTGAACCCATCCCCAATCTGGGATTTCTCCTTGTCCTGAATGATTGCCGGTCTTCTCCCAAGACGACGCCGCGACTGAAACTTTCCGATGGGAAGAGAGTAGGAGAAATGATCCCCCTGTCAACCGCGACCCAACTCGGGCCCTCCCTTTTGCGCGTCCTGCTGGTGGGAAGCCAGGAAGAAGACTTTTTTCTGATCCGGGAAATCCTCGACCGGAACCGGAGCGCTTTGCCGGCAGAACTCGATCATGCGGGCTCGCTGGAAGAGGCTAAGACGATGTTGCGGCGCAGTGACTATGGCCTGGTCTTGTTTGAACATGAGACCGGGGACACTGCAGCCACAAAGCTTCTCTCCGAGTTTCTGCAGACTCGGGGCGCCATGCCCTTCATCTTGCTGACCGAGCACGCCGATGAGAAAGCGGTTGCTGAAATTATCCAGGCGGGCGCCTATGACTGCATGGAGAGATCGCAGATCAACGGAGCGAATCTGGTGCGCACGATCCGTTGCGCGCTCAGTTTGCACTCAACTCAGTTGCAGCGGCAAATGGCGGAACAATCCTTGCGCAAGCTTTCCTGCGCGGTCGAGCAGTCAGCCGACACCATCTTTATCGCGAATAGCGAAGGCATCATCGAATATGTGAACCCCGCTTTTGAAACGCTGACTGGCTATTCCCGGCAGGAAGTCACCGGCAAGGCCCAGAGCATTTTGAAGACGGACCTGCAAGCGCCGGTACTTTACAGCGAGTTGTGGGAAACCATTCGTGCGGGCGACGTCTGCCGCGGCATCGTGGTAAACCGCAAGAAGAATGGCGAGGTGTACTACGTCGATGAGAGTATCAGTCCCATACGGGACGCCGAAGGGCGCATCACGCACTTCGTCTCCAACGGCCGTGATTACACCGAACGCCTTCGTCTTGAAGCCCAGGTGCTTCAGTCACAAAAAATGGATGCCATTGGCCGGCTCGCTGGAGGCATTGCCCATGACTTCAACAACCTGCTCACCATCATCACCAGCTACTCCGAACTCGCGCTCGACTCCGTGATCTCCGGAAGCCCCACCCAGGCGCGGATCCAGGAGATCCTTTCCGCCGCCCGTCGCGCCGCCGATCTGACGCGGCAGTTGCTCGCTTTCAGCCGCAAACAGCCGCAAGCCTTGCGCGTCGCTGAGCTCAACCCGGTGGTCGGTGCCATTGTCAAGACCCTCCACCGCCTTATCGGGGAAGATATCGAGCTCATCTTTGTTCCCGGCCAGGGACTGGGCAGAGTTCGTTTGGATCCGGTGCAGATCGAGCAGATTCTCATGAACATCGCGGCCAACTCCCGCGACGCCATGCCCCAGGGGGGACGGTGCACGATTGAAACGTCCAACGTGCAACTCGACGAACAATACATCGACCGCAAGCGGGCCATCATTCCCACCGGACGCTACGCCGTCCTAACCATAACCGACACGGGCACCGGTATTCCTGCGGATCATCTGCCGCACGTTTTTGAACCCTTCTACACGACGAAACCCTCCGGCAAGGGCACCGGACTTGGCCTGGCCACGGTGTATGGTATCGTCAAACAGAATCATGGATTCGTCTGGGCCTACAGCGAGCCCGGAATGGGTACCATCTTCAAGATCTACCTGCCCTGTGTGCCGGATCAGCCAAGCACTCTGGAGCCGCCAGATCAGGGAGCCGAGAGGGTGCTGCGCGGCACAGAAACCGTCCTGCTGGTCGAGGATGAAGAGGCGCTGCGCAAAGCGGCCGCCGAGTTTCTCAGCCTTCGTGGATACAGCGTGCTGCAGGCGAAGGACGGCCTGGACGCCTTGTCCGTCGCCAAAAATCATGGATCGACGATTCACCTGGCCGTTACCGATGTCGTCATGCCTCACATGAGTGGGGGCGAACTGGCGAAGGAACTGATAAGACTCCGTCCGGAGACCAGGGTGTTATTCGTCTCTGGCTACGCCAGCCAAACGGTGCTGGACCATAAGGTAGTCGATGTCGAGAACAACTTTCTCCAGAAGCCGTTCACGTTGAGACAACTGGCAAGCAAAGTCCGGATGGTTCTCGAGCACAACCGCAATGCCGTTTCCATAGGGGCTGACGCGATTGAGCATGCTTACATCGCTACGGCGGGACCCGAGTGAGCTTGCCGTCTTTCAAGTGGAAGCGGTCACCCCGCCAGGTCACGGTGTGACCGCCAAGGCTCACAATCCAAACTCCGACCGCAAGCAAATCGCGCACCGGGAGCAGCCACGCCTCCTTCGGGATCTGGCGGTCGCCCAGAACGACCCGGCCCACAACCGATGCAACTGAGAGACGAAGAAACAGCGTGACTGCCAAAGCGATGCCGGCCCAGAAGGCTGCCCGGCTCGCCGCCAGAGCCAGCAATGCCCACAGGAGCCCAAACGTAAAAACCAGACCCAGGTAACCGCCCGCGCGGGCGTCCCGGACTCCACGCGCCCAGCGCAGTTGATGCGCGAAGAATTCCCGCAGGCGATAGGCTGGGAGATACGTCTCGACGACAACATCCGAGAGCTTCACGGTCAGCCCCAGGCCGGCAATGCGCCTTCCCAGTTCGTAGTCATCGGCGAGATAGTCCACGAATGAAACGAAGCCGCCGATCTTCTCCAATTCAGCTCTGCGGAACGCCAGCGTGGAACCCAACCCAAAACGAATGCCGCCTTCAACCTGCCGCGCTGCCAATATGCTCGCGCAAAAATCCGTGCTGATGCCTAAAGCCTCCAGACGCGATCCCAGCGTCGCACCCGCCACTCCGCGGTAAAGGCAGGTGACCATTCCCACTCGCGAGTCGGCCAATGGCCTCGTCACCCCGCGCAGGTAGTCAGGCTCTACACGAATGTCGCTGTCGTTGACAATCAGATGATCGTAGCGTGCTTCCGCCAACATCTGCGCCAGGTTGCTGACCTTCACGTTGGCGCCCAGGATCTTCGGACTCACCACCAACTGAATTCGGCGGTTGGGAAATTCCCGCTGCAGCGCCTTCACGCTCTCGATCGCAGGATCGTTGGGATCATTCACGCCAAAGATGATTTCGTAATCCGGGTAATCCTGCAGGCAGTGGCTGCGAAAGCTTTCATGGATTTCAGGATCCGTCCCTTTGAGCGGCTTAAGAATTGAGACGGGCGGCAAAGACTGTGCGTAGGCCCCTCTGGCCGCTTTCCGCTCGCGCAGGAACTTTGCCGCACTCCAAAGACAGAGGAGGTAGTAGATCGAGCTGGAAACAGTGCCGAAGACGGCAACGATCTGAACTATTCTGAGAATGAAGTGCATCATGCGCGAGCGCAGGCCAGACTATTCGTAACGCAGCGCCTCAATCGGATCCAGGTTCGCTGCCTTCCACGCGGGATAGATTCCGAAGATCAGCCCCGTTCCCGCGGCGGAAGTGAAGCCGAAGATGGCCCAGAACATCGACATGTGAGCGGGCAGCGAGGGCCACAATGCGGGAATAATCCAAACGATGGACGCCCCAAACAAAATCCCAATCACGCCGCCGATCGCGGTGAGAATGATCGCTTCCAGCGTGAATTGCAGGAGAATGTCTCGCTTGCGGGCGCCGATCGCTTTGCGAATGCCAATCTCGCGCGTCCGCTCGGTAACGCTCACCAGCATGATGTTCATCACGCCCACGCCGCCGACAATCAGACCTACGCTCGAAATCGCGAATATGCCCACAAACAACATGCCAGTGAGCTGGTTCCAAACGTCCGAGATCGAATCGGAAGTGAAGACGGCAAAATTATCCGGCTTGTCGGGTGGAACCTTTCGCCGCCGCCGCAGTAGTTCGCGGATTTCGTCGATGGCCTTCGGCATGTCGTCGTGGGACGTGGCCTTGGCCACGATGAAGTGGTCCTTCACTTCAGGGTGAAGCGTCCTGAAAGTAGTCAGCGGGAAAAGGACCCGGTTATCGTCAGGATCTTTTCCGCCTCCAAACACCGATTTCACCTTTGCTAAAACACCAATCACTTCAAACAATCGCCCCTCGATGTTGATTTCCTTGCCCAGGGGACTCTCAACCGGGAATAGTTCTTCGGCCGTATCGTGACCCAGGACGATGACCGTAGCACGCCTTGCGTCGTCGGCTTCTGTGAAAAACCTTCCAGTGGCCATCTGCAGGTCAACCACGTCCTTTACCGAAGCCGTGTCTCCCTCGAGGATTGTGTTCTTGGCCTTGCGATCTTCATACTTCACCGCGAAGGTGCCGATTCCTAATTCGCGACGGACAAACTGGGCCAGTGCTGCTGCAGCCTTGACATGCTGCAGTTGGCTGACTGCCTCCGCGTCTTCGAAGGTCAGCCCCTTGCGCGTGCGCAACTCCTCGGTCATGCGCAAGGTGAGCGGCTCGAGATGATAACAAAAGATGACGTTGGAACCGATGCTGGCGACTACTTCGCGGACATTGTCGTCCAGGCCGCGCCCGATGGAGGAGACGCCAATGACCATGGCGACGCCAATTACGATTCCCAGCACAGTTAGGGACGAGCGCATCTTGTTGCTGCGGATGGTGTCGGTCGCCATCTGCACGATCTCGCCGAATTCGTCTCTGGTCATCAT
>CABDYC010000405.1_pt1 | contig 14461 bp, 18 predicted proteins | sample 3421511 | NCBI WGS metagenome assembly CABDYC01 (sample SAMEA5534336, study PRJEB31848) | metagenome | biome: tundra; feature: field; material: soil | place: USA | collected 2013-05 | depth 0.15 m | reverse complement strand
ATCACGCTGGTCGCTACCAGCAGCATGGTGCAAGTCGCGCTGGGCGCCGCGATTTTGCTGGAGAAAGAAGGCATCAGCGCCGAAGTGGTGGATCCGCGGACCACGTGGCCGCTGGACGAAAAGACTTTGATCGAATCGGCGAAGAAGACTTCGCGAGTGATCGTGCTGGATGAAGGCTACGGACGCTACGGAGTCACTGCGGAGCTTGCGGCCGTAATCGCCGAAGGCGCATTCTACGATCTGGACGCGCCGGTGAAGCGAATGGGCGCGATGCACGTTCCCATCCCGTTCTCTCCGCCGCTCGAAGACGTAACTGTACCGACGGAACAAACGGTATTCGACGCAGCCAAGTCGATGTGCAAGCCGTCTTGACTGTAGTCAAGCGTCTCAGGTTTCAAGCTAGGAGCTAGAAGCTAGAGGCCTGAGCTAAAAGCTAAGAGCCAAGAGCCAAAAGCTGGAGGTTTGTTATGGCATTAAGAACTCACGGAACCATGGCGGTGGATTGGGAACAGCGAATCGACTTCGACCGCTTGCGCCGCGAGCGGCTGGCGAAGGCCAAGGCTCTGTTGGCCAAGTCCGAGATGGGCGCGCTGCTTTGTTTCGACATGAACAATGTGCGCTACCTGACCTCCACGCACATCGGTACGTGGGCGCAGGACAAGTGCAACCGCTTCACGCTGCTGCCGCAGAACGACGAGCCTATCCTGTGGGACTTCGGATCCGCCGCCAAGCACCATCAATTAAATTGTCCCTGGCTGGATGGACGCTCGCGGGCGGGAATTTCGATGTTGCGCGGCGCCATGACGCCCGAGATGGGACGCGCCGAAGACGTAGCGAAGAAGATTCGCATCGAACTCGAAATGCGCGGCTTGCACAAAGAGCCGCTCGGCATCGACATCATCGAGCTGCCGGTTCTGTTCGCGCTGCAACGCGAGGGCATCAAGGTGGTCGACGGCCAGCAGCTCATGTCCAATGCCCGCGTCATCAAGACACAGGATGAGATCTCGCTGCTCAATACCTCCGCCATGATGGTCGATGCAGCCTACGACGAGCTCTATCGTGCGATGAAGCCCGGCCTGCGCGAGAACGAAGCGGTCGGCCTGGTCAGCAAGGTGCTCTACGATCTGGGATCGGAATACGTCGAAGCGGTGAACGCAATTTCCGGCGAGCGCTGCAATCCGCACCCGCATGTGTTCTCCGACCGCGTGTTGCGGCCGGGCGATCCCGTCTACTACGACATTCTGCATTCCTACATGGGATACCGCACCTGCTACTACCGCTGCTTCACCGTGGGCTACGCTTCTCGCGCCATGGTGGACGCCTACAAGCGCTGCCGCGAGTATCTTGATGCGGCCATTGAACTGGTGCGTCCGGGGCGCACTACTGCGGAGATTGCCGCGGTGTGGCCGAAGGCGGAAGAATTCGGTTTCCCCAACGAAGAATCCTGTTTCGCGCTGCAATACGGCCACGGCATCGGCCTCGCGATCTGGGAGAAGCCGGTGATCAGCCGCCTGGTTTCGTTTGAACATCCAGTCACGATCGAACCTGGCATGGTGTTCGCGCTCGAAACCTTCTGGCCCTCGACCGACGGATGGAGCGCGGCTCGCATCGAAGAAGAAATCGTCGTCACGCCGACGGGACACGAAGTGATCACGCGCTTCCCGGCGGAAGAACTTCTGGTGGCGGGGTCGCACTATGTCACGGTGAACGGGCCGTTGCCCACCGTCCGAGAAACTGAAGCTCCGCCCAGCGAGCACGTGCTGGATATGATTGAGGCCAGCGCGAAAACTGAGCGGGTAGGAGTTTCGGGCTGAAGGCCATAGCAGAGCCCTTCCCCCAATAAAGACTATGGCTTTCAGCGTGGTTATGCCCGCCCTCGAGATGGCGCAGGAAACTGGCAAGCTGATTGCTTGGCGGAAGAAGGAAGGCGACCGAGTTTCCAAGGGCGAGCCGCTTCTCGAAGTAGAAACCGATAAAGCCGTACTCGAAGTGGAAGCGCCCGCCGATGGCATCCTTGCCGGAATCACAGCATCGGCCGGAGCCGACATTCCCGTGGGGCAGACCATCGCTTGGATCGTGGTTCCCGGCGAAAAGCCTCCCACTGAAAATGAGTCTGCCACGAACGCGCCGGCGGCGCGGGGTGGTTTACAGGGAAAGACGGAAGCACACACCGCGCCGGTTGCGGCGAGCACTCCCGAACCTTCCCCCGTTCAGGGCGCGAGGATTTCCCCGAAGGCCCGCCGTGTCGCGAAAGAATTAGGCGTGGACATAGCGACCGTGCGAGGCTCTGGTCCGGGCGGTGAGATTCTTGCGTCTGACGTGCAGGCTGCGGCTGCGCCAGTTGCATCGAGCGCAGCCCCAAAGCAAACAGGCAGCATCGAAGTCCCCAGCACTCTCGGCAGGTTGATGGCCGAACGCACCACGCAGAGCTGGACCACCGTTCCTCACTTCTTCGTTGCGCGTGAAATCGAAGCGAGCGCGCTGAACGAATATCGGGGAAAGCTCGTCGCCGAGATCGAGCGCACGCATAACATCCGCATCACGCATACGGATTTGCTGGTCGCGCTGGCCGCGCGAGTGCTGCTCAAACACCCGCGCTTGAATTCAAGCTGGACCGCGGAAGGCATTCGTCTTCACGATCACGTGAACATGGGCGTTGCCATTGCGGTGAACGACGGCGTGGTAGCCGCTGTCATTCCGAACGCTCACACCGCGACCCTGGCGGAAATTGCCACGCAGCGTCGCGACGTGGCCGAGCGCGCACGGGCAGGAAAGCTGCGCCCTGCCGACATTGCCGACGCCACGTTCACCATCAGCAACCTCGGCATGTATCACGTGGACCAGTTCAGCGCGATCATCACCCCGCCGCAAGCCGCAATCCTCGCGGTGGGCAGCATCGCCGAGCGCGTAGTCGCCGTGGACGGCAAGCCCGCCGTCCGGCCCATGATGACGCTGACCCTATCCTGCGATCACCGCGCCGCCGATGGCGCACGTGCGGCGATGTTCCTGAACGACCTGGCTGAAGCAGTTCGTGAGCCGCAGAAGTGGATGAAATGAAAAGCGAGGTCCTTCGCTTGTCAACTAGATAAGCCATGCTCGGCTTCGAACTTATCGAAGAACTCCCTCGCCGGACTGGTCTTTCCTTTGCGCGCATCCTCCAGGCCTTGCTGGATTCCTTCTTTGGCCTCAGCGCGGGCGGCGACATCGAGCAGGCGCTGATAGACCTCCGCGTCCTGCACGACAGCCGCAGCCTTGCCTTTCACAGTGAGCACGACGAGATCCTTGGCGCACTGTACCACTAACCCGGTATCCTGAGTGTGAAAGTTCTGCCCGAGCAAAAACATTGAAAGCCGCCATTCTCAAAACCGCAAAACAGCCTCTTGAGATTGAAGAGACTCCCAAGCCTCAACTCGCGGCCGGCCAAGTTCTTCTACGCGTGCGCGCTTGCGGCGTCTGCCGTACCGATCTACACATCGTGGAGGACGAATTGCCGCCTCGAAAGGATGCACTCATCCCCGGCCACCAAATCGTAGGGATTATTGAGGACGGCGCTACCGGCGAGTTGCCCCTCGGTACGCGCGCCGGTGTTTCCTGGATTGGCGGGGTAGACGGAGACTGCCCGTATTGCCGCCGCGGGCTCGAAAATCTTTGCGATGCGCCGGTCTTTACTGGGTACACCGTCAATGGCGGCTATGCGCAGTATGCCGCGGCCCGCAGCGACTTTGTGTATAAGCTCCCCCCGGAGCTGGATGACCTGCACGCCGCGCCTCTGCTGTGCGCTGGCATCATTGGCTTCCGCAGCCTGCGAGTGGCCGGCGTTGAACCTGGCGACCGGGTTGGACTCTTCGGTTTTGGCGCATCCGCGCACCTGGCGATCGCGGTTCTACGCTCATGGAACTGCGAGGTGTACGTCTCGACGCGCGGCGCTTCGCATCGCCAGTTGGCTGCCTCTTTGGGGGCCAAGTGGGTGGGCAGCGAAACCGACAAGCCGCCAGTCGAGCTTGATCGCGCGGTGACTTTTGCGCCCAGCGGAGACGTGGTGATCGCCGCACTTGCCAGCTTGCGAAAAGGAGGTGTGGTTGCGATCAACGCGATCCATCTCGACCGAATTCCTGAGTTCGATTACGACCGGCTGCTGTGGGGCGAGCGTCAAATCCGCAGCGTGGCAAATATGACTCGATCCGACGCTCGAGATTTTCTCAAGATCGCCGCCGACATTCGGCTGCAGCCAAAGGTAACTGTATTCTCTCTGGACCAGGCCAACGAAGCGCTCGCCGCCGTCAAGAGTGACGCCATCGACGGAGCGGCAGTCATCGTGCCCTAAGACAAAGTGACTGCTGCGACAAGAACGGAGATGAAGAGATAACTGGTCACCGTTTACAATGCGCATCATGCGCAAAATCGTTCTCGGCCTGGGCATCAGCCTCGACGGTTACATCGCACGCCCCAACGGCGCCATCGACTTCCTCTTCATGCCCAAGGATTACTCGATGGGGCCGTTTTTCGCCACCATTGATACCGCAATCATGGGACGCAAAAGCCTCGATGCCGGTCTCAAGATGGGCGGCGGCAAGTTCGATAGCGGCAGCCTGGCAATTTATGTTTCGTCTGTACACTCCGCAAACGCCCCGGCAAAGACATCTGGCTCATGGGTGGCGGCGAAGTCGCCCGCGACTTCCTCAAAGCGGACCTGGTCGATGAACTCTATCTCGGAATTGTTCCGGTCCTGCTGGGAGAAGGCATCCCGCTATTCCCAAGCGGTTTCCCCCAACGTGACTTCTCGCTGGTCGAGAACAAGACCTACGCCAAGGGCATGATCCCGCTCAAGTACAAACGCGCCCGTCCGAAGGCCAAGGGCAAGTCCTGACCTCACCCAACCACCTGGCGGCACAGTACCAGCCCTAGCTAGTGGTCATGGTCGTGCCCGTGCCCGTGATCCTCGCCATGGTTCCCGGCATGATCCTCATGATCCCAGTGGCCTTCATGCAATTGCCAGCCTTGGCGGTAGTGGTCATAGTGGGGATGGTTCCAATATGCGCCTTCATAGGGCGGACGGTCCCAGCGCCCTGCTACCCACGCATAACGATGCCCATGCGGAGCCCAGTACCCGTCGACCCAGGCGTAGCCCGGGCCCGGAACCGGCCCGCGCCGCTCGTAGCGCAACGGCGGCGGTGCGGAACCGATGTACACCCCAACCTGTGCCGAAGCAGGGATGGTGAGAGCCATGGCGAAAAGTACGCCACATATCCAATTCCATTTCATTGTGTATCTCCTGCGGAGTTACTTCGGCTGGAACATTGAAGACTTTAGCCGCATCTGGGTCTTATGTTGCAGAGTCCTTCTGGCGGGTCGCTTTAACCCCCGTCAGGATGCCGAGCCCCACCAGCACGAGCGCGCCCACCACAATCCAGTGTGTCGGTACGTGCATCAAGGTCGCACCGTAGATGAGCCCGGCGATCACGACGACAAAACCGGCCAGGTAAATTCCGAATGACATAACAATCCTTTCCCGGTACGCCGCTCGCAGCCCACAATCGGAGACACGGCCTACTATTCGAAGCCTATCTACCAACCCTGGACATGTCTGTCCCATATTGCTCAGGCGGGCCGGGGCTCTGGTGCGGCGGGAAACCTGCCGCCACAAGGACTTCCTACTCAGGTCGAAAGTGCTGTCGCGTGGCTTCAGGATCCGCGGGCGGAGTCTCAGGACCCGGCGTGCGGAGGATTCGGGAAATAGTGAGCTCGTTCGCCTGCGAGAGGCTGAGATCATCGGGAACCGCATGGAAATCTGACCGGATCTCGTGTTCCTGTTTGCTGATGGTCTTGAATAGAACGAGACGTCCTGACAATTGAATGCCGATCAATGCCGTCTTCCATTGGGAAGGTCCGACCTCGACGCGCCCAATCTCAACTGTACCGCCGTTGTCGATTCGCCCCAGAAGTCCATACCCAAATTCCACAGCGCTGATGAGCTGGCCCGAGAACTTGGTCAGGCGCTTCTGCTCTGAATCGATCAGAATAGTTCCGGCCAAGCTGTGTACCACTCGGCCTTCGTAAGTTGGGGGATTGTAGTTCGGGTTGGGGCGGAATTTGACCCTGACCAGAGTTCCCTCGACGCCGTCGTAGTCGTAGAGAAAAGCTTCCGGCATCAGGTGCATGAGCGTCTCCAGCTTCTGCTCGTCTTCGTCCTGTGCTCGCTTGACCTTCAACTGCTCACCAGGATCATGCAAGAAGCGGTTGATGCGCGCGTTGTCCTGTTGGCGCTGGTCCGGGTCAAGCGGCCGGCCGTCGATTGCAAGTAACCGATGGAGGGGGCCGTCTTTGGTTTCCACCTGCTCTTCCGTGAGAGTCTGCTTTCCGTCTTGTTTTTCTATCAGGTACATCCATTTCCGCCGCTCCACACGGTCCGCCAGTTCGTTGGCCACGACCACATTGACCAGCTCAGCGGCAAGCGGCGGGGAACTTTGAGCGGACGCGGGAGCGGTGCAGGAAACGACCAACAGAAATGCGACTGCGAGGGGGAGGATAACCTGGCGCATCCTCCTATCGAGATTCTCCTTGCGCAGTACAGAATTCAACATAGATTCCTTCACGATCGAACCGAGTTTCTGTTTTCCGTTGAACCCCTATCGGAGAAGTGGCTTGTGCTCGGCGGGAATCGCCGTACCTTCCGAGGGCGTTAGACGAGAAGGGTCGCAGTAACCGTAACCTTTTAGACAAGCCGTGTAGTTACGTTTGTGCTCGGCGTCGGCCAGCATCTTGGTTTCGGGAGGAGTCAGTTTTGAGTAGTCACAAGTTTCTTGGCTGTCCTTACAAGCGGAGAGGTTGCGCTGGTGTTGTGCCGCGGCGGTTTGACCCGCTTCCGACGGAGTGAGTTTGGAGCGGTCGCAATCGTCCCAACCGCTCTCACAATTGTGCGCGTTGCGCTGGTGTTCCGCGGTGGCCACTTCTTTCTTTTCCGAAGGAGTGAGCTGGGAATGATCGCAGAGTCCCGAACCGTTCTTGCAGTCGGATGCGTTGAGCTGGCGCCTGGCTGCGCTGACTTCTCCGGCTTCGGCCTGCGTCAGTGTGGAGTGATCGCAGGAGCCCACGCCGTCCTTGCAGTCGGCGATATTGCGATGGTGGTCCGCGGCGGAAGAATCTTGTGCCTCAGACTGGGTCAGTTTGGAACGGTCACAGGACCGCATGCCGTCCCGGCAGGCAGAGACGTTGCTCTGATGATCGGCCACAGCCAAGGCAATCGCTTCCGGCTTGCTAAGTTTCGAACGATCACAGGGATCGGAGCCGCTCCTGCAATTCACAACGTTGCGGGTGTGGGCGGCGAGAGCCACGTCCGCCAATTCCGACTGGCTCAACCTGGAGTGATCGCAAGTGTCACGTCCAGCTTTGCAAGCCTCCAGATTTTGCGCAAGATCCGAGTTTTGCGCAGGATCCGGGGACTGAGCCAATGCCAAGATAGGCCAAAGTGTGAGGCAGGCGACTTGTACCCAAAGACATTTCCGTCGACCGACTTTCATATTTGCCCACCCTTCGGACGATAAATAACGCCAAATAACGCCGGCAGCGAAGGCCCGTCATCCTAGGACTCCAGGGCTGACCGGAACTGGTACGCGGTTCCGGCCAGCCACAAGTACGTCTCGCTGGCAGCTTCCTGATGCAACTACTGCTTGTCTTCTCTTGCTTCCGCGATGTGGGCCTGGTGGCCCGCTTCGGACACAGCCCTCACAAACGCAGTTGCGCTTTCGGGAGTTGACGCCTTGCCTGAAAGAATGCTGCGGAACATCATGTGCCTGCCATAAATGGCGCGAGTCGAATCGTTGTCCTGCTCGATTACCGCACCTTCCAACGTCAGGCCGGCGAATACACCTTTCGTGCGCGAGTAGGTTAGCACTTCAGTATTCAGCATCCAGTCAGTTCCGGCGGAAGCGTGACGGCCTACCGGGCCCGCCGCCACCGATCCTTCACCGGTGAGCTCGAACTTGCTGGAAAGCAGATGCTGTAAACCACGGTCGTTCATGACCAGCATGACCAGGTCTACGCCTTCGACTCCGATCTGCAATCCCCAGCTCCCACCGCCAACCGAAACGAATGCGGGAGCGCTCCAGCCTTCAGGCGTGCGGCAGGAGGCCACTCCGCGGCCGTGCTTGCCACCAAAGATGAAGCCACCTTTGATCAAGTTCGGCACGACGACGATGCACTTTGCACCGCTTAGCACTTCCTCCGGGATACCTTTATCGGGCGTCGACATGATCGACTGCAGAACCTCTACGGACTTTTGCATGCGGTCGACCGTGTCTTCCCGAGCCGATCCTGCCCACGCATATGTTCCAACCATGCCCATCAAGCTCATCAACAACAGTGAAATTGTCTTTTTCATAATTTATTGTTCCTTTAGGAGCTGCACAGCTAAGAGGGAGAGAACTTCAGGTGGGCTGACTTAGGTTCAGGGGCCTGAAAGAGACCGCAGAAGTGCTCGTCTCTAGATCATGATCGCCCACGCACCTATTAATAGCTGGTCTGGATTGCTCACTTCCGTCTGGCCGTCAAGCAGATTGGTGGATTTCCACAATGCCGCCGGAACGTTTTCATGGAATGTGAGCAATCCTGCACAGCATCGGGCCCCTTGTCCTGTCATGGTTGACTGGTCGGGATTGACTTGCGGGAGACGCGAAACGCGAGATGTTTCCGCGAGAGCGTTCCTGCCACTTACACGGTGACGGGTTACAGTTCCCGTCCCTGAAAGAGTGAAGGTGGATCGATGGCCCCTGGGCGCTTCCGCGATCATTTTCGTAGACGGCTCGCCGTCATCACTGATTCGTTCGCGAAGTTGCTTTTGAGACCTAAGCCACCGGGTCAAAAGTACGGATCACAACGGATGTGTCCGTTTTGCGGGTTAATCACCCCACGGTCCGAACGATTGTGTCTGGAGTGCGGGAAGCCGCTCAGAGGAATTCAGCTTGAGCGGAAAGATGCAAAACAAGGATGAATAGAGGAGATTGATATGCTTTGGACGATTTTCGTTGTGCTTCTGATTCTGTGGCTTCTGGGTTTCAGCCTGCATGTGGCGGGAGGCCTAATCCATCTGCTGCTTGTGGTAGCGCTTGTGGTTCTGGTTATCAACCTCTTGGGCGGCCGTCGAAGTGCGGTGTGAAGGCCCGTGCCTTGAGCGTTGCCGGAGGTTGAGCATTTTCGTTTGCCCGGCTTGCGTCCCTACTTATGCTGGAAAAGGGCGCGCAGGCCCCGGCTGGTAGCTTTCTGCAGGACTCGCAGAGCCCTCAGTCCAGAGTTCTCAGGGCGGGAAACCTTGGCGGCAGCCAGCCCCCGGGCGAGATGCGTCTTGGCGCACGGATGTCCTGTGCTGAGAGTGCACTTCTCTTTCGGCTTAGCTCGGCACATAGGGCAAGGGACGGACAATATGTGTCGCAACGTGAGTTCGGGCTTCACATCAATATTATCCAACCACCGCTAATTGGAGAGATGGTCAATCTTGCTCTTAAGGCTTCGACCTGGCCTCAAAACGGGAATCTGCTTGGTGGGAATACCAATTTCGGCGCGCTGCAACAGCACTAGGCGTCAATTCTTCAGCACGCAGACTTCAACGTGCGAGTCCAGACTCGAACAAACGCAGAGTTCCTGGGCGTTTGGTCAGAATTGGATACTCCCATTGCGGATGCTTCTCCACACTCGTGGCGGAAAAGGTGCGTACTTCCCGTCAGCTGCTAACTGGGGAGCATTGGCCTGCCTGCGGGCCGTCCCTTCTTGGGACCTTCCAGGGCGATGGAGATGTGCCGGTGTCTGAGCCCTTAGCCTTCCTTCCCCGCGCTGGGCCGGCTTCACATTGAGCATGAAGTGGACGGTCGCCAACAGGAAGTGAGGCCCGTCCGACTTGGTCACGAGCGCATCGACGGACTTCAAAGCACCGTCGGGCAGTTCCAGGTGGTCGGTCAGCATGACAATGGGAACCTGTGGTTTGACCTTCTTGATCTCGGCCGCCACGACCTCCCCATCCAAAAGGCCCAGGTGGTACTCGATCACGATTGCATCCACGGACCGCGACATGAAAAGACGCAGACCATCGTGACCATTGGTCGCGGTCACCAGTTCATATCCGTTTTCCTGCAACAGACTCAATTGAGCCGGGTCCCGATGTATGCAGAGGAGAGTGTTATTGGTAGCCATGCTTCTTAGGTATATAGGCGGGGCTGCTCGCAAAGATGCTCAAAATTGCTCACGTTGCGCAACGCGGGCCGCGCGGTGTCTGCCGCCGGCTTATGCTGGGTTAAGTGCCACGTGCCCCGGCCTGGTCTCGGCTGCCCCCGCTCACGCAACTGTTCCGAACAGCGACCCGACGCCTGCGGTCAGCGCCATGGCCAGCGCACCCCAGAACGTAACTCGTAGTGCTCCCACGGTCACTCCTGCTCCGCCCGCCCGCGCAGCCAGCCCGCCTAGAAGGGCGAGGAACACCAGTGAAGTTCCAGAGACAAGAGGGATCAAACCCGCCGCCGGGGCCATAGCAGTGACCACGAGAGGCAGGGCGGCTCCAACAGCGAAGCTGCCAGCGGATGCCAGCGCAGCCTGAATCGGACGCGCGCGGAAAGTCTCGGAGATGCCGAGTTCGTCGCGGGCATGCGCGCCTAGCGCGTCATGGGCCATCAGCTGCTCGGCGACCTGTTTCGCGAGCGCAGGTTTGAGCCCGCGAGCGACGTAGATTGCCATCAGTTCCTTGTGCTCGCCCTGGTCGTCTGCTTTGAGCTCCGCCCGCTCAAGCTTGAGTTCGGCCTGTTCGGTGTCGGCCTGGGAGTGGACAGACACGTACTCCCCGGCAGCCATCGACATCGCCCCAGCCACCAGGCCGGCGACCCCAGCGACCAACACGTCGCTGTGAGTCGCATGCGCAGCTGCGACACCGAGCACCAGACTCGATGTTGAAAGGATGCCGTCGTTCGCGCCCAGTACCGCCGCGCGTAGCCAGCCGATGCGTCCGGTACGGTGTCGTTCCTGGTTGCCTGCAGGCATTTCTTGAAGGCCTCCTCGATCTGGGAACCGCCGGGATTGTTCAGGCTCCGGTCCCGGATTCCCAGCGGGCGGGCTTAAACGCAACCCAACCCCTGTTTAGGCTGCCCTCGATAATACCGGTCCTGGCGGCTGGCGAATATTGCCGTCGCGGAAATCCCGGCTAGTACTGGTGTGCTCGCACGACAAACCGCTTCGGCGCCGGACCGACCAGATAAAATGGGTAGCAAGTCACGAGCGTAAGCGCGGATTCGGTGGAGGGGGCCAGGACACTGACGTCATCGGGGGCGACGACCTTCGCCCAATCCACCTCATAGCGGAATAGCCCAGTTGCTGTCTGCAGCTGAATCTCGTCATTGGCCCGAATATCTTTGAGCTTACGGAAGAAAGTGTCGCGGTGTCCGGCGATTCCACTGTTCCCAGCTTCCCCGGGAAGCGGGGTACCCTCGATGTGCCCCGCACCCAGCCGCAACATTCGCGAGTTTGTCCCTTGTAGGACAGCGACGGACACGCCCAGCCTCGGAATATCCATGCGGCCCAGAACCTCACCTTTCTTGACCGCTGATTTAGGCGGGGTTGCTTTGCCCTCTTCTTCCACCTGGATTTGGCTTTCCAGGGACCGTTTTGCAGATGCCTGGTAGAGCCTGGCGTCAAGCAGAGTGAAGCCGACGTAAGCGAGCGCGAGGGTGCCGGTAGTAAACAAGAGGCGGCGACTCCAACGAACAAACCGTTGGGTTCGCGCCGGAAGACGCAAGGGCCGCCTGATTATGATTTTCATGGTCGATTCGCCTTTGCCGACGGGGCTGGAGGCGCCGACGGTGCGAAGTAACCGGTTCGGGTGCGGACCAGCAAACGTCCACGACCCGGCGCGCTTGCCTTCACTTGGATGACTCGATAGCTCCCGTCCCGATTTCTGTTGGTAGGGACATAGGCGATGGTGTACTGGTTTCGGATATCGTGAGCGATCCGTTCGCAGATGGGGGCCACGTCCCTTGATGATTCCGGCAAGAAGGCCTCGCCGCCCGTGTCCTTGGCAAGCTGCTTGAGCACCCCAGGGTTTCGATCGGCATCTTGCTCATCGAAGATGCCGATGGTGTAGATGATTACATCAGGCTGCCCCGCCAAGGCCATGATTTCGGTCAACGTATGCTTGCTGGCGTTGTCGCCTCCATCGCTGATTACGATCAGCACTTTCTTGTCGCGGTTACCCTTCTTCAGGTGCTCGAGCGCTACAGCAACTGCATCGTACAGTGCCGTCTCGCCATTCGCTCTGACTCTGGAAAGGGCAACTTCCAACTGAGCCACCTGGTCGGTGAACGGTGTGTTGTCCGGAAGACCAAACGAAACCTTTTCGTTGAAATTGACCACGAACATCTGGTCCTGTGGGTTGCTGGAGCGGGCAAATACCAAAGCGGCGGCAACAACATCACGGCGCTTCGGCATCATGCTTCCACTGTTATCGATGACCAGACCGACCGTGACCGGGATATCCTCGTGACTGAAATACTTGATCGGCTGCAGCACCCCGTCCTCATAAACCTGGAAATCGTCTTTATGGAGACCGGAAACAAGAATGTTTTTGCGGTCCTGCGCGGTGGCGCGCAAGACCACCATGTCCACATTTACTTTGATGGTGTAGGGTTCGGCCGGGAGACTCTGCGGCGGAGAAGATTCTTCTTTCGCCCAGGCAAAGCTGGTTGCGGCGGTCAGGACGAGAAGAGGGACCAGATACCGGAGCGGGGTAGCACATTCCTGGCGGTTGCGTACTCCAGTGCCGAAACATTGTGTGGCTTGCAGCCTTAGCTCCCTTGGCAGACGTGACGCGGATGAAGGCAGCTCTGTCATCCGTTTAGTCCTTTCACATGCGATCTAAACACTCCGCACCGGCGACGAAGAGACGGTACTCGCGCGTACCACCTCCCTCGCCACGCCATCCTGTCCCGGTCAATTCACTTGGGTGGATCTTCCACGCAGATCCACCGATTCGCCTGGCTCAAACGCCTCGCTTCGAAAAAGCCGAGAGAGCAAAGCCGGCGCCAATCGTCAGCAGCCCAATCAGTGCAATCAGGGGCAGCGGGCTGGCTGTTTTCGGCAGGGGCTCGGCAGCCGCAGGTTCAGCCGCAGCTTGTGGTGAGGCGGCAGCCATCGGCGGTGGTTCAACAACCTGGGCCAACTCAACTGGTTCTCCCGTAGGGGCAACGGCCTCGACCGGCGCCGTCTTCAAAGCCTCGATGGGAGCCGCTGCCAGTTCGATCGGAGTCGCGAGCACGGGCTCATTGGTTTCCTTGGCCAACTCGATGGCTCTCGACTTCGCGTACACAAACTCCTCACCCCATTCACGCCCGGGGTAAAACCATGCTCTCAGCGCCTCAGGCTCTCCGGCGGGCCGTTCCCGAAAAGTGATTACTGTTTTATCAGTCGCGTGCAAACGGTAATTCGGGATTGCGAGAATGGTGGTAAAGACATGGGTTTTGTCCTGGTTGAAGATCTGCACGATGTGGCGGTCGGATTGTGAATCAAAGATCTTGAAGACGTACGTACCGGCCGGCAGGGTTTGAGCACCCACGCCCGGAACTTCGACGGGTCCGCTGAAAGTGATGACAGTTTCCCGGTTCCAGTCATCAGCCGTTGCGGTCGGCACGACGAACGCACAGAGCGCAACAAGGCAGAATAAGGTTGCTAACGTCTTAAAGACTTTCATGTTCTCTCCTGTAGTTTTCTCCGACTCATTCACGCGGCGGTATTTGTGCTGCAAGAACTCTTTATGTTGTCGGCTTCACAAGAGATCTACAGCCGGAAGATCCGGCAATGGTTCAGCCGCCGAGAGTTGTTCGATGTCCAAGTATCGGGCCTTAGGCTTTCCATTACTGTTCAATATTGACCGCAGTGTTCTCTCCAATACGCGTCTGGGTGGGAATCCGAGGGCTGCTTGGCCGAGCAATTGTGAACAGACGTCCTGACCGGTACGGGCTAGGATATGTTAGGTGATGTCTTGACGTTCTCGAAGAGATCAATGAGAAAACAGTGCCCTTCACCTCTCCATTTACTCGTGTAACAGTGTAGCGGCCCGGTCGTCGCAGGTTCGCTGGCGGTTCGCGAGAATGAAATATCGAAAGAGACAGACATCAGGCCAGTGGGAGCGATCTGCCTATCGTGCGGCCTGCGCAGGCGCAAACCGGCGCAGCCCTAACAGCCGCGTACCCCAAGTCAAAGAGTGTAATGGCCTGATTTCGTCAGTCAACGGCGGACCGTCCTGCCGAAAAGATGGCAGTGGGATACTTCGAGAGCGTTGTTATAAAGTCCAGTGCGAGGAGCAAGAGGTGAATATGGCACCAATTACACGAGCGGCCTGGAATAGGTACTGTTGACGAGCGGGTGCCGGGGGCCAGGTTGCCGTTTGTGCTCGTTTTCCGCCAAAGATGCACGACGGAACTCGGACTTTAGCGTT
>CABDYC010000400.1_pt1 | contig 14551 bp, 14 predicted proteins | sample 3421511 | NCBI WGS metagenome assembly CABDYC01 (sample SAMEA5534336, study PRJEB31848) | metagenome | biome: tundra; feature: field; material: soil | place: USA | collected 2013-05 | depth 0.15 m | reverse complement strand
TCGGCGATGTCGTCGCGCGCGATCTTCATCTTCATCGCGCCCATCGCCACTTCAAAGTGGGCATCATCCAGCTTGCGCAAAACTGTTGCCGCGCGCCCGGTTGATTTCAGCTTGACGCTGTCGCCCTCGGAGACTTGCTTCACCACCTGCGGCTGCGCATGAGGATCGCCCTCATCGGCTCCGCTGGCGTGCGCTACCACGGTGGAATCGAACTGCTCGCGAAACTCCCGCCGTAACTTAGCGACCCGCCGCTCCGCATCCTTCGAGAGCTTCTGCGCCGCGGCCCGATCCTGAATGGCATTCACCGCCTCGCGCGCGTGATATTCAAAGTCGCGCAGCACGCTCTCCAGCTTCTTCTCCATTTCCCGGACCTTGTCCTGCTGCTCTTTCTTGCCCTCGGCTGCCAGGCGCGTCTTCTCCTGCTCCAGTTCCTGCGCGAGCGTCTTCAGACGCAACCGCTCGCTTTCCGCCTCGCGCAACCCGGCATGAAGCTTGTCCAGAAACTCGCCCACATCGCGAGCCTGCGTGCCCAGCCGCGCCCGCGCCGCCTCGATGATCGCCGGATTCAGTCCCAGCCGCTGCGCGATGTTGATTCCCGCCGACGCTCCCGGCACTCCCATCGTCAATTCATAAGTAGGCTGCAGCGTGGTCTCGTTGAAACCCACCGACGCGTTGATCACGCCCGGAGTATTCGCACCGTAAACCTTCAGCGAGGTGTGATGCGTCGAAATCACCGTCATGCAGCCGATGCGGCCAAAGTGCCCGGCAATCGCCACAGCCAGCGCAGCGCCTTCCTCGGGATCGGTGGCCGAACCCAGTTCATCCAGCAGCACCAGCGACTGGGCGGTTGCCGTGCGCGAAATGAAATCGATGTTGGTAACGTGTGCGGAAAAAGTCGAAAGATTCTGCTCGATCGATTGATAGTCGCCGATATCGGCCAGTACGGCGTCAAAGACTGGCATTTCCGCGCGGTCGGCGGGAACCGGGATTCCCGATTGCGCCATCAATGCCAGCAGTCCCACCGTTTTCAGCGTCACGGTTTTTCCGCCCGTGTTGGGACCCGTGATCACCAACTGCCGCCGCTCGCCTTCGAGCTCCACGCTGACTGGAACCACGGCGATTCCTTTGAGCTTTAAGTTCCGCTCCAGCAGTGGATGTCTGGCATTGTGCAGAAGAAGGCGAGCTGCGCTCGCCCCGGACCCTTCGACTTCGCTCAGGGCAAGCTCGCCAGGGCGCCCGTCCCCACACGACCCACTCAACTGCACGGCAACACAGTCGTACTCTTCGGCGAAGCGTGCCTTGGCAAACTGCAGCTCCAACTCGCTGAGCACCGCGGCCGACGCCACGATCGCCTCCGCCTGCTCGCCGATGCGCCGCGTCATCTCGAGCAGAATGCGATGAATCTCCGCCTGCTCTTCGTCGAGCAGCCGCACCAGTTCGTTGTTCTGTTCGATCGTCTCCAGCGGCTCCACAAACACGGTTTGCCCGCTCGAACTCGCTCCATGCACTACGCCCTGCACGCGCCGCTTCTGCTCAATCTTCACCGGGATGACAAACCGCTCACCGCGGATCGTCACCAGCTCATCCTGCACCGCGCCACCCTCGGCCAGCCGCCGCAAATAGCCGCGCAGCGATTCCTGAATCACGCGCCTCTGCTTTTCAATCTCGCGGCGAATCCGCGCCAGTTCCGGCGAAGCGCGGTCTTCCAGAGTCCCATCGGGCTGAATCTTGTTCCGAAAAAACCGCAGGAACTCCGTGAAGTCGGGCACACATTCCGAAAGCGCCCGCGTTCGCCGCCATACCGTCCTCATGTTCGCCGGAGGATGCAACGCGATCTCGCGCCACTCCGCGGCGCGGTCTACTACCAGCAAAACATCGCGAATCTCCGTGGTTTCCAACGCGGCTCCCGCGATGCGAGACTTCTCTACCAGCTTTGTAATATCCAGCAGGCCGGAGAAATCGAAGCGCCCGCCTACCCGGCGGAACTCTCGCACTTCCTCGGTCATCTCCTGTTGCTCACCAATCCAGGCGGAATCGATCGAAGTCGCAAGCGCTGTGATCCTCGCCTGGCCCGGCGGCGAAGACGCATATCCGCGCAGCAGTTCGCGCAGAGCATCGAACTCCAGCACGCGCGCGGAGCTGTGAGTGAGCGGTCGAGACATCGGAATTTATGTTACAGGAAGGGCAGGATCAGGTTCAGCATGAAGATGCGAAGGAGCATTGCCGGCCGCGCAGCCTGGATGAAAAAGGAGATCCACTCAAATCAGATCTACGACTGGGCCGCAGCCAGCGCCTGGGGATCGGCTTGGCTCGCCACCGGCAGGCGCAGCACGAACACCGCCCCACCCTCGGGCTTGTTCTGGCAGGTGATCTGCCCCTGATGATCCTGCACCACGCCATACACGGCACTCAGTCCCAAGCCGGTGCCTTTGCCGATCGGCTTTGTCGTATAGAAAGGATCGAACACCCGGTGCGGCTCTCTCACGCCCGGCCCGCTATCGGAAAACTGCACCACCACTTCTTCTCCCTGATGGTGGGCGCTCACTCGAAGCGATCCTCCGCCCGCTTCCTCCAGCGCATCCAACGCATTTTCGACGATCTGCACGAACACCTGAAACAACTGGTGGCCGTCGCCCCACACTCTCGGCAGGTTCGGTTCGATCATGCTTTCGATGCGGATTTTCTGATTGTGCCGCTGCAGCTCCCGCATTTGCACGCTCCGCTGCAGAAGCACGCGTAAATCCACCATCGTCTTCTCCCCGGAACTTTGCTGCGCGAAACTTAGAAGGTTCGAGATCAGCTCCCGGGTCCGCTGGGACTGGCTCACAATCTTGCGTACCAGCGTGTCCTGCTCGCTGGTCAACCGCTGATTCGACCACAGCTTCTCCGAATACTCCATGATTGCCGTGAGCGGATGGTCGATCTCATGCGCCGCACCCGCCACCAACTGGCCCAAAGAAGCCAGTTTCTCTCTCTGCACCAGGTGGCTCTGCAACCGTTGCTCGCTCTCGAAGCTGCGCCGCGAATCCTCCAGCAGATGGATCAACGCCTGGTCCTGGAGATACTGGCGCACGAACACGAACACGCCCAGCACCAGCATCGCCCCCAGCACGGTAAACAGACGAAACGTCCGCGCCAAGGCCGGCGAGTGGTCCCATCGGAAGGCCCACAATCCCAGCACCGGCAACGAAAGAATCGCCAGCATGGCCAACTGCAGAGCGATTGCGCCCCACGTATCATCCGCTTTGGGCGGCGCCGCTTCCGGCTGCCACTCGCGCGCGGTCAGCGCGGTCGCCGCCATCCAGCTCACCGCGCCCATCAGCGGGACATCGTACAGACTTCCCGTGTAGTACCTCCCCTTGGCGACCGCCAGGTTCACCGCCTGCGAGTCCAGTGCGTACAGCGCACTGGCCGCCATCAGGTTCACGTACACCATCTTCCATCCAGCGGGCGCCCCCCGGGCGGCAATCCCCAGCACTAACATCAGCATTCCGCTCTCGACTAGGTAGAGTGCCCCGTAGTTCCTGTCGTACTCCGCCACGTTCACCGACACGTACTGCGACGGGAACACCACGAATGCATACAGGAATACCCACCAAACCAGCAGCAGGAGAAAGTCCAGCGTATCCGCGCGGAGTTTCTGCTCGCCCTCGGTCCGATGCGGGCGCAACCCAACCGCTGCGATCATCGGAACCAAGTGGAGGAAAAGAAACACATCCATGAACGACGGATCGGGCACGGTCGTGTGTCGCACCACCTCGCAATAGACCCACGCCGCCTGATTGGCGGCCCAAAGCATGCTCCCCGCTCCCATCAGCGCCCAAAAGTGCCGACTGGCGCCCCCCGCCGACCACGCATTGGCCAGCATGGCCACACCGACCGTAAGCGTTAGCAGAAGATATCCAACATCGGAAATCGCGGTCAGCACCGGACCACGCTCCACCGTCACCGACACTACGGCGAACGCCAGCGTAATCCCGCCCGCCAGCACAAACCAGCGATGTCGTCCGAACAGACTCATCCACTTCTCATTTTATGGATAAAACTTCGGATTTCTCAGCTCGCTTCCCAGCCAGCAGATTACTTTCGTCACACTTCCTCGCCCCGACGGAGCCCTCCCTGGCCCTGCCGGAGCGACCCCCACGTCAAGCAAGTCCATCCGGCTCACCATCCTGCTAGAATCAGCTTGAGTGTGGGGCGGCGGCCCCTTCGGCAAGCTCAGGGCAGGCTCTCGGCCGCTGCCTGTGACTTTTAGATCGAACGCCACGCTCAGAAATCCCTGGTGCCTCATGGCCTTTCCTGTCACCCGTCTTCGTCGTCTCCGCCGCACCGCCGAGATTCGCAACCTGGTGCGCGAAACCCGTCTGACTCCCGACGCCTTCGTCTACCCCATGTTCGTTTGTCCCGGGGAAGGTGTGCGCAAGGAAGTTCGCTCCATGCCGGGCGTGTTCAACCTCTCGGTGGATGAAGCGGTCAAAGAGGCGCAGGAAGTTCATTCCCTGGGCGTGCCCTCGGTGATTCTGTTCGGTCTTCCCGACAAAAAAGATGACGTCGCCACCGGAGCCTGGGCCGACGACGGTATCGTGCAGCAGGCCGCCCGCGCCATGAAGCGCGAGGTCCCCGACCTGATCTTGATGGGCGACGTCTGCCTCTGCGAATACATGTCGCACGGCCACTGCGGGATTGTGCGGAGTAACGATGCACCACAGTCTCTGGGCGCCGCTGTGGCCGACACGTCAGGCTTTGGGGTGGCGCAGCGCTTCAGCGCTGCGAAAAGTGCTCAACCAAAATCTGGGGCTTTAGCCCCTGAGGTTGCCAACTACGAAATCCTCAACGATCCCACCCTCGAATTCCTGGCCCGCACTTCGGTCTCGCTCACCCGCGCCGGCATCGACATCATCGCCCCTTCCGACATGATGGACGGCCGCGTCGCCGCCATCCGCCGCGCTCTCGACGAAGCCAGCTTCATCAACACGCCCATTCTTTCCTACGCCGCCAAGTTCGCCTCCGGATTCTACGGCCCGTTCCGCGAAGCCGCCGACTCCGCCCCGCAATTCGGCGACCGCCGCTCCTATCAAATGGATGGCGCCAACCTCCGCGAAGCCATGCGCGAAATCGAACTCGATATCGAAGAAGGCGCCGACATGATCATGGTCAAGCCCGCCATGCCCTACCTCGACGTAATCGCCGCCGCCCGCGCCCGCTTCGACCTCCCGCTAGCCGCCTATCAAGTCTCCGGCGAATACGCCATGATCGAAGCCGCCGCCCGCAATGGTTGGATCGAGCGCGACCGCGTCATGCTGGAATCCCTGCAAAGCATCCGCCGCGCCGGCGCCAGCATCATCCTCACGTATTACGCCAAAGCCGCCGCCAGGCTGCTGGCGTGAACTGAGAGTCTGGTGTGGAGCGCCCCTTCGGCAGGCTCACGGCAGGCTCTCGCCCGCGGCCTTTGATCTGCCTTGATATGAATAATCGTGGTTTGGCACGACCTGTGCCTCAAGTGTAAATAAGCTGCCTAGGCCGCCGCCGGCTGGGCGGATTCAGGTTCGGACCCGCTGTAGCTGAACATCGCCTGCTTCAATTGCGAGTCCACTTCGTCTGCGATGGTCATAACATCGAGCAAGACCTGGCTGAAATCCACTTGGGACAGATTATTTTGCAGCGTGTTAAAGATGCTGACCTGCAGGATTCGCGACTCTTCGACCATCATGGCGGCGGTGTAGCCTTGTTCACGTCGCAGATTTCCGTGCTGGCGTGCGGCGATGGAGAAGTTGGCTTTCGCGATGGGAGGGAGGCGTAAACGGTAAATCAGGTCAGCGAGCAGACTGGGAAGATGGCCGGTGCGCTCGTCAAAGCTCAGCGGGATGCAGGTCAGCTCTTCGTCCCGCTCCACCAGTGCTATCCAGGCCTGAATCGTAGCATCGAGGTCATGCTCCAGTATGGAGGCCACGCTCAACGCGGGCAGCGGCGGCTTACGACCTACAGGGTGGGCGAGTTTTTCGCGGATCACTTCCCGGAGTGACGCGATTTCGATTGGTTTCACCAGCACTTCGTCAACCTGTAAACGGATGGCGGACAGGGCTTCGTCCATCGCCGGGTAGCCGCTGAGCACCAGGGTTACCGCGCGGGGATGGGTGTGGCGCATGGCGCTGACCACCGTGAAGCCATCGCCCGCTTGCGGCATGTGCAGGTCGGAGAGCAGTACGTCAAAGCTCTCTGTAGCGATGCGGCTGAGCGCCTCGCAGACGCCCGCCACGGCGACTACCTCGAAGCCGTCACGCTCCAGCGATGTCCGCAACATATCGCGGACCGCGTCGTCGTCCTCGGCAAGTAAAACTCTTGGCATCCTCGAACTTCTTTCCCACTTGTGAAATGTTCTACTTCAGGCTTTCCGAAAACAATAGCGGAGGCTCCCCAACTCTGTCCGGTCAAAAGTGCACACTTTGTGGGGCATGACTATTGACACAGTTGGTTCCTCGGCCAGTTCCCCGCGAGCTATTTCCAAGGTGCCCAAGATGAAGCTGAGCAAAGACAAAACCACGCTCATCTACAACCAATTCCTAACCCTGACCGACATCCCGAAAGAAACCTACGACTACCGCCTCGGCAACCTCTCCGCCCTGGAATGGGTCATCGACCAATATCAGGTCTCAACCGACCAGCGCAGCGGCACCACCAACGACCCCAACCGCCCCGACAACCCGCAATACACATCCTCCGCCTCGTCGGCCAGATAATCACCGTCAGCCTCGAAACGGCAAAGATCGTCCAATCACTCCCGCCTCTCGGCCGCTCCTAGCGGAAGTTGGCTGCCCCTCCCTTCGCGTTCCCGGCGCAAGAAATAGGAGTGCATCCCACGCAGGATTCCGCCATAGCAGCAGCGAGCTAGGTACGAGTGCCCGGGCTCGATGCCAACTTGTTCGACGACCGATCTGGGAAGGCTGTCTTCCGGCCCTCCTTAACTACCCGTAGTTTGTCTCACTTAGGAGGCATTATACGTATGAAACCGTACATACAGGATTGCATGCACAAGTGTTCCCATGGGAACATTAGAGCGATGTTCCGGTAGGAACACCCGCCGCCTACGCCCTCGCCGCGCCCTGCCCCTGGAACTTTACCTCCACCAGCCTGCGGTCCTCGTCAGACACTTTGAAGAAGGCGCGCGGTTTCAGGTTCATGAAGCTGGCCACAAACACTTCAGGGATCTGGCCGATGCGTGTGTTGTAGGTGTTGACGTCATCGTTGAAGAACTCGCGCCGGTCTGCAATGCGCTCTTCCAGTTCGCTGATGCGCGTTTGCAGCTTGAGAAAGTTTTCGTTGGCCTTGAGCTGCGGATAGTTTTCCGCCACCGCGAACAGCCCGCGCAGCGCGCCCGTCATCATCAAATCAGCCGTCGCTTTCTGCCCAATGCTGGCCGCGTTCATCGACGCCGCCCGCGCCTGTGTCACCGCCACCAGCGTCTGCTGCTCGTGCTGCATGTATCCCTTCACTGTCTCGACCAGGTTGGGGATCTCGTCGTGACGCTGCTTGAGCAGCACGTCGATGTTGGCCCACGCGCGGTCGTTGTCGTTGCGCAGGCGCACCAGCTCGTTGTAGAGGATGACTACATAGACGAGCACCCCCACCCCAAACAGCAGGAACGCTGCTCCTGTGATCACGTTGCCGCCCATCTTTAATTTAACCTCGCCAACTCGACCTCGACTGCAGGAATGATTCCAGTGAAACAGCAGACCGGGCAGGGACGCAAGTGCTGACTGGGCTGCGCCCAAGGTCACCGCCTCCCGCGCGGAAACAGCAGGTAAGTAGGCGCAAAAAGGGCCGAGCCCGCGGGCTCGGCCCTTCACCCTTCACGTAGCGTTGCAAGCAAGAAACGCAGCCGCGGCTATGGCTTATGTGGAGTCAGATCGCAGGACTTCCTCACCTCGTCAAGGTTCAAGCCTGCGGGCGAGAACTCCGCGATCTGGCGCCCACTCCTCGTTCTGACTTCCACATTGAACACCTCGGCCCCGATCGCGGCGCGAACTGTGCCCTTGTCCATGGCGAGGAAGTGTCCACGCACCCAGTTCCAGCCCTTGTGGTCGTGGCTTCTGTCGATGCGCACCATGACCTCCATCTTAGGCTGGCCCCAGAAGCCCGGATAGTCGGGCCTTCCCAGCCGTTCGCCGGGATTGAAGTCGGCGTATTCGTACTTGCCATTGCTGCAGACGATTGCGACTCTCGGTTTGGAGTCCGGGTCTTCCTTAAAATAATTGTTCGACAGCAACTCGAACCGGACCTTCTTCGCGCCGGTCATCTTGTCTTCCGACTGGAACTCGATCCACTTGCCGCCGGCACTGACGCCATCTTGTTCGCCCTGGTAGGGGCTCATGGCGCCCTCTTGTGCACCAGCCGACACGGCCGCCGCAATCACCAAGAGGAAGGTCGCGAACAGCCCCGCGGCCAAGGCATAACGATTCTTGTTATGAAGCAAGCGCAATACTTTCAAGGTTCTCCTCCCACACAAGATCATCCTTACCTATTGAACCCTGGCGAGCGCCAAAAGTTGTATGGCAAGCGCCTCTTTTCCTGCTGCACCTCACTGGGTGTTGATCTTGAGATCGATGTAGACCTGGGGGCGGTCGTCGAACTGGCTGACGGACTTGGTGTCGCTCTTGTGGCCGTTGAGCTGGGCGTAGACTTCATAATCCACAGTGGAGAGCCCAGGGAAACGATAGGTGCCTTCCGGACCTACGATGTAGGACTTCACGGCGTGGGTGCGCGTGTTGGTCAGGTATACGATCGCGCCGGCCACGGGATTGTCCTGCTGGTCGAGCACTTTTCCGAAGAGCAGGCGGCCCTGCTGCTTTTCCTTTTTGTCTGGGGCAGCATGGGCAGCCACGGACATTACGAGAAGGAGCGCGCCGGCGATGAGGGAAGCGGTCTTGAGAGCCAGTCTGGGAGTCATGCGAGTCTTATTCCTCTTTCCTCTGCTGAAGCTTCTCTATTTGCTCTAGCTTGCTCTAGCGGGTTAGGTGCAAACCAATGTCGACGCGCTCGTCATACTCTACGTGGACGGCGGCCTCCTGCGATAGATGCAAGGCGTGGCCATTCTCAGTTTTCACGCCCTTGAGATCGGCCCCCACCACGTAGTCGGCCTTGCCGGCGGGAAGCCGCTGGGCGAATTCGCCGGTATGGTTGGAATAGAGTTGCCACTTGGGCTTTTTGTCAGGCACGCGGCGGATCTTGACCTTCACGCCGTAGAGGGGGCGATCGTCCGGTCCCCAGACCGTTCCGAAAATGAGAGCATAGCGATCTGTCGGTTTCAGCTTCTTGGGCGCGGAAGCTGCGAGGGCTGGAGGCAAGACGCGCGGGCCCAGGGCAGCGAAAAAGAAAACAATCAGCAGGCAGAGAGAGGAGAAGCGCGCAAGCAGAAAAGCACGGGGGGCTTTACGAGTCGTCACCGTCTTCGCTTTCCACTTCTTCGTCCTCTTCCACGTAGCCGGCCTCGACCGCCTTCAACTCCAGCGGACTGGTCGTCACCACCTCGAAGTCCGTGCCGCACTCGGGGCAAGAGACGATCTCGCCCTCGTCGACCTCTTCTTCTTCCACATCCAGATTCGTTTCACATTCGGGACAAAGAACCATGATTCCTCCGCTCCCATTAGATACCACTGATAATATTTAGATTCTCCCCCCGCCGGAGGTCAAGGGGCGGGCGCGGGAGAGGACGATATTCTTGTCCGGCGGTAACCAGCCGTCGCCCTTGACATTTCATTGAAAATCATTTCGCAATGTTGCGAACGGGCGAGACGGGTGTAGACTGAGTGCCGTTCTTGAAGTCAAAAAGGAGATTCCCAATAATGAAGAGCAGCAAGATTTTCGCCGGTGTGACGATGGGTCTCCTCAGCGTCGGCTTGTGCACTGTCGCCGTTGGGCAGGACCACGCAACCGCTCAGGAGGTCGTCGCCAAGGTAAGGGAAGCGGCCAGCACCCTATCGAAGACGGGCGACGTGGCACAGTTTCAGCAGAAGCAGGCTCCGTGGGTGTGGAAAGACACATACATCTTTGTCGAGGACTGTGCCAAGAAGGTCCAAGCGGCTCACCCCATCAAGCCAGAACTGGTAGGCACAGATTTCGTGTCGCTGAAGGACGCCAAGGGGAAGACTGTCTTCCCGGCAGATTTTTGCGATGCGGCGAAGAAGCCTTCCGGCGTCTGGTTCGAGTATTGGTGGCCGAAACCCGGCGAGAAGGAGGGCTCCCGCAAGATCGCTTATGGCTTGAGTGCCAAAGGAACCCCGTATGTGGTGGCCGCCGGGGTATATGACGACAAGGCAACCATCGCGGAACTGTCAAAGCTGAGCAGCAAGAAGTAACCGTCGGCCCTCACCCACTACCTTCATTACCTCGCGAAGATGCCCTTCCTCCCCCGAAGGAGGACAAGCCAAGCCGCCTGATGTCTGGGCGGCTTTTATTTTGCATCACGCGGAAGGTGGAAGCGGTAATTGGCGCAACCAGGCGTTAGCACTCAAAACCCTTGTCAATGAGCGATATGGTGATGTTTCGACAGGCCAATCGCATAGTTTGAGGTTTGTCGAAGATACGCCCCTGACTCCGCATGAAAATCATTTCGCAATGTTGCGAACGGAGGAGATGGGTGTAGACTGGGACCGTTTTCAAGCCAAAACTAAGGAGGTTCCACATGAAGAGCGGCAAGATTTTCGCCGGTGTCACGATTGCTCTCCTCGGGGTCGGCCTGTGTACCGTCGCCGTTGGGCAGGACCACGCAACCCCCCAGGAGGTCGTCGCCAAGGTGAGGGAAGCGGCCAGTACCCTATCGAAGACGGGTGACGTGACACAGTTTGACCAGAGGCAGGGTCCGTGGGTGTGGAAAGACACTTATATCTTCATCTATGACTGCGACAAGAAAATCATGGCGGCTCACCCCATCAAGCCGGAGATGATAGGCCAAGACATCTCGTCGATCAAGGACGCGAAATCGGGAAAAATTATCATCCCGGACGCAGCAGCCTTCTGCAAGATGGTTCAGGATTCGCCTTCCGGCGTCTGGAAAGAGTTTTGGTGGCCGAAGCCCGGCGAGAAGGAGCCCTCCCGCAAAGTCGCTTATTACCTGAGTGCCAAAGGGACTTCCTACGTGGTGATCGCCGGGGTCTACGACGACAAGACAACCATCGCGGAAGCGTCAAAGGTGAGCAGCATGAAATAACCGTCGTCCTCAACCCACCACGCCCATTAGCATCGCAAGAATGCCCTTCCTCCCGCGAAGGAGGAAGGGCATCCCCATTCTTACGCCGGAGCCTACATGATTTCTGCTCTCCAGAAAAGACCGTGGCTTCTTCCGGTCTCGCTGGTGCTGGCCGTAAGCACCGGGGCGCCAGCGCAAAACAAGGTGGGCCCTACTACCTCGGAGCCCATGGCGGTGGATGGCCGCATCTCGGCCGCGCTGCAGCAGGTTTCGGTCGAGCGCATTCGCGTGAATATTGAGAAGCTGGCGAGCTTTGGAACCCGGCTGACGCTCTCGGCGCAGGACCCGGCTGCGATTGCGGCTGGGCGCGGCATTGGCGCGGCACGGGAGTGGATCAAGGCAGAGTTCGAGCGCTATGCCAAAGATTGCGGCGGCTGTCTGGAAGTGAAGACCGACAGCTTCACCGAACCGGCCGCCGACCGAATTCCCCAGCCCACCGAAATCACTAATGTTTATGCGGTTTTGAAGGGGACGGATGCGGAGAACACGAAGCGCATCGTGCTGGTGACCGGGCACTACGATTCGCGCCCCAGCGACACTTTAGACACGAAGGCCGATGCTCCGGGCGCAAACGACGATGGCAGCGGAACGGCCGTCAGCCTGGAATGCGCGCGCGTGTTGAGCAAACTGAAGTTTCCGGCGACGATTATTTTCCTAACGGTGGCGGGCGAGGAGCAGGGACTGAACGGCAGCCACCATTTCGCGAAGATGGCCAAAGAACAGGGCTGGAACGTGGAGGCCGTGCTTAACAATGACATCGTGGGCGGCGACAAGAGCGCGGAGCAGGATCACTCCGTGGTGCGCGTGTTTTCCGAGGGATTGCCGGCTGCGGCAACGGAGCAGGAGATCCGGCGAATTCGCGGCTTGGGCGGTGAAAACGACTCTGGATCGCGGCAACTAGCGCGCTATGTCGCCGATGTAGGCCGCAGTTATGATGTGGGTCCCACGCCGATGCTGGTGTTCCGGCTGGACCGGTATCTGCGCGGCGGCGACCACTATTCATTCAACCAGCAGGGCTTTGCCGCGGTGCGCTTCACAGAATTTCGCGAGGACTTTCACCATCAGCATCAGAACGTACGCACCGAGAACAGCGTTGAATATGGTGACCTGCCAAAGTTTGTGGACTTCGACTATGTAGCGCGCGTAGCGCGGCTGAATGCGGCGACGCTAGCGTCACTGGCCTCGGCGCCAGCGCCTCCAGCCAATGTGTATTTGCTGACCAAAGATCTGGAGAACGACTCAACGCTCACGTGGGACGCGTCCCCGGGCGGGCGAGCGACGGAGTATGAGGTTCTCTGGCGAGCCACGACCAGCCCGGAATGGGAGCACGTGGGAAAGGTTGGCAGCATTCTTCGAACTACACTGAAACTTTCCAAGGATAATGTCATCTTTGCAGTCAGGGCGGTGGATGCCGAGGGACACCGGAGCCTGCCAGTGGTGCCCTTGCCCGAACGGTGAGTTCGGTATCTACTGCTAAGAGGAGCGTGTTGCCTTGCGCGGTCGCGGCCGAGAAATGACGTTGAGCTTCCCGCCCTTTACCCGGGCGGTGATCTGGCTGCTGGGGATCAATACCGCGGTGTTCCTGGGGTTGTCCGCGTTCGGCACGCGGGCAGTCATCCAGTGGGTGTATTTGAATCTCGGCCTCGTGCCCAGCAGGACGGTCTTCCATCTCGCGATCTGGCAGATTGTCACTTACAGCTTCATTCACGTCGGCTTCTGGCATTGGTTCGGAAACATGCTGGGGATTTGGATGTTCGGCTCGACGTTTGAAAGCTCATGGGGTACGCGCCGGTTCCTGGAGCTGTTTTTCACAGGCGTGGTGGGAGCTGCGCTTACCACGATCGTTCTTTCTTTCGCGCACATTCTGAGCGCTCCCGGCACCGTGACGGTCGGCGCTTCCGGCGGCGTCTTTGCCATTCTGATGGCTTTCGGCCTGGTGTTTGGGGAGAACGAAATCATGCTGATTCCGTTCCCGTTTTTGATCAAGGCGAAATACTTTGTTCTGATCCTGATCGTGGTGACGGTGGCGTTCGCCATCAGCGGGGGCGGAAGCACGGCGTACCTTGCTCATCTGGGTGGTTTGCTCTTTGGCTACCTGTACGTGAAGTTCTCGCCGGCGCGGGGAGCGTCGGGAAAGTTCTCGTTGTCGGAGTGGTGGTACGGATTGAATAACTCCTATTACCGCTGGAGGCGGCGGCGGGCAGCGAAGAAGTTTGAAGTCTACATGCGAGCCCACGACCGCAAGGTGGAGTTCGACGAACATGGAAACTACATCCCGCCGGAGGATGGTCCGCGCAAGGGGAATGGCGGATCGAAGTCGGGGTGGGTGAACTAAGGGGTTAACTCGAGGACTAAAGCCCGGGGAGTTTCTGCTGCCTTCTTAGGCATCGCTGAAGCGATGCTCTGATACGAATCGAAATTTTTCGGCAGGCCGAGACGTTGCAAGCAACGTCTCTACGGCTGGTTAAGGAAGTTCTTGAATTCCAGGAATACTGTCTCGGGCAATTCTTGCTGTTTCGATTTTCCTTTGAATCCTAAATCGTGACCGGCGCCTTCGACGGGCAGGAGCTTCGTCTTCGCGGGAATTAGCTTCAATGCTTGCTCGATTTCCGCGATCGAGCCGAAGGGATCGCGCGTACCCTGGACGAACAGGGTAGGAGTGCGCAGATTGAAAAGATGCTGGATGCGGAGCTGGTCGGGCTTGCGGGGCGGGTGCAGAGGATAGGAAAGCAAAAGCAGACCGGTGACCAAGTCGGCGGCTTCTTCTGAGGCTTTTTCCGGAAGAAGCTCGGCGCAGAGCATGCTGGCTTGGCGTCCGCCGTACGAGTGGCCGCTGAGAAAGACGCGGCCGCTGGCCATGCTCTTGAGCGCCGCGAGCGCGTTTCTTAGTCCAGCGCGATCGCGCTTGGCGTCGCCCGGTCCGGGCGGACCGTAGGGGCGATCCTGACGGAACGGCAAATCGCAACGCAGCACGATGAAGCCCGCTCCGGAAAAGGCTTTCGCCAATGCAATCAGCAGAGGAGCCTGGCAGTTCGATCCGGCGCCGTGAGTGAGAAGAAGTCCATTGCCGTTGGGATTGGCAGGGCGATGCAAAAGACCGCGCACGAACGGGTCGACCGAAACATCGGTAAAGACTTGCGGGCTCGATTCCGAGGACATGGATGATGGCTGCTTATCGTTGGTCTTCTCAGTGCGATGCTGAAAACTGCTCCCAGGTCCCTCAGGGGCTTTAGAGACCGCGTGAGAACCAGCTTGTAATTTAGCAAAAGATGAGGCAGAAAGAGAGGTATGGGACGATTTCTGCCGTAC
>CABDYC010000394.1_pt1 | contig 14747 bp, 12 predicted proteins | sample 3421511 | NCBI WGS metagenome assembly CABDYC01 (sample SAMEA5534336, study PRJEB31848) | metagenome | biome: tundra; feature: field; material: soil | place: USA | collected 2013-05 | depth 0.15 m | reverse complement strand
AGCCTCGTCGAACAGATTCAGAAAGACATCACCGCCGCCATGAAGGCGCGCGCGGAGCAGCGCCTCTCCACCCTGCGCATGGTCAAGACCGCGCTCAAGAATCGCGAGATCGAGAAAATGGCGCCGCTCGACGACAAAGAGTCCCAGGCCGTCCTAACCACGCTGATCAAGCAGCGCAAGGAATCCGTCGAGCAGTTCACCAAAGGCGGACGCCAGGAGATGGCCGACAAAGAAGCCGCCGAGATCGTCCTAATCGAAACCTACCTGCCGAAAGCCGCAGGCGAGGCCGAGGTCGTTGCCGGGGTGAAAGCCGTGATCGCCGAGATGGGCTCGCCGACGATGAAAGATATGGGCACGGTGATGAAGAACGCGATGGCGCGGTTCTCCGGGGCGGGGATGCGTGTGGATGGGAAGATGGTCAGCGAGGCGGTGAAGCGGGAGCTGGCGGGGAAGTAGCATGAAACTCAGAGGGACAGCCGTGGTTCTCGCCGCGATCGCTTTAGCTACAGGGTTTGGCCTCTGGTTCGAGCAGACCCACAAGGTCCCGGCGTTAAACTTTCAACTCGTCCCCCAAGGTGCCCCAACTCTTGCGAAATCCGACGTCGAGAAGTTGCTTGCCGCGAAGTATGAATTAGTGCGCGATGTCCGACAGGTGCCTCCGGTTCTAAGGCAGTCATTCACGAGCTTTACTGGCCTCCCTTTCGACATGAATGATCCCGGGGATCCTCTGAGCACGGACGACATCAGCTCGGGCGTACCGTCACGGCAGCTAATCTTCGCTGCGGTGGGTAAAAACTCCGCCGTTCTGGTTTATGAACAGGGTAGTTTTGCGTCTTACCCGAATGTCGTTGTCTTTTCGTATGGCAATGAGAAAGCATGGGCGGCAGCCCTGGACAGCTATCCGCCGAGGGATATTCCGGCTCTCCAAAAGACCTTGCGGGAATCAAGATTCAAGACGTGGGAGGGAAAGTAGCGGACGGTTTTTGTCATTTGCTCCTCTGCAACTCCCGGTACGCCTCGCTCTTCGAAATCCCGCGCTCCTTCGCCACTTTCTTGAGGGCGCCCTTTTCGTCAACCTTCTCTTCCGCCATGATCTGCTCCACCCTCTGGCGGACGCTCACCCGCGACTCAGATGCCGTCTGCGAGTCCGAATCCTCGGCTTTCCCGATCAGCAGCGTGATCTCGCCCTTCACTCCGTCGCGCGCCTTCAGCGTCTCCAGAACCTCGCCCGCGCGCCCGCGCAAAAACTCTTCGTGCAGCTTGGTCACTTCGCGCGCGATCACCACATGCCGGTCTTTTCCCAGAACCTCGACCACATCCGAAAGCGCTTCTACTATCCGGTGTGGAGCTTCGTAGAAGACCTGCGTGCGCGGCGAAGGCCTGATCGCCTCCAGCGCCGTCCGCCGCTCGCGTCGCTTGGCCGGAAGAAATCCGCTGAAACGGAACGACTCCGTCGGCAGCCCACTCGCAACCAGCGCTGCCAAAAACGCGGACGCTCCAGGAATCGGCACCACCGGCACATGGTGCCGGATGGCCAGCGAGATCAGCCGAAATCCCGGGTCGGAGATCCCCGGCATCCCCGCATCTGTCACCAGCGCGACGCTCGTACCTTCCTGCAGCTCTTTCACCAACTCCGACGCGCGCGTCATCTCGTTGTGCTCGTGGTAGCTGATGGTGCGCGTCGTGATGCCGTAGTGGTTGAGCAGTTTCTGCGTCTGCCGCGTGTCTTCGCAGGCGATCAAGTCCACTTCCTTCAAAACGCGCACAGCGCGCAGCGTGATGTCTTCGAGGTTGCCGATGGGCGTGGCGACAAGGTAAAGTGCCGGCCCCGGCGCAAGCGCCGACGCCGCAGTCTTTGGGTGGATGCTTTCGGGCTCGGCGGTCTTGAGCTCGTCACGTTTCCGGCCAGCGTCCTTCATGGCCGAAGTCTATCACCGCCGCGGCGTAACCTGGTGGCCTCGCAAAGCAGTTATGCTAGCGGACGCACGATTCGTGCACGGAGACTGGAACGTGACCGTCAATGATTTTCGCCGCCTAGCCCTTGCTCTTCCTGAAACAGCAGAAAGCGCTCACATGGATCATCCGGATTTTCGCGTTCGCGGAAAGATCTTCGCCACCCTCGGCCATCCCGCGAAAGGCTGGGGGATGGTCAAGCTCACGCCGGAGCAGCAGCATTATTTCTCCAAAGCCGAACCAGCCGTCTTTGTGCCGGTGAAAGGCCCCTGGGGACGTCGGGGCGCTACCAGCGTGCACCTCAAGACTGTCAGCAAGGAAGCGCTGCAGAGAGCAATCTCTGCGGCTTGGCGCAACACCGCTCCCCAGCGTCTCGCGGAACAATTCCCGGAAGGCATTTAAGCATAGGCGTCAAGAATCTCGCCTCTCCGCGATCTGCGCCTGAATTGACGCAATCGAACCGCCGCCCCTAGAATCAATGTGAAAGTAGCTTTTCTCACAACCGTCTCAGAACCCATGCCTCTTTACGAATATCAGTGCGAGAAATGCGGTCACCGCTTCGAAAAAATCCAGAAGTTTTCCGACAAGATGGTTAAGAAGTGTCCGGAGTGCGGGGGCCGGGTGGAGCAGATGATTTCCGCGCCCGCCGTGCAGTTCAAGGGATCGGGCTGGTACGTAACCGACTATGCGAACAAGTCCCACGCGCCCACCTCGTCCGACAGCGGCGATAAAGACTCGAAGAAAGAAGAAAAGTCGAAGTCGGATGGTTCCGCCAAGGAGAGTTCGTCGAAAGACAGTTCGTCCAAGGATAGCTCCTCGAAAGAGAGTTCCAGCAAAGAAAGCTCGTCGAAGGAGAGATCGTCGAAAGAAGGCTCGTCCCGAAAATCCGATAAGAGCAAGTAGCTGCAAGAACTGTCGAGCTTCGCCCGGGCAAGCTCGACCTGGCCCGGCACAAGCTGCTTTTCCCCTACTTCAGCTCCCGCTCAAAGTGATCTTCAATCATGTGGAACAGGTGATCATGCGCATCGCTCCCGGAAATGCCGTGGGTTTTGTTGGGATAGATCATCAGCCGGAATTGTTTGCCCGCCTTGATTAGCGCTTCGATCATCTGAATGCTGTTCTGGAAGTGAACGTTATCGTCGCTCGTGCCGTGGACCAGTAGAAGCGCGCCCCGCAGATTCGCGGCCGCCTTCGTCATGTCTGACTCAGCGTAACCCGTCGGGTTGTCCTTGAGCAGGCCCAGGTAGCGCTCGGTGTAGATGGTGTCGTAGTCGACCCAATCGGTCACGGGCGCCACTGCAACTCCCGCGCGGAACCGGTCTGAGTGCGTCATCGCATAGAGCGTCATCGACCCGCCATTCGACCATCCCCAGATCGCCGTGCGGTCTTTATCGAGTTGCGGGTACTGCGCGAAAAGCTGATCGAGCGCAGTAAGCTGGTCTCTTAACTCGATCGCCCCGAATTCGTTGCGAATCGCGGTCTGGAACTTACGGCCGCGGCCCGGAGTCCCACGATTGTCCACGGAAAAGATGGCGAAGCCCTGGCGCGCCAGAATCTCATCGAACGGGCTCGTCGGTTGTTTCAGAACCATCTGCCCCCCAGGTCCGCCGTAAATATTGACGATCAGCGGAATCTTGCCGCTGGCCGGCGCGTCGGGAGGCAGCAACAAACGTCCGTAGAGCGTCGTGCCGTCCTCCGCTTTGAACTCCAGGAACTTCGGAGCCCGCAGTCCATATTCCGCGACTTCATCGCGCGCCTGCCACACCGGAGAGCATGCGCCGCCCACGGCGCACAGCGACATCCGCGGAGCCGTGAATGGTCCCATGAAGGTCTGCTCGTAGTGCTTACCATCCTCGGAGAACTTGCCGAAGTAAAGCCCGTCCTCGTGCGTAAGCTGCTGCAACCCAGTTCCATCCAGCTTCGCCGAACAGATATGCTGCTGCCGCGGATCACCCGGGTTGGCCAAGAAAAACACCGTGCCCGCCGCTTCATCCACTCCCTCGATTCCCATCACCTCGAAATTCCCCTGCGTGAGCTGGCGCTCCAGCTTTGCGTCCGCTCCCATCGGGTTCTGCTTGTCGAAGCTGTAGAGGTAGAGATGCATGTTCCCGTTGCGCCAGCTCGGCCACAGGAATCCGCCACTGGACTTCAGGAAACGAACCTCCACATGATCGAAGTCGATCCAGGCGCCAGGAGTGGTTTCCGTCAGGACAATTCGCGACTTCCCCGACTTCGCATCGACGAAATACAGATCCATTTTGTCCTGGTTGCGGTTGAGAACTTCCGCCCAGACCACTCCATCGCCGACCCAGCCAAAGCGCGGAATGTACGCCTCCTCATCATTGGTCAGCGAAATCCAGCGCACCTTGCCCTTGTCGGCATCCACCACGCCCAGCTGCACCACAGGGTTTGCGTCCCCCACTTTGGGATACTTCTCGTTGTCCACGGTCGGGTGCGCGGGGATCCAATTGATGATGGGATAAGTCGGCACCTTGGTTTCGTCCATGTGCAGGAATGCGATTTCTTTGCTGTCGGGCGACCAGAAATAGTTGCTGCGCACGAACAACTCTTCGCCATACACCCAATCGATGTCGCCATTGAACAGGTTGTCCCCTGCGTCCTTGGTGAGCTGCTTCTCGCCCTTACCGCTCACCGGCCGGACGTAAAGGTTGTGCTTTCGCACGTAGGAAACATGGCTGCCATCGGGGGAGAACTTGGGGTCGCCACTGGGATCCGGCGCCGAGGTGAACTGCACCGCCGTCCCTGTCGCCAAGTCAAAAAGCCAGAGCTGTCCCTGGGAGTCGAAAATCAAATGCTTCGAATCTGGCGCCCACAGGTAGGCTGCTACGTGATAGCGCGTCAGGCGCTCTCTTTCACGCTCATCCTTCACTTTGTCATTGTCGGGTGCCAGCGAGGCCAGCTTGGCAGCGCTGATCAGGACCTTCTTCTCACTCGTAGCTGCGTCCACATACCATAGTTCGCCGTGTTCTCCCTCGTCGTCGCGCTGCACGAACGAAAGCTTGGTTCCGTCGGGACTCCACTCCGTGTTTTCTGGACTGCGCCCAGTCAGGCCCCCCGGGGCGAAGACCGCCTCAAGAGTCAGCGGTTTCACCGGCGAGGACGACTGCGCCCAAAGCGGCGCCAGCAGGCCAGAGAGAAGGATAAGAGCAAGAGCGGAGAACGAGATCTGTTTTTTCACCATGAAACCCCAGGAACAAGAAGTCAGGTCAAGAAAGCGCACGGCGCGAAGGAAAGAGTTTACACCCGCAAAGGCCTCCCGCGCGGCTCCCAGGGCTCATTTGTGAAGCGGGAAGCCGCGTCCCCGCGTGGTAGAATCAAAACTGAGCCCTTTCGGGATGCTTCCAGAAATAGAAAACCTGTTGCGCCTGCAAGAAGCGGACAAGGAAATCCGCCGTCTGCAGGATGAAATCGCCGAACTTCCCAAACGCGTCGCCGCCATCGAACACAAGCTGGCTGACACCAAGGCGCAACTGGAAAAAGCTCAGGCCGCCGTCAAGGCCGACGACGCCGCCCGCCGCAAGTACGAAACCGCAATCACAGACCTCCGCGGCAAGATTTCCAAGTACCGCGACCAATCTCTCGACGTAAAAACCAACGACCAATACAAGGCGCTGTTGCACGAAATCCAATTTGCCGAAAAGGAGATCGCCGCAACCGAAGACAAGATCCTTGAGTTGATGGTGAATGCGGACGCGCGCGATAAGGAAGTGAAGGCAGCCCAGGCCGAACTGAAGGCGGAAGCCGCCGAGATCGAAAAAGAGAAAATTGAAGCCCGCCAGCGCACCGCCGAGGACCAAAAACAGCTCGCCGAGTGGCGCGGCAAGCGGGATCAGATGCGGGCCGGCGTCAATGAGGATCTTCTGCGCCACTACGAGCGCGTGTCCAAGTTTCGCGGCAGCGGCATCTCCGAGGTTCGCGATCACAAATGCATGGCTTGCCAGGTCATGCTGCGGCCGCAGACCTACAACGATGTGCGCACCGGACAGCAAACCGTGGTTTGCGATTCCTGCCAGCGCATCCTCTTCTTCAATCCCGCCAACGAAATGGTGGCTCTCGAGCCGGAACACAAGCGCTCCCGCCGCCATCATCCCAAGATCGATGCTCCCCAAGCCTGGTACTACCGCCAGGAATTCGCCGAGGCTGGCGAAGTTTTCCTGTGCTTGACCAATGCCGCGGGCCAGGCCAGCCGCCGCGTCTTCGACATGCATACCGGCCGTCTCATCGGCGACATCCTCATCCGCGAGGGCGATTACCGCCAAGCGTTCCCGGAAGACATCACAGGCGCCATCCGCCTGAACGGAAGCTGGGCGGAACGTGAAATGGAAAACTGGGGCGCCGAGATGCCCATGACAGCCCTCGATTCCCTTCACACCGATCTTGAGGCCGCCCGCTTCGAGATGAGTTCGCGCACTTCTGCCAAGTCTGAGACCACACCAGCCGTTCCCACCGAACAAGCCGCCAGCTAGCTTGTACGTTTAAGATTGCTGCATGCCCAAGAAGTCGGCCACGCTCCCCATCGTTAAGGTTTCTCCGCGCGGTGCCTCTCGCTTGAAGGACGGCCATGTCTGGGTGTATCGCTCAGACATCGTTTCGGCCAATGCCGTTCCTGCCGGCGCACTGGTCAGCGTGACGGATCACAGAGGCCAGATCCTAGGCAGCGCACTTTATTCCAGCTCTTCACAGATCGCTATCCGTCTTATTTCGCACGAGCCTGTCGCCGACTTCGCGGCGCTGCTTCGTCAGCGCATCGCCGATGCGGTCGCTTATCGCGAACCGATTATCCACGACACGAATGCGTACCGCGTGATCTTCAGCGAAGCGGATTTCCTCCCCGGCCTGATCGTCGACCGCTACAACGAGATTCTCTCGATGCAGATCCTCACCCAGGCCATGGATGCCGAGATCGTGCGCCAGACGCTGATTTCCGAGCTGACCGAGCGGCTGCACCCGGCTTCCATCGTCGAGCGCGTGGACCCGCGGGTCCGCCAACTCGAGGACCTGCCGCCGCGCCCATCCGGCCTGGTGCAAGGAGAAAAGACCTCGACGATCTTCACCATGAACGGCGTCCAGTTTCACTTTGACGCGCTCGAAGGGCAGAAAACCGGAGCCTTCCTCGACCAGCGCGAGAACTACGCCGCCGCTGCCCAATACGCCCACGGCGAAGCCCTCGATGTCTTCTGCTACCAGGGAGGCTTTGCCCTTCATCTGGCCCCGCGCTGCTCTCGCGTGACCGGCATCGATAGCTCCCGGCCCGCGCTCGAAGTCGCCGACCAGAACGCCGCGCTCAACCACCGCGACCTGAACCAACCTGATATCGAATGGATCGAAGCCAACGCCTTCGACCTCCTCAAGGACTACGCCTCCTCCGGCCAGCGCTATGACACCATCGTTCTCGATCCGCCCGCCTTCGCCAAAACCAAGCGCGATCTCGATGCCGCCCTCAGCGGCTACAAAGAACTCAACCTCCGCGCCTTGAAGATGCTCCGCCCCGGCGGGATTCTGGTTACGTGCTCCTGCTCCTACCATGTCAGCCTTTCGGACTTTCTCGAAATGCTCGCCGACGCTGCCCGTGATGCTCATCGAACCCTGCGTCTGGCCGAGGTCCGCGGACAGGCAAAAGACCATCCCATGCTCCTAAACATGCCAGAAACTGCCTACCTTAAGTGCATCATAGCTATCGTAAGTAAATGAAAATAAACGCGATATATAGATTGACAACAACACACTCATATTTTATGCTCCTTTTGTGCTGAATCAACATCTAAGTTTGTGAACGGCGATGCCATATTCCTAAAAACAGCACCGAAGGAGACTATTGCCATGACTGTACTTACCCGTTGGGAGCCTTTCCGTGAGTTTTCCACCCTGCAGGATCGCATGAACCGGATGAACCGCTTGTTCCGCGAGTCCTACAACGATGCCGGCCAGGATGAGTCCCTGACCAACTCGAGCTTTGCCCCAGCCGTCGACGTTTACGAGGACGAGCATAACGTCACTCTGAAGATCGAAGTCCCGGGCATCGACGAGAAAGATATCGATGTCCGCATCGAGAACAACACCCTCACCGTGCATGGCGAACGCAAGATCGAGAAGGAAGAGAAAGAAGAGAACTACCGCCGTGTGGAGCGCCAGTACGGCAGCTTCACTCGTACCTTCACTCTGCCCACCACCGTGGACGCCGAGAAAGTTGCGGCAAACTACGACAAGGGCGTGTTGAAGATCGCTCTGCCCAAGAAGGCCGAAGCCAAGCCCAAGCAGATCAAGGTCAATGTGGGCACCGAGAAGACCCTCGAAGCCAAGGCCCCCAGCAAGGCCGCGTAAAGTCGGCAGTTTGTTTGTGAGGGGACGGGCGACTCGCCCGTCCGTTCGAGCGAAGCTCGACCGTTGTAAGATCGACGGGAGGCGGCAGAACTGGCTGCCTCCCGTTTTGTTGTAGCGCCGGCGTCCCGCCGGCCGTCCTCGCCGCCACACTTGCAACTCAAAGCTGAAACCTTGAAACTGGAGGTCATCATGCCCATCCGCTGGGACAAATTCACCGTAAAAGCGCAGGAAGCCGTCCAGCGCGCGAACAACCTCGCTTCCGAGCACGGCAATCCCGAGCTTCTGCCCATCCACCTGCTCGCTGCCCTGCTCGAAGACAAAGAGGGCATCGTGCCGCCAGTGCTCGAAAAAATCGGCATCGGCCCGCAGGCAGTTCTCAGCGATCTTTATCGCGAAATCGAAAAACTTCCCAAGGTCTCCGGAGAAGCGGCGCAAGCCACGCTCTCGAACGCCACCAACAAACTGCTCGAGCAGGCCCTCAAAGAGGCCGCCAACTTCAAGGACGAATACGTCTCCACGGAGCACCTGCTGCTGGCCATCACCCACCTCAAGCAGGACACAGCCCAGCAGATTCTCGCCCGTCAGGGCGCCACTCACGACGCCATCCTGAAAGCCCTGACAGCCGTCCGAGGCTCTCAGAAAGTGACTGACCAGAATCCCGAGGCCAAATACCAGGCTCTCGAGCGCTACGCCCGAGACCTGACCGAACAGGCTCGCCGCGGCAAGCTCGACCCCGTGATCGGCCGCGACGAAGAAATCCGCCGCGTGGTTCAGGTTCTCTCCCGCCGCACAAAAAATAATCCTGTGCTCATCGGCGAACCCGGTGTGGGCAAAACCGCCATCGTCGAAGGCCTCGCCCAGCGCATCATTTCCGGCGATGTGCCCGAAGTGCTCAAGAACAAGCGTGTAGTTGCTCTCGACCTCGGTGCCATGCTGGCCGGAGCAAAATATCGCGGCGAATTCGAAGACCGCCTCAAGGCCGTCTTAAAGGAAATCGAAGACTCGCAGGGCCAGGTCGTCCTCTTCATCGACGAGCTGCACACCCTGGTCGGCGCCGGAGCCGCCGAAGGCGCCATCGACGCCTCCAACATGCTCAAGCCCGCGCTCGCCCGCGGAGAGCTGCGCGCCATTGGCGCCACCACGCTCAACGAGTACCGCAAATACATCGAAAAAGACGCTGCCCTCGAGCGCCGCTTCCAGATTGTTTTCGTCGGTGAGCCCAATGTCGAAGACACTATCGCCATTCTTCGCGGCTTGAAGGAGCGCTACGAAGTCCATCACGGCGTCCGCATCAAGGATTCGGCCATTGTCGCCGCCGCCACGCTCTCGCATCGTTATATCTCCGACCGCTTTCTGCCCGACAAGGCCATCGACCTCATCGACGAAGCCGCCGCCTCGATTCGCATCCAGATCGATTCGCTTCCCACCGATATCGATCAGCTCGAGCGCCGGGCCACGCAGCTCGAAATCGAAAAGCAGGCGCTGAAGAAAGAAGACGACCTCAACTCCAGGGAGCGTCTGTCCGTCATCGAGAAGGAACTCGCCGGGATCCGCGAGAAATCCAACGCCCTCAAAGCCAATTGGAAAAAGGAAAAGGATCTGATCGCCCGCTCCCGCGAGCTGAAAGAAAAAATCGAGAAGCTCAAGATCGAAGAGCAGGCGGAAGAGCGCAAAGGCAACCTGCAGCGTGTCGCCGAAATCCGCTATGGGCTGTTGCGCCAAGCCGAAGCAGAGCTAAGCCAACTGACCGCCAAGATCGACGGCAAAGGCACGGGCGCTCCACGCATGCTCCGAGAAGAAGTGGACGAAGAAGATATCGCCCGCATCGTCTCCAAGTGGACCGGCATCCCCGTCTCCAAAATGCTCGAAGGCGAAGTCAAAAAGCTGGTCACCATGGAAGATCGCCTGCGCCTGCGCGTCATCGGCCAGGACCAGGCTCTCGAGCGCGTTGCCAACGCCATCCGCCGCTCCCGCGCCGGACTCAGCGATCCCAAACGCCCCATCGGCTCGTTTATTTTTCTCGGCCCAACCGGAGTCGGAAAAACCGAACTCGCCCGCGCCCTCGCCGAGTTTCTCTTCGACGACGAGCGCGCCCTGCTGCGCATCGACATGTCCGAATACATGGAGAAGCACTCGGTCGCGCGCTTAATCGGCGCGCCTCCGGGCTACGTCGGCTATGAAGAAGGCGGCCAACTCACCGAGCAGGTCCGCCGCCGTCCCTACGCGGTCGTGCTGTTCGACGAAATCGAGAAGGCGCATCCCGATGTCTTCAACGTTCTGCTGCAGATGATGGACGACGGCCGTCTCACCGACGGCAAGGGCCGCGTCGTGGACTTCAAGAATACGATTCTAATCATGACCTCGAACATCGGCTCGAGTTACCTGCAATCCGACCACGTTCAAACGCCGGAAGAGTTTGAGAAGGCCAGCGAACAGGTCCTGGAAGCGCTGCACGGCCACTTCCGGCCCGAGTTCCTGAACCGTGTCGACGACATCATCGTCTTCAGTCCGCTCGGCAAAGAGCAGTTGGTCAAGATCATCGAGCTGCGCCTGGAAGACGTGCGCCGCTTGCTCGCCGACCGCAAAATCTCGATCGAGCTAACCGACTCTGCCAAAGATATGCTCTTCACTCAGGGTTACGACCCGAACTTTGGAGCGCGTCCGCTGAAGCGCGCCATCCAAAAGCTGGTCCAGGATCCTCTGGCTCTGAAGATTTTGGATGGAGAGATCCTGCACGGCGACTACATCGTCGTCGACGCCGACAAGAAAGCCGGCAAGATGAAATTCGAAGTCAGCAAACGCGTCGGAGAAAAAGAGCCGGTAAAAGCGAAGCGGTAAGGCAATCGGGCCACGGATTTGCACAGATTCTCGTGGATAACTCCAAGAGCCCTAAAGAAATCCGTGGAGATCCGTGCAAATCCGTGGCCCGGAAGTTACCCTTAAGCCAGATCAAACAGCAAAACTTCCGCGTTCTCAGTGCCCTTGATGCTCAGCGTCTTTTCTTCACCGATCGCCGCGCCGTCGCCCTGACTCAGCTTCGTTCCATTCAACTCCACTGCGCCGCGTGCCACTTGCAACCAGCCGTGACGTCCCGCGCCGAACTCGTGCGCCACTTCCTCGCCCGGCTTGAGCAATGACACGTAGAGCGTGGCATCCTGGTTAATTTTCACCGACCCCTCCTGCGCATCCCGCGAAGCAATCACCCGCAGCTTGCCGCGCTTTTCTTCTTCGGGAAAAGATTTCTGCTCATAGCTCGGCTCGAGGCCATCTTTCTCCGGCAGAATCCAGATCTGGAGCAGGTGCACCGGCTCCGTGGTCGAAGGATTGAACTCGCTGTGCCGAATGCCGCTCCCCGCCGTCATGCGCTGCCCATCGCCTGGCAGAATCACCGATCCCGTTCCCAGGCTGTCTTTGTGCTCGAGCTTGCCCTCGAGAATGTAAGTGATGATTTCCATATCACGATGCGGATGCGTGGGAAAGCCATTGTTAGGCGCGACCCAATCTTCGTTAATCACGCGCAGCGACCGGAATCCCATCCACTTCGGATCCCAGTAATCGTTGAAGCTGAAAGTGTGGTGAGTCTTCAGCCAGCCGTGGTCCCCGCCGCCGCGTTCTTCACTCGGTCGAATCTGAATCATGGTTACCTCCCAGTAACTGCTGTGTTGCTAACAACTTAGTAAGCAGCCTTTAGATGCGCCGGTAACCCGGACGATTCGTCGCTCGTCTCATCACGCTGTCATCCTGAGGCGCCGTTCTTTGGCGCCGAAGAACCCATGCAACTCAGCGTCACCACCGAGCCGAACAGGATTTTTCCCAAGGCATCTGCATTTTATCCGTGGCCGAGAATTTCGTGCCTGTGGCAAACTAACTCCATGCCCAGCCTTAATCTTGGCGACTTCGAACTCAGCATCTTCTCCGACGGCACCTACCCGCTCGACGGCGGCGCGTTTTTCGGCGTCGTTCCCAAGGTCATGTGGTCGCGCAAGGCGGCGGCCGACGAAAAGAATTACGTGACTGCGGGGCTCAACTCGCTCCTCATCCGCACCGGCAAGCAAACCGTGCTGGTCGAAACCGGCATGGGCAACAAGCTGTCGGAACGCATGGTCAAGTTTTACGGTCAGCCGGCAGAGTTGCTCGCGAATCTCGCCTCAGGCGGAGTGTCCCCCGAAGACATCGACATCGTCATCAACACCCACCTCCACTTCGACCATTGCGGCTGGAACACGGTGCGCAAAGACGGCAAGATCGTCCCAACGTTCCCTCGCGCCAAATACTACGCGCCGGAAGGCGAATGGCAATACGCGCGCCACCCCAGCGAACGCGACGCCATCAGTTACATTCCCGACAACTACGACCCGCTCGTCGAAAGCGGCCAGATGACGCTGCTCAAAGGCGGTGAAGAAATCGTCCCCGGTATTTCGGTGAAAACTTTCCCCGGCCACACCGCCCACATGCAAGCCGTCATCGTCGAGAGCCGAGGCCACACCGCCTGCTACATTTCCGACCTGATCCCCACCACCGCGCACATCGACCTCACTTGGGGGATGGGGTTTGACCTCTATCCGCTGCAGACCATCGAGAGCAAGAAGGAGTATTACGCGAAGGCGATTGCGGGAAAGTGGGTGACCGTTTTCACGCATGATGCGAAGGTGCCTTGGGCTTATGTGGAGAAGGATGAGGTGGGGAAGATGGTGGCGCGGGGAGTGGGTTAAGGCCGGCGGACCACAGCCCGGTACACTCCAGGACTGAACTCATTCGCCAGACGGAAGAGACGCAAGGTACTGAAAACGCGCTGTTTCTTAAGGCTTTTGTGCCTGTACTTCCGTGTTTCATGGACATGTACTGTTGATACCTAGACCAGAGCCCGTTCCGGTTCTATAACGAAAGTAGCAGTAAGCTTTAGAACCTCTGAGTAAATCGTTGGGGCTGTGGTGGCTACTTTGGCAAGAAAAAGCAAGCTCGTCCGCTTTGCAGGTTGGGTAGATAGGTCTTTCCCCATTTTCGAGCAGATTCTCGTGCGCGTGGTATTGTTCGCGATCTTTGTTTTCGGGCTGTTGAAAATCCTAATGATCCTGCTGTAGGTCGGGACCTAGCCTTAGCGCAGATGATCGCCCAGGAACGCGCGCACGCCCGATACCATATCGCGAACGTCGCTGTCCGTGTACTCGCTGAAGTGCCCGTGATCGGCCTTATTTCTAATTTCAGTCCACACCTGAATGCGCTTTTGCATCAGGGCGTTGTAGACCCCAGCCTGTGCACAGTTTTGGTTGAGCGCGCTGAGGCCATCGCTCCGCTTAACCGTAACGCCCTCAAGGTTGGCAATCCGCCTAAGGCCATCCTCGAGTACCGCGCCCGATAATGACGCAGTCGGGTCCTTGTAGCCGTGGTTCAGCAGATGCTCCGCTTGCTCTAACAAGTCTGTGAACACTTCCGCGGACACGAGCACTCTGTAGTCGCCTAGATACCCGTTGATGAGATCTTCATATAGCGCGTTGAGTACACCCACCCCGATGACGACCCAGGCGGGCAGAGCGATTCCAGAGGCGGCGGGAACGCCCGCCGCAAACTCTCGCGTGTAGGTGTGGTCACCTAGCAAGTCGACTAGGAAAGTAAGGCACTGTGTCCTCCACGTCGTGTATGTGTCGATGCGGATGGGCAGCGGTTGCATACGGGAGGTATCGTTGGGATGAAACAGAAATAGCTGCTGTCCCTTAGCTATTAGAGCCGCCGTCCTCTGTACAATCTGTTCGTCAGTCTGCATTGCCCATTCGCGACATGTGTCCCTAGCTCACTGTTACTGGCTCCCGTAATAGTCGGCGTTCGAAGAATTCTTCTACCCTTCCCAGAATCTCCACCGCGCTCTTTGACTCGTAGATCGCCTTGCGCAGCGCTGCTCCGCCGGGAACGCCGTGCGTGAACCAGGAGGCGAACTGCTTCATCTTGCCGACGGCATCCGGGAGTTCTTCTTCGATCAGCATCTGGAAGTAGGTGCGGATCATCTGGTATCGATCGGCCTCTGTGGGCTCGTCGTACTCCTGGCCAGAAAAAGCAGCCGAGCTTTGCTCGGCATGGCCGGGTCGAAGACCCGGCCCCACACAGGCATTGCCACAATACTGCTGAATCTGGCGGAAGATCCAGGGGTTCGACGGGGCCGTCCGCCCGATCATTACCGCATCGCATCCGGTCTGCGTGACCATGGCGCAGGCATCCTCAGGCGTGCGGATGTCGCCGTTGCCAATGACGGGAATCTTGACGGCATCCTTGACCGCGGCAATCCACTCCCAGCGCGCGTTACCGCTGTAGCCCATCTCGCGCGTCCGCGCGTGCAGTGCGACCGCTGCCAGCCCGCACGATTCCGCCATGCGCGCCAGTTCCACGCAAACGATCTCGTCGTCATTCCATCCGGCGCGGAACTTCACCGTGAAGGGAACCTTCACCGCCGCTCGCACCGC
>CABDYC010000377.1_pt1 | contig 15188 bp, 12 predicted proteins | sample 3421511 | NCBI WGS metagenome assembly CABDYC01 (sample SAMEA5534336, study PRJEB31848) | metagenome | biome: tundra; feature: field; material: soil | place: USA | collected 2013-05 | depth 0.15 m | reverse complement strand
CCGTGCTACTACGGCGTAGACACGCCTTCGAAAAATCAACTGATCGCCGCGAATAAAACGGTCGATGAAATTCGCGAGTACATTCGCGCGGACTCGCTCGCTTACCTCTCGCTGGAAGGGCTCAAACGAGCTTGCGGCGAGGGAGAGAAAACCTCTTTTTGCTCGGCTTGCTACACCGGCAAGTATCCTACAAGCATTGTGGATGTGGAAGAGATATTGCCGGCGAGTGTGCCGCGGTAGCTATTTCCGCGCTTGCGCTACGCGCGGGATCGACTGCAGATCCGGCCGGATACGAACGTCGCTCCAATCGCCCAGCAAACGTTTTACTTCCTCCGCAACAGTCCCGCTGATTTCCATGACCAGCCAGCCGCCGGACCGAAGCGCGGCGTGGGCCCGCGGGATCAGGCGCGCAATCACCTCAACTCCGGTAAGGCCGGCGAAAACCGCATTGCGCGGCTCGAACTTGCGGACTTCGAGTTGGACTTGATCTTCTTCCGATTCGCCGACGTAGGGAGGGTTGGAGACGATGAAGTCGAAGGAGTTCTTCTCGAATCCTGGCTCAATGCCAAAAAGCAGGTCGGCTTCGTGGAATTGAACGCGAGATTCGAGTTGGTGGCGGGCGGCGTTGGCACGGGCGACTTCAAGCGCGGCGGCAGAGATGTCCGTGGCGTGGATCTCTGCATGCGGGAGTTCTTTGGCTAGCGCCAATGCGATGCAGCCGGAGCCGGTGCCGATGTCGGCGATGCGCAGGGCCGCCTTCTTTCGCTCCTCCGGAGCTTTTTCATTTTCTGCGTTAATCCCACGGCTTACGCCCCCTCGGCTGGCTCGGGGCAGGCTGTGGGCTGCATTCCTGTGCCGCTCCGCGGCTGGGATGGCGGCGAGTTCGAGCACGGTTTCGATCACGTGCTCAGTCTCGGGACGTGGGATTAAGACCGCAGGTGTGACGATAAGATCCATGCCCCAGAATTCCTGATGGCCGGTGATGTACTGCGCGGGAACGCCACGGGCGCGTTCGGCGAGCGCTTGATCGTAACGGGTTCGCTCGTCATTGGTGAGTTCGCGTTCGCGATGCGCGTAGAGATAGGCGCGGTCGCAGTTGAGAGTGAACATCAAGAGAAGCTCCGCGTTCATGCGCGGAGAGGGAATTTGTTCCGCGGTGAGGCGGGTGATGGCGGAGGTGAGGGCTTGTCTTAGTTGCACAGAACCATTTCACCACAGAGGCACCCTCCGACTTCGCTCAGGGTGGGCTCCGACACCAGAGAAAAACACAATGGAGAAACCTGGGCTTTATCTCACTCCGTCTCTGGCTTGCTGCTTCAATTCGTAGCTGAGGTAGATCATCTGGCCGGTGTGGTCCTGCACGTGGGCGGCGCACTGCACCACCATTTCAAGGCGATTCCCGGCATCGGTGCCGACCCCTGAGTATTCGGCTGACCAATCTCCGGGCGATTGCGTGCGGATGGTTTTGAGAACCATGTCCACGGCGACGTCGAAGCGTTGGAGAGCCTCGTCTTTCGACGGAGGGTTTGGGTCATTGAATTCGCGTGGGCGGTCGCGGACGTAGCCGGTCTTCGCGATTTGCGCGCCGATGTAGTAGTTCAAGTTGCCGGTCAGGTGCAGGACCAGGTGTCCGAAGCTGTTGCCGAAGGGTAAGGGCTTTTGCCAGAACTGGGTGTCGGTGAGAGGCGCGGCTAGTTCGTGGACGCGGGCGGCGTTGGCAGTGTAGCGATCGACAAGCACAGTCGAAACAGTCGAGTGCAGGTCGGACACGTTCTTCTCCTTAGCTGGGAGCCGGGCTGCGCCCGGCGGACAGCCGAGAGCCTGCCCTGAGCTTGTCGAAGGGGCGGGCTGTCCCCACATAAATCTCTCAGACCAGGCTCGCCGCTTCCTGCTTCAGTTTCTCAGCCTGGTAATACGTGGTCAGCGCCTCGATCAGCGGCTGGAGTTTGCCGTCCATCACGGCTTCTAGCTGGTGGAGGGTGAAGCCGATGCGGTGGTCGGTGACACGGTTTTGCGGGAAGTTATAGGTGCGGATCTTCTCGCTGCGATCGCCCGAGCCCACCATGGCTTTGCGCTCCTTAGCCAGAGCCTGCTGCTGCTTTTCCGTTTCGATTTCGTAAAGGCGCGAGCGCAGCACGCGCATGCCTTTCTCGCGGTTCTTGATCTGCGATTTTTCGTCCTGGCAACTGACGACTGTGTTAGTGGGAATGTGCGTGATGCGGACGGCAGAGTAAGTCGTATTCACCGACTGGCCGCCCGGACCGGAGGAGCAGAAGGTATCAATGCGCAGGTCCTTGGCTTCGATCTTGATGTCGACGTCTTCGGCTTCAGGCAGCACCGCGACCGTAACCGCGGAGGTGTGAACGCGTCCCTGTTGCTCGGTGGCGGGAACGCGCTGCACGCGGTGGACGCCGCTTTCGTACTTAAGCTGCGAAAAGACGCGGTTGCCTTCGATGATGGCGATGACTTCTTTTAGACCTCCGGCAGACGACTCCGAAGACGACAGCACTTCCACCTTCCAGCGCTGGGTCTCGGCATAGCGGGTGTACATGCGGAAGATTTCGGCAGCGAACAGCGTGGCTTCGTCTCCGCCGGTTCCGGCGCGGATTTCGAGAATGATGTTTTTCTCGTCGTTGGGGTCCTTGGGCAGCAGCAGGACCTTTAACTCCTCTTCGATGGCGGTGACGCGGGGCTCCAGCTTGTTGAGTTCCTCCTGAGCATAGGCGCGCATCTCGGGGTCTTTTTCCTCGGCGAGCATGGTTTTACTTTCGGCTATGCCACGGGTGAGGTCTTTGTACTCGCGGTACTTCTCGACTATGGGCGCGATTTCGCTGTGCGCCTTGGCAGTCTTCTGGTATCTCGCCGAATCGTTGACGATCTCCGGCGAGGCGAGCACGTTGGTCAGCTCTTCGTAGCGGGCTTCGATTTGGTCTAGGCGTTCAAACATCGTCGTTAGTCGTTAGTCGTTGGTCGTTGGTCGTTGGTCGTTGGCCTTTCGCTTCATGCTGCTTTCTCGCCCAACGAATTGATTAAGCTATTCAGGCTTCGGCCTATGGCGTCTGCCGATGCTAACAAGCGCTGCGCTTCTTCGCTCCGTAGGTATTGTAATTCCTGTGCGATCATAACTTGCGTTTGTACCTCCAACAACGATCCTCGCGCATGGAGAAGAAAATGTCCGAATTCGCGGTCAGAGCGGTGGCCTTTGCCTTCGGCAATATTACTTGGGACCGATACCGCCGCCCGGCGCAATTGCTGGCTGAGGCCGTACAACTCGTGTCGGGGAAACTGGTTGTTACTCGAGAGACTTCGACTGCAAATTTCATACTTTCCTGCCAAACGCGCAAATCCTTGAAAGAAGCTGACATGTTGAAGACCTCTCATGAGAACAGTACTGCAGGCGGTGTGAGAGGCCAACGACTAACGACAAACGACCAACGACGGGTTTCCCGGGGTGGGAACCCTAGGCAATCACCAATTCGCCGCCGTGGTCTTTTTCCAGAGCCATGGCGTGGTCGAGGGCGGTGATGGCGCACTGCGCTTGCTCGTCGGACGGAGGCTTGGTGGTGATGCGCTGCAGCCAGAGGCCGGGAGCGGTCATGAGGGCGAAGAGCGAGCCACGATGTTTGGCGGCGAACCGGATAATTTCGTAGGAGACCCCGGCGATCACGGGCAGCAGCGCGATGCGCGATGCGAAGCGCGCCCAGAAGGTGGTGAATGGAACCAGCATGTAGAAGCCGATCGAGATCAGCATCACCGTCATCAGGAAGCTGGTGCCGCAGCGGGGATGAAACGTCGAATACTTCTGCACGGCTGCGGTCGAGAGCGGGTCCCCGTTTTCAAAGGCGAATACGGTTTTGTGCTCAGCACCGTGATACTCGTAGACGCGCCGAATGTCGGGAAAGAGCGAAACTCCCCAGATGAACACCAGGAACAGGATCAAGCGTACCGCGCCATCGACCAGATTGAACACGATCTGGCCGCCGAGCGCAGGATTGAACTTCTTGAGTTCGGTGGCCGCCAAGAGCGGCAGGTACTTGTACATGAAGATGAAGAACGCGAGCGAGAGGATGACGTTGGCCGCGGCCAACCAGCCGCTGATGGTGGCTGCTTTCTCTCTTGTTTCTGAGGAAGGCGAAACAGCCGCCGGGGCAGCCGAGGCGGGTTTTGCCACATGCTCCTTCGTCGAGTCTTCGGTCTGCATTACGTCTTCGATGGCAACGTTGGCGGAGAAACGCAGGGCGCGGTAGCCGAGTGACATCGCATAGCCGAGCGTCATCACTCCGCGGACGATGGGCCAGGCCATCCATTTGTGTTTTTCCGAGGGGCGATCGAGCGGCTCGCTCATGGTGACCACTTCGCCCGAGGGTTTGCGGCAAGCGATCGCCCAGGCGTGCGGAGAACGCATCATTACGCCCTCCAGCACGGCTTGCCCGCCGACCAGGGTTTCTTCGCCACTCTCAAGCGCGGGCAGAAGCTGCACGGCCACCAGGAAACGCACGAAATTTCGCAGAGAACGCACGCTGGTTAGATGCTCCGGGCGCGGGAAAAGCGCCAAGCACTAGGTTACCACAGGGACGGCAGCGTTCCTACCGCGGGTCTGCGTCGTTAAGTAATAGAGACAGCGGGATTTATCCGGGAAGGATCGGCAATCCGCGAGTCTTTCGTCTTTGCCAACGCTCAATGGCTGTGATGATGGTGTTCTTCCGCGCTCTCGCCAACCGGAATCACACACCCATGCGCTACTTCGCATTCCACGTGCTCGAACTGGATGGTGGTGTGGTCGATGCGGAAGCTATGGTGCAGGCGGTCTTTCACGTCGCGCAGGATGCGCTCGCTAACCGACGGCGGAATGTCGGCAATCGAGATGTGGCAGGAGAGCGCGTGAGTTTCCGATCCGATGCTCCAGACATGGAGGTCGTGCACATCGTTGACACCCTCGATGGAGCGGATGGCGGTCTCGACCAGTTCGAGCTTTACCCCGCGCGGCGTGCCTTCGAGCAAGATATTCAGCGTCTCCCGCACGATGCCGAATCCTGACCACAGGATCAGCACTCCGATTCCGAATGAAAGCGCGGAGTCGATCCAGTAATCGCCCGTGACCAGGATGGCCCAGCCTCCAGCGATGACGGCAGCGGTCGAAAGCGTGTCGCCGACTTCATGCAACAAAGCGCTGCGGATGTTGACGTCGCCGCCGGAACGGTAGAGCAGCAGGGCGATCACTCCGTTCATCACCACGCCCGCAGCCGCGACCCACATCATCACGGAAGCCTGGACGTGCTCGGGATGCTGCAAGCGGCGGAACGCTTCGTAAAAAATGAAGAACGAAACCGCGACCAGCGATACGGCGTTGACCAGCGCGGCCAGCACTCCGGCGCGATGATAGCCATAGGTCTTCGTAGAACTGGCCGGGCGCGATTGCAAATAGACCGCTACCAGAGACAGCAGCAAAGCTAGAAAGTCGGAGAGATTGTGTCCGGCTTCGGAGAGCAGGGCCAGCGAATGGGCGCGGATGCCGGCCACCACCAGGAGCACGATGTAGGCCAGGGTCACGCCCAGCGAGATCTTGAGCACTCGCTTGGGACCGCCCCCGCCATGGACGTGGACGTGCATTTTCTAAGTGTACGGGCGGCAGAGGCGGCCTTCAAGCAGCGGCCGGCGGAGAAGAGAGATCACCGGCTGAGAATCTTCTGCAGGTAGCGGTCATTGTGGAGCGTATTCGTGCTCTGGACGAACTCCAGAATGCGGTACATTTTTTCGCGTGATTCGCGGCTCATCTCCTTAAATTGCACCGCTGCTCCCGATCCCGGATGGATTCTGGCGACGCTGCCTTCCGTGCTCAAAGTCCCGTCATCGATGGAAAAGACCAACTTCACATCTGAGCCGGGAGCCAGAATTGCGCTGGTTTCCACATAGCAGCCGCCCAGGCTGATGTCGATCAGATTGCCGAAGACCGGTCCGCCGCCAGGCTGAGGATGCAACTCGATCGTCAGCCGGCATTTCATCCGCGTGTGCAGCCGCTGATCTTTCTGCGAAGGTTGTTTTTGCTTTTCCACGTACATGCGGCGGTCGGCCTGGGTGAGAAGCTGCTCGGCGTCATTGCCGTCGTCGGGAGACACAGCCAGTCCCACGCTCAAGGAGAGGATCTCCTCTCCGCAAACATCGAACCCGGCTTGCCGGGCAAGGGGACGAATCTGCTCGACCTTCTTGGCTGCGGCACCGGCGGGCAGACCCGGAGCGATGACCACAAATTCGTCTCCGCCCATGCGGGCTACGTAGTCGTACTCGCGGCAACTGTCCTTTAGCGCCTGGGCAAACAGGCGCAAGACACGATTTCCCTCCAGGTGCCCAAAGCGGTCGTTGATCCTCTTGAACCCGTTCATGTCACAGACCATCACTGTGAGCGAAGAGTTGTCGCGCTTGCAGCGGGCCAATTCTCGGTCGAGTTGTAGAAACAGCGATCGGGCGTTGGGCAGCCCCGTAAGGTAGTCGGTGGTGGCGGAGCTTTCCGCCTGCTGGTACTTGAGAGCGTTTTCAATGGCCAGAGCCATCTTGCCGCTTACCGCCAGAAGGATGCGTAAATGATCGGAAGTAAACGCGTCGCGCTCAGCGCGGTACAGGGCGAGAACGCCGATCACGCCGGCCACTCCTTCCAGAGGCACGGCCAGGGCGGAGCGCAACGTGCTGAATTTGCCGGGATCGTTCAGGTAGCCCGGCTCCACTGAAGGATTTCCGTTCACAATCGGCTTCTTGTTCTGCGCCACCCAGCCCGAGAGCCCGTCGCCCACCGGAATCCGCAAAGAGGAAAACAGGCGGTAGTTGTCGCCGTTTACATATTCTGGGATCAAGACCTCGTCGCGCAGGATGTAAATGGCGATGGCGTCATAGGGAACCATGGGTTTGAGCTTTACGGAGAAAACCGAGAGCGTCTCACCCAGGCTGAGCGAGGCTCCCAGATCTTGGCTCAACTCAAACAAAGACTGAGCTTCCTGGCGCGCCGCTGCGATTGAAGATAGAAAGGTCGCTTCCCGCCCGGGCGAATCCAAGACGGCCGCATTTTCGAATCCCGCCGCCGGCGCCGGCCCGGGCGTAATCTTAAGCTCCTTGGGAGGGGCCGGGTTGCTATCTCCAGCCGATTGCGCCAGCGCCAGCTTCTCCAGAGTCCGGTAACGCTTCTGGAGGACTTCCACTACCTTCGGATCAAACGACTTTCCTGACTCTGCCGAGAGCCGTTGCATCACTTTATCCAGCGGCATCGCGCGCCGGTATTGCCGGTCCGAGGCCAAAGCATCCAGATAATCGACCGCGGAAAGAATGCGCGCCCCGATCGGGATCTCCGCGCCTTTTAATCCGAAGGGATAACCAGACCCGTCCCATCTCTCATGGTGGGCACGCACGATCGGCACAACCGGGTAAGGGAAGCGGACTCGTTCCAGAATTTCCGCACCCACCACGGTGTGAATCTTCATCTTTTCGAATTCTTCCGGAGTCAGCCTCCCAGGCTTCGAAATGATATGTTCGGGCACGGCCAGCTTGCCGATGTCATGCAGCAAAGCGGCGGCATGCAGGGCCTCCAATTCGGCCCCCTTCATGCCCAGTTCTTTAGCTACCTCGATGGCGTAGATGCGGACGCGCTGCAGGTGATCGTGGATGGTCTGGTCTTTGGCCTCGATGGCCAGCGCCAGAGCCTCAATGGTTCGCAGATGCAGGTTCGCGATCTCTTCCACATGCCGCTTCTCGTTTTCCAGCTTGCCCAGGTACAGGCGGTAGGAACGGTAGATGAGGTAAATAGCGGGAACGAACAGCAGCGAAGTTTCCCAGTTGAACGCGTGATTGAACCAGCCAATCGCGCCCGCGATGCCGGCACCGACCAGGTAGTAAGGGAAAGACCAAAAATAGCAATCCACCAGAATCTGCCGAAGAGGTTTTCCCTCGCTGAACGAAATCACGACGGCAATGCTTCCGGTGTTGACGATGAAGTACGTCGAAGCCGCCAGACATAGAACGAGAGGGCGGCTGACGATAAGCTCGTTGGCCAGAGAGTTGTGATAGACGAGGTAAGCCAAAGCAGTCGACAGAGAGCCCGCACAAACGTTGAACGTCAACTGGATGGCGCTGGGCCGGTTTGGGAACAAACTCTGGGCCAGCATGGAGACCGCGCCCAGGGTAAGGGCCTCGGAGTAGCTGAGCTCGGCAATGCCCACCAGGATGAACAGGAAGTTGACCGAAAGCGTGTCCGTTATGCCGGGCAGAGTCACTCGCAGCCGCGACGCCAAAACCGCGACGCCCAGGTAGCAGATGAACTGCGCGATGTTCTTGCTGCTCTGGTGGACCGCAGCCTGAAGCAGCGACGCCATGCCCGCAGCGATCACCAGGCCGATGAAAGCCTTGGCGCCGATGGGCAGGCCTTTCCACGAGTGAGTGCTGGTGGACATTCGTCTGCAGGTCGCTGCACGCCGCTCCTACCGCCAGCGCGCAAGAGTTACTGAAAATCTAAGGATAAACAGCTAACAGGTTTAGTAACAATGCTTTATAAGCCGGGCCGGGAACTTCGGTAATCCCCGGAATCGCCTGATTCGAGCCAACCGTTCGCGAGAGTAACGTGCCGAAATCAGGGAGCCACGCCTTCGCTCAAGTGGCTCTCCGGTCTCGAACGAGATTTGCAACGACACCGGCGAAGCCCAGCCGGGCGCCAGAGTCAGAAGCCGAGGTCCTGGCGGTGCAATCTTAGTGCTGGCTAACAAAGGCCGAACAAGTCCATCAAGTAATACGTAGAATAACTACAGCTCATGCGCACGGTTCTGGACATTTTCGCGCAAATCTTCCGCACCCTCTGGGCCCACAAACTGCGCTCATTCCTTACCATGTTCGGCATCGCGTGGGGAGTGGGATCTTTGCTTCTGCTCGTAGGTCTGGGGGAAGGGTTCCGTTCGGGCAACAAGCGCGAGTTGGCGCAGTACGGCAAGGACATCATGTTTATCTTTCCGGGGCGGGCTCCGGTGGTCCAGGGCAGCATGAACTCCGCCCGCAGCTACTTGCTTACTTATCGGGATTACGCCGACATCCGCAAGGAGGCCCCTCATGTCCGCAACGCTGCCCCGGTTCTCGTTCGCTCTGATGTGCGCGCGGTCAGCGAGTTTGCCAGCGCCAATGGAGAGATCGCCGGAGTGGAGCCCCAGTACAGCGAGATCCGTTATCTTCCCCTTAAGCAGGGACGCTGGCTCAACGGCCTGGACGAATCTCAAAGACGCAACGTCATCGTGCTGGGCGATGAACTCGTCAAGAACCTGTTTCCCGGACGTCCCGCCGTGGGCGCAACCATCATTCTGAACGACATCAGCTTCGAAGTCATCGGCACCGTTCAGCGCGTCGGCCGGGGTGACGATAACTCTACGAACATGCGTGGCTACTTGCCCTTTCAGGTCATGGCGACCTTGTTTCCGCTCAAGGGCGAGAACCATGAAAATTCCATCTCCTTCATCAACTATCAGCCCCGCGTGACCGACGAGCATCTGTTGGCGCAGGATGAAGTCCGCAAGCTCGTTGCCCGCAATCATGGTTTCGACTATCGCGACAAGAACGCCTTCGAGGGCTGGGACACCATCCAGAACTCGAAGGCGGTCGGCACCATCTTCGACGCCATGAACATGTTCCTGGGCGCGGTTGGACTGGTCACGCTGGCTTTGGGCGCCATCGGCGTGATCAACATCATGCTGGTGACGGTCAGCGAGCGTACCCGGGAGATCGGATTGCGTATGGCTCTAGGCGCCACCCGGCGCAGTATTTTGGCTCACTTTTTCCTGGAAGGCATCATTCTCACGCTGTTCAGCGGGCTGATCGGCATGGGATTTGCCACCGCGCTGATGGCCCTCATGGGCACGCAGCAAGGGCCAGGAGGCTTCGATCCTCCCAAACTCGTGCCGGCAACGGCGATTTTGGCGATTAGCAGCCTGACGCTGGCTGGTGTAATCGCAGGACTTTATCCCGCGCGCAAGGCGGCCATGCTGCAGCCCGTGGAAGCGCTGCGGCAAGAGTAAGAAAATATATGTTCCGCGATCTGCTGCACGAGGCTTACGGCGCAATGCGGTACAATCGCCGCCGCACCGCTCTCACCATGCTGGGCATGGCGTGGGGCATCGCCACGGTCGTTATGTTGCTGGCCTACGGCGACGGCTTCGGACGGGCCTGCGCGGCCATCTTCGCCAACTTTGGCACCAAGCTGATGATCATGGTGCCGGGCCGCACCTCCATGCAGGCGGGTGGCCAGAAGGCGGGTGCGCAGGTCCGCTTCACCATCGACGACGTGGATACGCTCACCACCAATCTTCCCCAGATCACCCACATCACTCCCGAGGTAGACAAGCAGGCCAATATTCAGTTCGACACGCGACTTTTTACTTTCGACGTTACTGGAGATTATCCCAATGTCGATTCCATCCGCGCCCTGAAACTGGGAACCGGGCGCTTCTTCAACATGCAGGACCAGATGCAGCGCGCCCGTGTCGCGGTCATTGGCTCCGAGGCCAAGGAAAAACTTTTCTCCGGACGCAACGCTCTGGGGGAGCGCATCCGCATTGACGGCCTCAGCTTCGAAGTGGTCGGTATCCTGAGCGCCAAGATGCAGGAAGGCGAGGACGACATCAACCGTACCATCTACGTCCCCTTCACTACCATGAGTGACCTGAAAGACACTCATTACCTCGATTCCATCTGGTTCAACTACGAAACCCCTGAGTACGAGAGGCTGGAACAGTCGGCCCGCGCCGTCCTGGCCACCGAACACAAGTTCAATCCAACCGACCGCCGCGCCGTGAGGGTGTTTAACCTCATGGAACAGGTTCACCAGTTCGAGGTCATCACCATCGGCCTGAAGATTCTCCTGGGCTTCATCGGCACTCTGACCCTGGGCATCGGCGGCGTGGGCCTGATGAACATCATGCTGGTCTCCGTGACCCAACGTACGCGTGAGATCGGAGTGGAGAAGGCGCTCGGCGCCCGCCGCGGACACATCCTGCTTCAGTTCCTGGCCGAAGCTCTCACCATTACTTTCATGGGCGGAGTGCTGGGAATCATCCTGGCCTACGTGGTCTCGCTTTCTGTCGGAAGGCTCACCGTGTACAGTGCCATGGCGAAGAATGCCGAAGCCGGCGACATCCGCCTGATCATCGCCCCCGGCACGCTAATCGTCGCCACACTCATCCTGACCGTGGTCGGACTGATCAGCGGCATGGTCCCCGCCCTCCGCGCCTCGCGCCTCGATCCGATCGAAGCCCTGCGTTACGAATAGGCTGGAACAATACCCCCGATTAAGTTCCGCAGTCCCCGAAGTCTGTCATCCTGAGCGAAGCAAGCACCTCTTGCCCGTCGGCGCGACCGTTAGCCCCGCAAGGCATTTCTATCACCGTCGAACGGCCTAAGCCGCATGTTAGGCTTTTCGGGAGCCATGGAGACGCCTGATTGATCGGCCGGGTCTTTAAAGCATTTCAATATCGCGATTTCCGCCTGATGTGGTTTGGCGCTTGCACCTCCAGCATCGGCACCTGGATGCAGATCGTGGCGCAGGGCTGGCTGATCTACCGGCTCAGCCACTCGGCGTTCTTGCTGGCGCTGGATCAATTTCTCGGCGGCATTCCCATCTTCCTTTTCTCATTGATCGGCGGCGTGGTGGCCGATCGCGTGGAGCGTCGGAAAATCCTGCTCGGCTCCCAGTATGTGCAGATGGCCACCGCCGCGGCGCTCACGATTCTGGTGGCCACTGGTCTGGTGCACGTCTGGCACATCCTTTGCCTTTCGTTCATTTCCGGTTTCGCACAGGCCTTCGGCGGTCCGGCCTACCAGGCGCTGATTCCCACCTTGGTCGAGAAAGAAGACATGCCGAACGCCATCGCCCTGAATTCGATCCAGTTCAATGTGGCGGTCATGGTCGGGCCGGCACTCGCCGGGCAGACCTTGGCGAAGCTGGGCGAGAAGTGGTGCTTCGGCTTGAACGCGCTTTCCTTCCTGGCGCCGATCATATCGCTGTCGATCATCACCGCTCGCTTCCTGCCGGTGAAGACCACGGAGTCCATGTTCACCAGCCTGAAAGAGGGCATCCGGTTCACCCGCAAGCAGAGTTCGATGGAAGCGCTGATTGTGCTGGCTTTCTGCATGACCGCTTTGGCCATGCCCATGCGCACCTACATCCCGGTATTTGTGAAGGACATCTTCCATCGCGGTCCGGAGACCTACGGCAATTTGCTCTCGCTCATGGGTCTGGGGTCGATCCTTGGCTCGCTGGGAATTGCGAGCGCGGGCAACATGCGAAAAAAAGGACTCGTCGCCCTCGCGGCCCTCATCTGCCTGGGCGCGGGGATTTCCGCATTCGCTCTTTCGAAGTCGTTGCCCTTCAGCGGCGTCGTCCTGGTTCTAGTCGGCGCTTCCATGATGGCGGTCTTTGCCACAGTGAGTTCGCTGGTGCAGTTGATTACCACCAACGAAATGCGCGGGCGCGTCATGAGTGTGTACAATTTCGCATTCCGCGGCGGCATGCCCATGGGGAACCTGTTGTCGGGATGGCTCGTCCCTCTGTTTACCGCGCCGGTGGTCCTCAGTGTGAACGGATTCCTGCTTGTTCTGCTGGCCCTTTACTTCCTGCTCGTGCAACGCCGCCTGGCCGCGCTTTGAGAAGTACAACCAGTTTGCGGAGAATACCGGGATCGGCGGTGGGAGCTTGATATTGTCGGCTACAGCGCGCGGGACAATCTTCTGCGGGTCGTGGAGTGCAAGAGTTACATGGACTCAACCGTTGCTGATCCATTCCTGAATGCCTATCGGGTTTTTAACTCTGCCAGCTTGTCTTTCAAATCTGCGACGGCTTCTTTAGCGTGGCCTATCTTCTGTTGAACTTTGCCCTCCTTCTTTTCAGCTTTCCCTTCGGCTTTCAAATTGCGGTCATTCGTAACCTTTCCGACCCCCTCCTTGATTGTTCCCGCGACTTCGTGGAAGCTGCCCTTGATCTTGTCTTTCGTGCTGGTTTTCATATTTCTCCTTTTCTCCTTTTGTCCTCGCAAAGCTCGGATTTCGGTTTTGGGGCTGTCACTCGTGTATCCAGGACACGACGACTCCACTAGCGCTCAGTTGGGTAGTGGGTTATTCCCAGCCCAGCGTCCTCAGTTCGACGAGCTGGCCTTTTGGTTCTTAATCTGCAGGTCGTTCACCACCTGCTTCACATTTGGAACTGCAGAAGCGATCTGTTCGGCCTGCGCCCGTTTGGATTGTGAGTTGACCTCTCCAGTCAGCGTGACCACGCCATTTTTGACATCATATTTAACACTCTTGTGAAGTTTGTTCTGGATGAGAGCAGCGTCCAGGTTCTTCTCGATAGCCTTGTCGAGATCAGAGTTCACCGCCTTTGCCTCGCTTTCACCACCCGGAGGCATCACGGCGATCTGATTCGCGACAACCTGCCCAGTTGCGATTGACTTTGCAATCGATTCGGCCTGTGACTTGTCCGCGTCAGCTGCGACGTGTCCCCCAAGAGTCACTACACCCTTGTCGCGATCCTGACTCACGGAGACATCTTTGAGGCCGGCTTGATCGAGCGATTTGCGGATGCTGTCAGAAACATCGGGTGATTGCCTGGCCGTCCCTGAGCACCCTACAAGGGTCACGACCACGAGCAGGGCGAGCAAGCTTAAACACAGTTTGAGTGTTTTCATATTTCTCCTTTATTAAGGCATGGGATTTAGCCCACAAAGATGACCCAATTCGTCGATGCCTTGGGGGCGTTCGAGCACCAAACCTCCTCTTAACTTCAATGGGGCATACGCATTCCGCCGAACACGTAGAAGAGCACCAGAATGATCAGGACCAACCCGAAGATCCCGACGCCACCGCCCGTCCCCCATCTCTGATATCCGTAATAGCCACCACCGCCCCCGAACGCGAGCAGCAGGATAATAATCAGCAGGATCATTAACATGGAAATCTCCTTTCAGCTCCGGACTGGCTTTGACCCCCACCCCGGGGCGTGCCCTGTCAAGAGACGAACACACGCCGCTCCACGAGGCAAGAGCGACGCGAGTAAAAGGGAGCCGAGTCCACACCCGCTACTCCCGCGCAGAAGGAACCAGCCTATTCGCCGGATCGCACGTGGAACACGCGACAGCAAATGGACGGGCCAACGGTTGGGATGCTTGTTTGTGCCTGGCCATTGCTCCTCAGGTTCCAGTTGGGGAACTCTGGTGGCCGAACTTATACAATCTGAAATCTAAGAAACTTGTCGGGATTGTGTCTGTTCACAATTGCTCACTGCGGCGACCGATCATTTCAGAAGCTATCTTGCATATGCACCAACACCCCTCCCTAGATTTCAGCAGGGCGTAGCGGGAAGCAGTCTAGCGGTGTCGTTTTCTGTTCGTCATCCGCGTAGTTGGTTGCTCAAGCCGGACGCAATGGGCGCAAGTGCACCGGAAGTGCGGATTGCCCGGAATGGCAAGATGACCGCAGCGGGCGCAGATGAACCAGTCCCCCTTGCCTTGACCAATCATAAGTTTGAATTGGCCGTCTTCTACGCAATATGGGCAACGAGTCTTCGGCATGCACAAAATCGGCATTTTCCGCGACGAGCCGTCGGCCCGTGAGCTCTTGTTGGAGTATGTCGCAGTAGATGCACCGTTCCTTCAAGGCAAAGTAGTCGCGAGCGACTATGAGCTTTGTCTTAAGTGAGCGCGGTGTTACCGAAAGGAAGGCAGGAACGACATCTCGGATGAACTAGTCTTTCCCTCGCCGGACGGCTCAATCCTTGACCCGGATAACCTCTACCATCGGTATTTCCTGCCGGTCCTTACGAAGGCAGGCATTCGCAAGATTAGGCTTCACGACCTCCGGCATACGTTCGGCTCGCTTCTGATTCAGAACGGTGCCTCCATCGTGTACGTGAAAGAGCAGATGGGACACAGCTCGATTCAGGTGACAGCCGACATCTATGCACACCTAATCCCCGGTGCAAATGCCTCGTTCGTGGACACCTTGGACGGCCAGGATGAGAAAACAACTACGCAACCAAATGCAACTCCCGCGCAACAAGGGCAATGCGGCGGAACCAAGCCCCCCTCTGAAGTTGCTGATTTAGTTGGTGGCGGCGCGTGGACTCGAACCACGGACCTACGGATTATGAGACCGTCGCTCTAGCCACCTGAGCTACGCCGCCA
>CABDYC010000371.1_pt1 | contig 15286 bp, 19 predicted proteins | sample 3421511 | NCBI WGS metagenome assembly CABDYC01 (sample SAMEA5534336, study PRJEB31848) | metagenome | biome: tundra; feature: field; material: soil | place: USA | collected 2013-05 | depth 0.15 m | reverse complement strand
TCATTCACATGCCTTATCTTTTGCATGATTAACCCCGAGTTCAAGGAATTCTCGCGTCTGGCGCGTTCGGCCACGCTGGTGCCGGTGGTGAAATCGGTGAGCGCCGATCTGCTCACGCCGGTCTCCGCTTTTCTGTCGATTGCAGCAAACGAACCGCACGCCTTTCTGCTGGAGTCGGTGGAGCGCGGCGAGCAGATCGGACGTTACACGTTTCTGGGAGCGCGGCCACATATGCGGCTGCGGGCGCGGGGTTCCGCCATCGAGATTGAACGCGGGCGGCGGCGCGAGCGGCGTCAGGGCAACGTATTTCAGGTGGTCAAGGAACTGCTGGGCGAGCATCAGCCGGCCACGATGGCGGGGTTGCCGCCGTTCACCGCCGGAGCCGTCGGCTATTTTTCCTACGACGTGGTGAGGCAACTGGAGCAGATTGGTGAGCGGGCGATAGACGATCTCTCTTTGCCCGATTGCGAATTGATGTTCTTCGACCGGCTGCTGGCCTTTGATCACTTGCGCCACCAGATTCACATCGTGGCTGCGGCGGATGTTTCGCGGGAGAGTCCCCGGCGCGCTTATGACCGGGCAGTGCGCGATATTGCCGCGCTAGAAAAGAAGCTGGCGTCGGGATTGCGCCCGGCGATGTGGCGCAAATCTGCCAAGGCCAAGCCGGGGAGACTCAGGGTCCACGCTGGAACTACTCGTGCGCAATTTCTGCGCAGCGTGGAGCGCTGCAAGGAATACATTGCCGCGGGCGACATTTTTCAGGTGGTGCTTTCACAGCGGCTCGACTTCATCCCGGGAATTGAGCCGTTCGATCTTTACCGCGCCCTGCGCCAGGTGAATCCTTCGCCCTATCTTTATTTCCTGCGGATAGGCGAGACGCAGATCCTCGGATCTTCGCCCGAGATGCTGGTGCGTGTAACCGGACACAAGCTGGAATACCGCCCCATCGCAGGCACACATCCGCGCGGGCGCGATGAGGCTGAAGACCTGCGCCTGGAGCAGCAGATGCGCAACGACGAAAAGGAACGCGCCGAGCACGTCATGCTGGTTGATCTTGGCCGCAACGATCTCGGGCGCGTCAGCGAGTATGGTTCGGTCAAAGTGAAGGACTTGATGTATGTGGAGCGCTACTCCCACGTGATGCACCTGGTCTCGGCTCTGGAAGGGACGCTGCGTAAGGATCTCGGTGCGCTCGACGCCTTCGCTGCCTGTTTTCCCGCAGGCACGCTGAGCGGCGCGCCCAAAGTCCGCGCCATGCAGATCATCGAAGAGCTTGAGCCCACTCGTCGCGGCATTTACGGTGGATCGGTGCTCTATGCCGATTTTGCCGGGAACCTGGATTCGTGCATCGGCATTCGAACCCTTCTCATGCAAGGCAAGCACGCTTATTTGCAGGCGGGAGCGGGGGTTGTGGCGGATTCGGATCCCGCGAAAGAGTTTGATGAATCGATGAACAAGGCGCAGGCGCTGTTGCGGGCGGTGGAGATGGCTAGGGCCAAGGCATAGACGGTCGAAAAGGGAGCATCAATGAGCGATCTTGGAATCAACTGGCGGTCCGTCTTATGGGAATTTCTGATCCTGTTTTTCATGCCGATGCAAATAGCCTGGGCGCAGAAGGTCGCTACTCATGACGTGCCTGAGTGCGGGAAGGCAAAGGTCCAACTCTCGAATCCACAATACCTGACCACAAGCGAGGGAATCGTCGTGGTCGAGCCACCGAATGGTTGGGTTCTGGATAAGACGAAGAAGAATCCGTTTTACTTCGTAAAGCAGGGCGAGAATTACGATAGCGCAAGAACGCTGATGTACATCCATGTTGAAAGGCTAGAAGCATCATTCAGGAGTGCGGTTCAAAATGATGCACAGTCTTTTGGAAAAGGTTGTGATTTCGTTGACATACAGGACTTCCCTAAGACTGGATTGCTCGAAGAAGGCTGTGAAAGCAAAGCGCAGATGTTCTCGTGTCACAGGCAAAAGAATCCCTATGTGGACCTCGTCACGAAGATTTCTATTGGCGGCTTACTGCTGAACGTGGTTTTATCTGCCGACAACAAGTCTCAGATTTTGGAGTACCGGACGGACTACGATTTCCTGCTCCGGCACCTGACGATGGTGAAATAGCTGCAACAATTAATCTCATATGGAGCGAGGGTGATGAGTTACCCATTGACCACAGCCCGTCCTCCCTGTTCCAGAAAGTTTGCTACCAACTTCTTCCCCGCATCCGTCAGCACGCTCTCGGGATGAAACTGCACTCCCTCGACGGCAAACTTTCTGTGGCGCAGGCCCATGATCGTGCGGGTTCCATCTTTCTCCGTAGTCCAGGCGCTGACTTCGAGTTCTGTCGGCAGATCCTTCTCCTCCACGATCAGCGAGTGGTAGCGCGTGGCCGTCATGGGCGTGGGCAGGCCCCGAAAGATGGTTTTGTTGTCGTGCGTGACCGCGCTGGTCTTGCCGTGCATCAGGTGAGGGGCGCGCACCACCCTTCCGCCAAAGGCCGCCCCGATGGCCTGATGTCCCAGGCAGACGCCCAGAACCGGTACTTTGCCGGCAAAGTGCCGGATCAGATCGATGCTGATGCCTGCGTCCTGCGGTGTGCATGGACCGGGCGAGATCACAATGCGTTCCGGTTGCATGGCCTCGACGTCAGCAACCGTGAGCTGGTCGTTCCGGCGGACCTCAACCTGCGCGCCGAGTTCCCCGAGATACTGAACCAGGTTGTAGGTAAAAGAATCGTAGTTGTCGAGAACGAAGACCACCGGAACCGTCCTGCCTTCAGCTTACACCCAGCTACGCGCTTGTACCCTGATCAGACCCGCTCTCGAATATTCCGGCGAAGGCCATTCCGTGCCTCCTCCCGCCAGAACGGGCCACGTCCCTCCCCAAGGGTGGTATTGACGAGACATGCCCTTAAACGTCATTCTTGAGCATTGTGTTAGAAGCATTAGGTCTGTCGCCACTTTATTAGCTTGGGGTAACGCATGGCAGAAGCCCAGCAGGAGAAAAGGGCTGCACGACGCTTCGCGCTCCGGATTCCGGTATCCGTCGCCCGCGGTGAAAACTCAGAGTACACCGAGTCGGCGCAAATCCGGGACGTCAGCGCGCGCGGCATTTGCTTTTACCTGGAGTCGCCCATCGAGCAGGGGTCGCCCATCGGCTTCACGCTCACACTTCCGCCCGAAATCACGCTTACGGAGAGTATCCGCGTGCAATGCAAGGGGCGTGTGGTGCGGATCGAGGACGCCACTGTCGAGGGCAAAATGGCCGTGGCCGCGGTAATTGAAGAGTACGAATTTCTTCCCGAGAGCTGAAACGCTTCCGGAATTCCCGCGACCTTTTCGGAAGCGCCCGCTGCCCGCCACCCGCCACTTCTTTACCTTCCCGACAAGTGATAAGGTTCCTTCCAGAGGCTTATCCGTTCTTCGTTCTCAGGGGATTTCTTTGCCGCGATCTGGCATCCAATTGGTTGGCGTTGTGCTGCTGGCGGCGACGGTGGTCACAAGGATCTGGTCGCAGAATGCGGAACCCCAACCGACCGGTTCCAAAAGGGAGGCTGCGGTCGTTACCAGTGTGCGCGTAGTGCACGACCGGGGTGTCCCGGCAGTCGAAGTTGTTTCCACCCGCCCCGTAGTCCCGGCGATTCAGTCGCTGGATTCGCCTCCACGGCTGGTCATCGACCTATCCAATGCGCGCATGGGACTGCCGCATAAGCGGATTCCGGTGCTGCAGGAAGACATTCTGACCATCCGGGCCGAGCAATACCAGAAAGATCCGCCCATCATGAGGATCGTGCTGGACCTGCTCGTTCCGTACGGCTACACCTGGGACGTCGCGGGCAACCGCCTGATGGTGCGGCTGAAGCCCGCCGGAGACCCGAACGAAGATCCGAACGAAGACCGGAACGCTGCCGGCAAGAAGCCGCCATTCCAGCCGCCGCAAGTGCTGTCGTTGGCGCCGGCCGCCGCGCCGGCGGTTGTGCCGGTTACCAGCGGGGTGGGCGAAGTCGTGTTAGCGGGCAAACAGTTCGCGGCGGGATCATCCCTGACCGCAGGGAGCGATACCGCGGTGTTGCGATTGTCGAGAGGAGGCGAGGTCCGCGTTTGTCCGGGAACGACGGTTTCGGTGACGCCTTCGAAGAGTGCGAAAGACTTGATGCTGGGCATGAGCACCGGCGCACTGGAGACGCACTACGCACTCGATGCTTCGGCGGATACTGTGCTCACTCCGGATTTCCGCATCCTGTTCGCAGGCCCGGGAGAATTTCATTACGCCATCAGTTCAGACTCGCACGGCAATACTTGCGTGCGGACGCTGAAAGGAAACACCTCTTCGGCGATCGTTTCGGAGCTAATGGGGGACCGCATCTATCAGGTGAAACCCACGGAGCAGGCGGTCTTTTACTCGGGGCGGATCGACAAGGTCGACACCGATGTCCCGCTGGAATGTGGCTGCCCGCCGCCAGTTCCCGTGATCAGAACCGATACGCCCCCGGTGCCTATCCCGGATTCTGAGTCGCCAGCCAATACCAGCCTGGACAACGATTCGCGGAAGAACGGTGCGCGTCAGACGCTTTCCAGCGGACCTGAAACCCAGCCCCTGCCACCTGCCCAGCCGAATGACGTTCACATCCAGGTCGATGCGCCGCTGGTTTTCCATGCTAAGAAAGGCCCTGCCGTACCATCCGCACCCACGGACGAGGCGGCAACGCCGCCCGTGATCGAATCGTCAGCCAGGCCAGTTCGGCTCGAGGCGCAGGTGCAACCGCCGCCTGCCCCGGCACCAGGCCCTCAGGCGAGGGCCGAGCATCATCGCTTGCTGCGAAGGATCAAAGGATTTTTCGCCGCAATCTTTCGCTAAGGACCTGGCACCGAGAGATCTGACCCTGAGGGCTGTGAGCGCCCTTCACCCGCGATTGACGGCCCGCCGCAGCGGTTCCACTTTCTCGCGCGCCGCGTCGCGTAGGTCCCCTGCCAGATCGGCGCCGCGCTCGGCCACGTCTTTCACACGTTCCTTCGCGTCGCGGACGCGGTCCTTGGCCTCTTCCGTCCAATCCTGCAGCGTGTCCTTGGCATCGTCGTAGCCGCGTTTCAGGTCGCGACGGAATTGCTTGCCAGTTTTCGGGGCAAGCGCAAGGGCTACCAGGGCTCCCGCACCGGCTCCAATGAGAAAGAAAGTGATGGCGGTTCCTACGTTGTTTCCCTCGGAAGATTCATAACGTCCAAAGCGCATGATGTTGGCCTCATTTCCACAGGGCGGGAAAACGCCGGGCATACTTCCGCGCCGGCTGCGATGTCTCGCCAACTGCAATTCTAGTCCTCCGCAAGGGTGGCCGCGAATCTATCCAAGGGCAACGAATTGTGGTCCTCTTACGATGAGTGCAGCTTCCGGGAAAGTTTCCTTTCCCCCGACCTGAGTGTAAAATAATTTGGTTAGCCCTTGTGCGGCGGAAAATGTGGCCTGCCCGCCTTCCGCCGGATCAGCAAACCGCAAGCGTATTGAATGAAGGAGATTGTTTCCAGCGATGTCGATCCCTGCCACCCAACTGCGTCCCGGCATGATCATCAAGCACAACAATGATCTGCACTCTGTATTCAGCGTCGACCACCGCACCCCCGGCAACCTGCGTGCCTTCATCCAGGCCAAGCTGCGCAACCTTCGTACCGGCGCCATGTTCGAACACCGTTTCCGCTCGCCCGACCCGATCGAGAAGATCACCGTGGACGAGGTCGACATGCAGTTCCTCTACGCCGACGGCGACAGCTACTACTTCATGGATACCTCCAACTACGAGCAGACGCACCTGAGCAAAGAGGTTCTGGGCGACGCCGTGGATTACCTCATCGCCAATCTCGAGATCAAAGTGGAATTCTTCGACGGCAAAGCCGTGGGCATTGAGCTGCCGCAGACCGTGGAGCTCACCGTGGTCCAGACCGAACCAGGGATGAGGAGCGCGACCGCATCGAGCGTAACCAAAGCCGCGAAGACTGAGACCGGGCTGGTCGTGCAGGTACCGCCCTTCATCAATGAAGGCGAGAAGATCAAGGTAGACACCGCTGAGGGCGTGTATTTGTCGCGGGCGTAGACTTCAAGCCAGAAGTTAGAAGTCAGAAGTCGAAGGTCAGAAAGAAAAAGGCTTTAATTTCTGTATCTGCATTCCGACTTCTTACTTCTGCATTTCATTGAGCATGACTTCCACGGAAAAAGCAGTCGAGGCCCGCCGCTTTGTGGTCCGCGGACGTGTGCAGGGCGTTGGTTTCCGCTGGTTCCTCGAGCGCGAGGCGCACATTCTCGGCATCGCTGGCTGGGTGCGCAACAACGCCGACGGCAGCGTCGAGGTGTTGGCCCAGGGAACCCGCGATCAGCTTTCTGGACTGCGCTCGCGCCTGCGCGAGGGGCCGCGCGCCGCCCGCGTGGATGCCGTCGAGGAATCCGAAGCCCGGCCGGCCGCCGGACTCAGTTCATTTCGCATTGAAGGAGCATGGTAGATTGTCCCCCAACTCGAGCCTGAATGCCGACCAACTCAAGCACCTGATCCGCGAAGTGCCCGACTTCCCCAAGAAGGGGATTCTCTTCTACGACATCACGACTCTGCTGAAAGACAAGGTCGGCTTCGCCACGCTCGTCGACCGGCTCTCCGAGCACTATGTCGCCCAGAAGATCGACCTCGTGCTCGGCATGGAAGCCCGCGGCTTTATCTTCGCTCCCGCACTGGCATACCGCCTGAATGCTGGATTTGTCCCCGTGCGCAAGGTGGGCAAACTTCCCGCCGAAACCGTGAAGTTCGACTACGCGCTCGAATACGGCACTAACTCGCTGGAGATGCACAAGGACGCCATCCAGAGCGGCCAGCGCGTGCTGATCGTGGACGATCTGCTGGCCACCGGAGGCACGGCCCAGGCCACAGCCAAGCTGGCGTCTTTACTGGGCGCAGAGATTGCCGGCCTGGGCTTTGTGGTCGAACTCGACTTCCTGAAAGGGCGAGAGAAGCTCAAAGGCTACGACGTGATGTCACTGCTGCACTACGACAAATAGCCACGGACAAATAGCCCCAGACGGTGAGAGCCGCCTACTTCCAAACGCGCGCGATCATCAGCCCTACGCCGGCCCAGAAGCCGGCGCTGACGGCGGTTGCCAGCGCCAGTCCCAGTACCATGTTCCAGTTGATGCGGCGCGGCGCCAGGCCGGTCTGGATATCAGAGTCGTAGACGAGCCACGAGCGCAGGAACTTCGTGTCCAGTAGATTCACGGGTGAAGATCCCCACGAACGGCCGATTGGCCGTCGCAAGGGTGTTTCGCAAGTGCTGGACGGGGGGAAGAGCTGTGATTTGTAGCTCATAATTTTATCCGCACACGGGAAACTCGTTCGAGTAAACGGTCTGCCAATCACCTCCGGCATAATAACTGCCTAACAATTGGATGACTGTCAACCCTGAGAAGTTGCGCCCATTCGTTCAAAGTGGCCGATCTCGCCGCCAGAGAAACGTAATTATGGGGGTAGTGTCCGCCGGTCTTCAGATCTCTTCCAGCGACAACTTCGAGTCCTTGGGCAGGTAGCTCTTGCGCCGGAACCAGTCCTCCATGGCTTCGCGGAGTTGCTCCAAGGAAACGTTTGTGCCGATCTCCATGCGCCCATCGGAAACGGGCACGGTATCGTCAAACACGGTGGCGTTCGTGAAGTTGCGCATGGAGAAGCTGTCCAGCCATTTCAGCGGACAGGGGAGCTTCTGGCCGTGGTCCTCGTACTCGACCTGTATCGTGCGCGCGAACATGACTTGATTTAACCACAGACGATACGGCAAGGCAGGAAACGACACAGACGCGCTTGACAGATTGGCTTGTGGTCACTAGTCTGCCCAGCACCAGGCTTGCGGCACCACGCGGCCAAGTTATCTGGAGCGACAATCGCAGCTATGCGTCTCGCCTCAAGAAATCTGAAGACTCGCAGGAGGATCGCATGATCACGGGATTGATTTGGTGGATTATTGTTGGGCTGATCGCGGGCTGGGCTGCCGGCAAGATCATGAGGGGTGGCGGCTATGGCGTCGTCATGGATATTGTACTGGGTATCATCGGCGCGGTTGTGGGCGGATGGCTCCTGGGTGCACTCGGCATCTACGCCGGTGGCCTGATCGGTACAATCGTGGTAGCGATCATTGGCGCCATGTTCCTGATCTGGCTAAGCCGCCTGATCAAGAAGGCGTAAGCAGCGTCCAGCCTGGCACCGGACAGTCAATGAATCGCCGGAGGAGGGGGTGGGGGTCATGTGGCAAGAGACGAGGGCCAGAGAGTCCGGCGATTCTACGCCGTGACTGGCGCTTGCATCGCGGTGACGACCGCCTCCAGGTGGGCCAGAGTCTCTTCGACTGTAAGGGAGTACATGTCGCGGCCCAAGCCCTCACCGGCTGCCAGCGCGGCTTGCAAATAGTGACCGGCAATTTCGACGGCGAGGGAGTCAGTGATGGCTTTGCCGGTGCGGTTCTTGTACTCCACCCACGCCGGGTGCGGCAGGGCCACCCAGACGGTTCTTCCGTCGACCAGAAACTTGATGTCGACGGCATCGGCGTGCCGCGTGGCAATGGCGACGATCATCGCCTGATAGACGCAGTGAACAAGCTTCTTCGTCCAGCGATCGGTGGCGATGAAATCCTCAAACATGGCTAAGAAAACTATAGCGGAGGGATGCGGCGTGGGCAAATCGCGGGATCACAGAGGCAGGTCTCAAGTCGGATCAGAGAGGCCGGCCGCCGTCCGAGCATCGTTCCATTCTTTACTTAACCCGAGTTCAGCGATCCACTTTTCCAAGTAAGAATGGTCCAACGCCGCAGATCGCACCCTTAGTATCGCTGCCACGTCTTCGATCTGCCTTTGCGACTGCGCCAGCTTCGACCATTCGAGCTTCGCGATGACCACGTCCTCGGCAGTCGCCACAAAAAGAGGCGTGCCTTCCAGGTCAACCAGTCGGCGACGACTGAATTCTTGCTCACTGAATGCCCGAGACTTGCGGATGATGAAATCGATCTTCCAGCCGGTGGCCAAATCAATCACGTTGAATAGGGACTGCCGTTTGTGAGCTTCTAGGGCGGCGTCCAAGTCAACGTAGTATTGATCACTCGGCAGTGCTTGAACGAGCGTGCGCAACTGCGAAGGCGTGGCCGCGATTACAAAATCAATGTCCTGGGTTGAACGTGGAACTCCGTAGGAGGCGCTGGCGAAGGACCCCGAAAGCATGTAGGCAACCCCTGCAGAATCGAGCGCGGATTTGATTCTTGCGAAAACATCCGAGACGCTCATCGCAGCTTTTCGGGCAGCGGGTGCGGAAGGAATGCCAGCCTCAGCAGTTCTCGTGCGATCTGGCCTTCCTTCCACTCAGGATGTTCTTGCCGGATACGCGCTTTGGCAAGGGCCCGGGCGAACAAGCTCATCTCCAATGCCAACAGAAGGCGCTGTTCTTCTGTCATCGCCCGATGAATCTGAAGCTGGACAGCCTGAGCCGTGGGGCTTGTGTCGGAGAGGGCCACGGCCAGATGTTACCACGTGTCCGGTGACCTGGTTTCCCACGGCGACAGGCAGTACTAGCCTCCGGCAATGGCTCCTATGATAAGAAGGGGCTCTTTCCCAGATGCGACCGCGTCGGGCAGTGGATCGTCCGGTGGCTCATGGGAAAGATCTTCCTCGCACGCGAAGAAGCGCAAGAACGGGCGGCGCTGCTGAGTGACGTGATCACGGATCGTCCCGCGCAGCATGGGATAGCACGCTTCGAGCGCGTCCAGCACCGAGCGCAGCGTGATCGGCCCTTCGACCTCGAGCGTCACCTCGCTGCCGACATGGGCTAGGGTTCGGAGATGCTGCGGGAGTATGACTCGGATCACGGCAGCGTCTGCACCTCGACCGAAAGCACTGCCGGAAGATCCCGCACAATGGGAGACCAGTTGTCTCCGGCATCGGCCGAGGCGTAGACTTGCCCGCCGCTGGTGCCGAAATAGATGCCGCACTTGTCGAGTGAGTCGACGGCCATGGCGTCGCGCAATACGTTGACGTAGCAGTCGCTTTGCGGCAGACCTTTGGTGAGCGCTTCCCACTCGTTTCCCCCGGTGCGGCTGCGGTAGACGCGCAGCTTGCCTTCCGGAACAAAGTGCTCCGAATCGCTCTTGATGGGAACAACGTAGATGGTCTCGGGCTCGTGCGCGTGAACGTCGATCACGAATCCGAAGTCAGTTGGCAGGTTCCCGCTGATCTCTCTCCAGTTGTCGCCCGCGTCGTCGCTGCGCATGACGTCCCAGTGCTTCTGCATGAACAGCACGCCCGGACGCGACGGGTTCATCGCGATGTGGTGAACGCAGTGGCCGATTTCGGCATTGGGGTCAGGGATGTATTGCGAACGCAGTCCGCGGTTGATTGGCTTCCAGGTCTTGCCGGCGTCGTCAGTGCGGAATGCGCCCGCGGCTGAGATCGCGATCCACATCCTCTGCGGATTGCTCGGATCAAGAATAATGGTGTGCAGGCACATGCCACCGGCTCCCGGTTGCCACTTGGGGCCGGTGCCATGACCGCGCAGTCCGGGAAGTTCCTTCCAGTTCTCTCCGCCGTCGGTGGAGCGGAAAATGGCGGCGTCTTCCACGCCGGCGTAAACCGTGGCGGGGTCTCTCAGCGATGGCTCCAGATGCCATACGCGTTTGAACTCCCACGGATGCTGCGTGCCGTCGTACCATTGATGAGTAGTGAGCGGTTTGCCGCTTTGGTCAGAAGTGTCGTAAACGAACTTGTTGCTCGCGGCCTTCGGGGGACCGGGGGCGGGCAGTTCCACGGGCGTTCCCGGCTGATGCCACGTTTTGCCGCCGTCATCGGAGCGCTGAATGATCTGCCCGAACCAGTTGCTCGACTGCGACGCATACAGCCGATTCGGATCGGCGGGCGATCCCTTCACGTGATACATCTCCCAGCCCGCGAAGTGCGGGCCGCTGACCTCCCACTTGTCGCGCTTGCCGTCCGATGTCAGGACGAACGCGCCCTTGCGTGTACCTACCAGTACTCGTACCTTGCTCATGCCTCGCTCCTTCCTCCGCGGCTTTTCCGCAGTTGATCATCCACGGGATGCCGAACCGATCGATGAGCATACCAAATCGGGCGGCCCAAAATGTCTCCTGGAGCGGGATTTGAACCGTTCCGTTCTCTGCCAAGCCATGAAATATGCGTTCTGCCTGTGCCTGGTCCTTGATGCCAACCATCACGGAGAAGCCTTGCGGTTTCTGATAATGATCCGGCGGAACGTCAGCACCCGTCAATACCTCGCCGTCTACCTGTAGGGTGGCGTGAAGGATCTTGCTACGCCATGCAGCAGGCACTTGGTCCGCAATGGGCGTGCCCTCGTGGGGCATCATGAAAGTGATTTTGCCGCCCAGGCACTTCTCATAGAACTTGAATGCTGCCTCGCATTGACCGTTGAAATGGAGGTGAGGATTCAATTGCATAGCACCCTCCGTCTGGATAAATCGCTAAAAGTTGTGTATGTGCGTGGAACGGTCAGGCCTCCCGCCGTAGGGCCGCCTCCCGTTCTCGCGACCCCTCCGCGCCGCGCGGTGGTTGCTTCGGTTAACATAGTTTCGTGCTGAATCGGGCTCCCAAGCAAGGCAAAATTAACATTCTTCACGCCCCACACCTGAGCAAGTTTCCCTGGCTTGTCCACGGATTTTCCACGCGCCTGGGGGGATTCTCCCGCATTTACGGGAAGGACGCGCTCAACCTCGGATTCACCCAAGACGGCTCCAAAGCCGCAGTCGAGCGCAACCGCACTGCTTTTCTGCGTGAACTCGGCGCCGGCAGCGAGCGGCGGACAGCCCAGCTCTGGCCGCTGGTCACGCTGCGCCAGATGCATTCCGGCATCATCCGGTTCGTCGATTCGCCTGTTGAATCGCAACTTGCCGGCGACGGCCTGCTCACGGCGACTCCGGGTTTATTGCTGGCCATTCAGACTGCCGACTGCCTGCCCATCATTCTCGTCGATCCCAAGCGCCGCGCCGTGGGTGTGTTTCACGCAGGATGGCGGGGCACGGTCAAGCGGATCGTTGAGAAGGGAGTGGGCGAGATGCACCGCTGGTTCGGCAGCCGGTCGCGCGATCTCAAGGCCGCGATCGGTCCCGGCATTCACGGCTGCTGTTATGCAGTGGGCGAGGAAGTTCGCGAAAAATTCGAGTCGCAGTTCGCGTATGCGGTGAAGCTGTTTCGTGAGGTCGAGGAGTCCGACCCAGTCCGCGAAAAATATCCTTTGTTGTTCCTGAACGCGCGCGCACCCGGCCACAGTGATTTGCCGAAGAAGATTTTTCTCGACCTGGTGGAAGCCAATCGCCAACAATTGTTGGCTGTGGGCGTGCCGGCGAAGAGTATCGAAGTCTCGCCGTTGTGTACCAGTTGTCACACCGATCTGCTGTTTTCCTACCGCGCAGAGAAAGGGAGAACGGGGCGGATGATGGGAGTGGTGGGAATCCGTCAGCCCTGAGTCTTTTCCTGATTCGCCTGCCCCTACGCCGGGGTGGCCGGAGCCGTGGGCGTTGCCGGAGGTGGCGGAGGCACTGCCGCGTCGCCGAGCCCCTCGTTCACCAGATCCTTCAACTCCTTGCTGGGCTTGAAGAAAGGAATCTTCTTGGCGGGCACTTCGACCTTTTCGCCGGTCTTGGGGTTACGTCCCATGCGGGGCTTGCGCTGGCGGGTGCGGAAGCTGCCAAAGCCGCGTATCTCGATCTTGTCGCCCGCGCGCAAGGACCGCACCACGCTGTCAAAGATCGTCTCCACAATTACTTCGCTGTCTTTGCGCGTAAGTTCCGCTAAATGCGAGACTTCATCGATCAGATCGGCTTTCGTCATAGTCCCTCTTCGCTCCCATTAACTCCGCCAGCGTCCTTGCTGAGGAGTCGCCATCCACCGGCAACGGCCTCGGTTCGATGCTGGCAACCTCCCATAACCTTCTCAAATTTCAGGGGTTGTACGCAAGTCACAGTTTTGGGGCGAGGACGTGTCAGGTGCCAGGTCTTGGGTCTTAGGTCTTGGGCATTGTAGAAGGCACCGTTCTTGGGCTTTCATTTAGGGGCACAGGGCTTGAGGCACAGGTCCGGAAGCCTAACACCTAAACCTAACACCCAAGACCTGACTCCAGCCCCCGCCCTCTACTTCCAAAGATAGTAGAACCCGACCTGCTGCTCCAGCATCTTCTCGCGGTCGGGAAGATACTTCGATACATCGCCCAGCAGCAGATCGAGCAGTGTTCGGCGATCTTTCTCTGGCCGTACCAGCGTTGGTTCACCCGAGATGCCTACCGATTTCGCGGTGTCTTTGACTACGGCTTCAAAATCGCCGGTGTCGTCAATCAGCTTCATCGCGAGGGCTTCCTTGCCGGTCCAAACCTTGCCGTTGGCGATGGCTTTTACGTCGTCGAACTTCATGCCGCGTCCGTCGGCCACCGCCTGGACGAACTGCCCGAACATGTTGTCGATCAGCGATTGCAGGTAGGCCTGCTCGGCCGGCGTGAGGTCGCGGGCGGGGTTGCCGGTGTCTTTGAACTCGCCAGTTTTAAGCAAGACATCTTTCAGCTTGGCCCACTTCAGCAGATCGCCGTAGTTCACCCACTGCACGATCACGCCGATCGAGCCCACGATGCTGCCCTGGTCGGCATAGATCTTGTTCGACGCCGACGCGATGTAGTACGCCCCGCTGGCGCCTACGGTCTCGATGGAAACCACAACGCGCTTCTTTTTTTCATCGCGGATGCGCTTGACCTCGCGATAAATTTCTTCGGACGCAGCCACGCCGCCGCCGGGCGAGTTCACGTGCAGGATGATGGCTTTGATGGAAGAGTCGTCGGCGAACTTCTTGAGCTGGCCGACCACCGGTTGCGGCGAGAGAATAACGCCGTCGAGGTCCACCACCCCGATGCGGTCGCCAAAACCGCCAAATCCGGCTTCATTGCCGCCCGCGCGCAGCGTCAGGTAAACCAGCGAGAACACGGCCAGCACAAAGAGGAAGAATGCTCCTCCGCCAATCAGAATCCAGAGCAGGGTGCGGGAACGTCGGTCAGGCATGGAGAAAGTTTAGCACCGGGGAGCTAAGGCGTGAGCACCTTCAGCGCTGCGTGCTGGGCGCTGACTTCCACTGGCGTTCGGCAGACGTACTCACCGTCGGCATAAACGTCGAGCGGGGTCTCGGTTTCCACGCGCAGGCGCCCGGCCTGGAAATACTCCACTTCGCGGATACTTAGATGGCGGCCGAAGTAGACCGTGGGAAACATGCACGCGAGTTTGAAGGGATCGACGCCGCCGATCACGCAGACATCGAGTTGGCCGTCATCCATTTGCGCACGGGGCGCGATCTTCATACCGCCGCCGTAAGTCGAAGTGTTGGCGAAAGCCGCAAGGAGTGTGGGCTGGTCGCTGCGAGTAGACCAGCCACTGGCTCCGTCGAGCGTGAAAATCTTCATGGGGAGCGGGGCAAAGCGAAAGATTGTGGGAGCCAGGGTTAACGCGTAACCGCCGTGTCCACGCAACCAACGCGGCAGTTCATTGGCGCGGCGGGCCACTTCACTATCGAGCCCGACGCCGGCCACGCTGCAGAAATAGTTGCGAGTCCCGAGTACCGAGTTGCGGGCAGACTCGTGTGGTGCGGGCGCCTTGCCCGCGACCTCTAATGGATTGATGACACCTAGATCGATTGCACGGACATTACCCTGCCCGGCGCAGAAGCGTCGCCATGCGGCCAGCGAATCGCGCACGCGTCGCAGTCCTAGCGCTCGCGCGAAGTCGTTACCGCTGCCCCCAGGAACCACCAGCACCGGCAATCCGAGCTTCACCAGTTGACTCAGGTGACGGTGGATGGTGCCATCGCCGCCAAAGAGCAGGATGATGTCCGCTTGATCCGCAGCGGAGGGCAAGCCGATGCGCCAGTCGATGGTTTGATGGGCGGTTTCGTCTGCCTGGAAGGGTTTGAGGTCTCTCGCAGAACAACCCAGCCCGAGGATGGCGGCCGCGCGCATGTGCGCGCTTGAGAGTAGCAGACTTCACCAGGGAGGCACAGGGGCACGGAGGGAGCACTAGCACAGTTTCACCTTCTCCACAGAAGTGTCATCCTGAGCGAAGCGAAGGACCTCATGCCACGCTTGCACTTCACATGGCTTTGCTAGGAGTTCCCTCCCTGGATGCCTGGGCCGCATCAAGGTTCGCAAGACCGAAGGCAGAATCTCTCTGAAATGCCGTTGCCTGCATTCGGTACGCAAGGGTCCTTGCTGCGGCGCTCAGGATGACAC
>CABDYC010000369.1_pt1 | contig 15311 bp, 15 predicted proteins | sample 3421511 | NCBI WGS metagenome assembly CABDYC01 (sample SAMEA5534336, study PRJEB31848) | metagenome | biome: tundra; feature: field; material: soil | place: USA | collected 2013-05 | depth 0.15 m | reverse complement strand
ATACACACCGTTGTCAGCGAGAGGGACCGCACCCTCGACTACCGCAATGAACTTGCCCTTCTCCTCGCGTACGACGCGCTCAAGCGCAGCCTCTGCCTGATGGCCGGCACCGGCCATCACCAGCTCGTGGTATTCCCAAGAAAACAGATCTAATACCACTTCCAGCACGGTGGGGTTGCTGGAACGGAGGATGGACTCGGAGTTCCCAGCGCAATCCTGAAATTGCAACCAGACCAGCACGGGCTTCCTGGCTTTCTCCAGCGCGGCGGCCACCTGCGCGACGTAGCGCGGGGGCAGCGCCAGAGTGGCCGTCATGAGGCTGCAGAATTTCAGAAAGCGGCGGCGATTGATGCCCTTCTGTTGCAGGGCCCCAGACAACGAGTAATTCGACGGGAGCATGGGCTCACCTCGCGGTCATCCTTTTGCCAGAGAGCAAGTCGGCGCTGGTCACCGGAAATCGGGGCGGGAGTCTCTTGTCCCTCGGCACGGTTTTGGCTTAAATAGCACCCACTTTACGGCAACGCAGTGACTGCAATCACCGTCTAATGTGAGACGACACACATTCGACTGCCGGACTGCTCCGAACTTGGCGCAATGCGTATGACGCGAGCGAGAGCTTCACCGACTCTGGTGTATAAGAGGTTGCCCGTAGAAGTGGCCGCATTGGGCATTTCGATTCGAGCCACCATATAACTCCCGGATCGTCGGCAACCCTTCCCTAATCGGTAAGGTAAGGTTTGCCCGTCATCCGACCGGAATCGGTGCCGCTGAAGCCCCGAATTGCCGTAACTTTGAGCTCGGCCCGTGCGGGCCAAAGCAAGTGATCTTGCTCACAGAAAGCGGAAGCCGCTTGGCAGAAGATTGAGCGTGCAGGGTCGGGCGCTCAGGCAGTGCGCGCTGCGCCGGTCCGTTGCGTGGAGATGCAAGGAGTACGCCGTGCGTCTTAAGCCGACAAGGGTGCGCTGGCTTTCGCAGATCGTCTTCCTCTCACTGTTTCTGTTCCTTCTGCTACGCACGGAGTTCCGCGGATCGCTCCACTCCAGCGGAAGTGAGATCCGGCTTCCCTATCCGGTGCAGTTGTTTTTCCAATTTGATCCGCTGGTGGCGTTGTCGAATGCTCTCTCCAGCCGCACCTTGTACCACGGCCTGTTGTGGAGTCTGGTAGTTCTGATCCCGACGATGTTGCTCGGACGCTTCTTCTGCGGATGGATTTGTCCTCTGGGCTCAATCCACCACTTCTTCAGCAGCCTGAGATCCGAGCGTAAACGTGGAAAACAACTGATTGAATCGAACCGGTACAAGCGCTGGCAGACGACGAAGTACTACCTTTTAATCGCGGCCTTAATAGCCGCCGTATTGGGCACAGGGGTAGTCGGATGGCTGGACCCTTTCTCGTTGCTGGTGCGCTCACTCGGCCTGTCCATTTTGCCCACGACGAACTATGCGCTGGGCGTCGTGCTGCGCACGCTGGAACACAGCAGATTTGCACTGGTGCAGGCGGCGGGCAGCGGGTTGCATTTCATTTTCGGGTGGTTGCTGCTCAGTTTCAAACAGCCGTACTTTCGGCAAGGTGTTTGGCTCGGCCTCGTCTTCATATTTCTTCTGGCGCTGAATCTTCGCGTGACCCGTTTCTGGTGCCGGGCAATTTGCCCACTGGGCGCTCTGCTAGGGATCGTATCGCGCTGGTCAATTCTTGGACTGGTCAAGACCCCGGAGCGCTGCGATGACTGCAATCGGTGCCTGAGGCGGTGCCAGGGCGGCGATGATCCGATCGGCGGAGTTCCGTGGCGTCAACCGGAGTGTCATCTTTGTCTGAACTGTATTGAGGAGTGTCCGGAGCACGGCCTGCAGTTCAAGTTTTTCCCTGCCCAAAAGTCCATCGGTATGAACCTGCAGAGACGCAAGGTGCTCACCGGATTGGCGGCGGGGGCAGTCGTGGTTCCCCTATTGCGAAGCACGCCCGGACTCGCAGTCGAGCGCCAGGAGCGGTTGCTGCGTCCTCCGGGCGCATTGGACGAAGAGTATTTCCTGTCGCGCTGCATACGGTGCGGTGAGTGCATGAAGGTGTGCCCAAACAACGCGCTGCAGCCCGCGTTGACAGAAGCGGGGTTGGAAGGTCTCTGGACGCCGGTCCTGGTGCCGCGGATTGGCTATTGCGAGAGCAGTTGCGTGCTGTGCTCCGAGGTTTGTCCTACCGGTGCAATCTGGGAGATCACGGCGAAAGAAAAGGGCTGGCAGGCGCGGGTCGCCGGCGACGCCAAGCCCATCAGTCTTGGGACAGCGTTCTTAGATCGCGGGCGATGTTTGCCTTGGGCTATGGCAACACCGTGCATTGTCTGCGAGGAGTGGTGTCCGACATCGCCCAAGGCCATCTATTTGCAGCCAGCCGAAGTCGCGGATGCGGAAAGCCATCTGCAGCACGTAAAACAACCGCTGGTTGATCCTCATCGCTGCGTGGGCTGCGGGGCGTGCGAATACGCCTGCCCGGTTCAGGATCGCCCGGCAGTTTACGTGACCAGCATCGGCGAGAGCCGATCGCGAACGAACCAGATCCTGCTGAACCGGGGCAAGGAGAGGACGAGGTGACGAGAATCGACTTGGCGAAGCGGGGTAAAGACTCGGGCTCTAGCCCCGAGCAGACCAGCTTTGGGGGAGTTAAAGCCCGCGGAGTGCTGCTGGTCATGCTCGGTGTCGGGCTGCTCTTGGACGCGAGTTGCAAACGTCAACCGGGGGCTGAGCAATCATTCTTCCCTGCCTCCAATCAGGTTGCGGGCTGGGCGACGACTGAAAACATACGGACCTTCGAGGCTGCAGACCTGTGGAAGTACATCGACGGAGAGGCGGAACGGTACTTGAAGGCTGGGGTGCAGAGAGTGTCTACGACTGACTACAAGTTCCAGAACAAGGTCGACGCGGTAGTAGACATCTACACGATGGGGAATGCGGAGGGCGCCGAGAAGGTTTTCAAATCGGAGGCGGCTGTTGATGCGAAACCGATCCAACTGGGAGACGGCGCCCGCTTATACAGCCAGAGCCTGGCCTTCCACAAGGGAACTTACCTGGTGCGAATCGTTGCCTATGAGGAATCGGCGGAAACACAGCAGGCACTGTTGCAATTAGGGCACGGTATCGAAGCGCGGCTTGCCAGGTGATGATCGACAGAAGTGCTGTTCGTCACTGCAAGGTCACACGGATTGCGGTATAGGTAGTTAGAGGATCCTCGGAGCCGGTCGTGGGTTCACCGGAGAACCCTCATTATGAGCGCAATGCGCAGCACCAGTCGCCGGGATTTTCTGAAGAAGTGTCTTACTGGCGCTGCGATTCTGCGTGCCAGCGGCAGGATGGGACTGCTCGCAGCGGCCGAACAAGAAAAAGCGCTTGCGAAATCCAGGGTTGTGATCGCGCGCGATGCCACGCTGCGCGGCATGGGCGCCACGGTGGGTTCACGCCGGATGCTGAGCCTTCTGGATCGTGCCATGCAGGCTCTTTTCGACCGTGATAATCCGATCGAGACGTGGAAGAAGCTGGTCCACCCGGGTGAGACGGTGGGACTGAAAGTGAATGCACTTGGAGGACGCGGATTCTCCAGCAACCTTCAGCTCGTCGAAGCCATTTGCGAGCGGTTGCAGGAGGCCGGAATCAAGGCGAACGACATCGTGGTCTGGGACCGCGACAGCGACGAACTGGAACACGCCGGATTCCATGTGTCGACGGGCGGAAACCGGGTGCAATGCTTCGGCACCGATCGAGTTGATTACGAACAAGAGCTGGTCACGCATGGCAGTGTTGGCAGCCGGTTGTCGAAGATTCTGACGCAACGCTGCAACGTCCTGGTCAATGTCCCTGTGCTGAAAGACCATGACGGCGCCGGCGTAACTATCGCCCTGAAAAACATGTACGGCGTCATTCATAACCCGAACAAGTACCACCCCAACGGCTGCAATCCGTACATCGCAGACTTGAACATGCTGCCGGAAATCAGAACCAAGATGCGATTGACCATCTGCGACGCGACGACGGCATCGTACGAAGGTGGACCGGGATACAAGCCGGAATACACTTGGAAGAACAATGCCCTGATGATTTCGCAGGATCCCGTCGCGCTCGACTACACCGGCTGGCAAATCATCGAGCGCAAGCGAGCCGAGAAAGGATTGAAGACGCTGGAAGGCGATAGCCGAGCACCCCGCTACATCGCAACCGCCGCCGATGCGCAGCATCGACTGGGCACCAATGATCCCAGGAGAATCGCGGTTGTCGAGATGTAGGCGAGTGCGTGATTGAGGGTTCAACATGTCGCGTGAGCTCGATGCGCAAGAAGGCGTGAAGATCCCGGCCGACGGCGCAGCTAAAGGCGAGAGCCCCGCCGTCCGCGGTGAGCGAGGCCCGTTCTCGTGCCTGCTCGATCGCCGTTCGTTCTTGCAGTGCGCCCTGGCGTCAGGAGCGGCGCTAGGCGTCTGCGAATTTTCCCAACTCCTTGTTGCGAGCCCTCTGTGGGCGGGTCCGCAGAAGCAGGATGATTCGCGATTCACCGTCGAAGCAAAGTTCTACCAGAAACTTCAAAGCAAGAAGATCAAGTGCAAGCTGTGTCCGCGCGAATGCACAGTGGGAGATCGGGAACGCGGTTATTGTGGCGTGCGGGAGAATCGCGGAGGAACGTACTACACGCTGGTGCACTCGCGGGTGTGCGCCGCGCACATTGATCCCATCGAGAAGAAGCCCCTGTTCCACTACTTGCCGGGGACGCTCGCTTTCTCGTTGGCCACGGCTGGCTGCAACGTCAACTGCAAATTTTGCCAGAATTGGGACATCTCCCAGGTACGTCCGGAGCAGGTGCCCGCCGACTACGCGCCTCCGAAATTGGTTGCCGAGCTGGCCAAACAGCACGACTGTCCGACCATCGCCTACACCTACAGCGAGCCGGTGGTCTTCAGCGAGTACCTGATGGATGCAGCCGATGCCGGTCATGAGGCCGGCGTCCGCAGCGTGGTCGTGTCGAATGGCTACATGCAAGACGAGGCGCTGAAAACGGCGTACGGAAAGATGGACGCGGTCAAGATCGATCTGAAAGCGTTCTCCGAGTCCTACTACAAGGATGTGGTCGTTGCTGAGTTGAAGCCGGTGTTGGACTCGCTGGTCACATTGCGGAAGATGAACAAGTGGACCGAGATCGTGTACCTCGTGGTGCCGACGCTGAACGACGGCGATGCCGAATTCCGCGGCCTGGCACGCTGGATCAAGACAAACCTGGGCGTGGATGTGCCGGTACATTTCACGCAATTTCATCCGCAATACCTGTTGAAGAACCTGCCCATAACGCCGGTGCCCACTCTGGAGCGTGCCAAGGCGATTGCCGACGCCGAGGGGCTGCACTACGTATACATCGGCAATGTGCCGGGACATCCTGCACAAAATACCCACTGCCCGAAGTGCCACCGTGTGTTGGTGGAACGCGTAGGATTTACAGCAAGCCGGATGCTGATCCGCAAGGGCAGTTGCCCATTCTGCCAGCAGCCGATCCCCGGTGTTTGGCACGCATGAGAGCGCGAGAGGAGGTTTGGCATATGAATATCAAGATGCGCTCCACAATGTATTGGCTGGCGGCTCTATTCATCGCGATCCTGGCGATTGCGGCACTGCAGCACGTCCGCGCTGCCGATCCCCAGAACGCGAGACAAGAGAGCGTGAGACAAGCCGCTGTCGCCGGTGGCTTCTATCCGGCCGACCCAAAGACACTTGCGGCGATGATTGATGACATGTTGGCGCATGCCGCTTCGTCCCAGCCGCCCATCAACGACCCGATCCTCGCGGTGGTTGCACCGCACGCCGGTTATCAATTCTCCGGCCCCGTCGCTGCCTATACTTACGCGGCGCTGAAAGGGCGCAAGTTTTCGCGCGTGGTTGTGATTGCACCATCGCACTACGAGGCCTTTGATTTCACTTCGGTCTATGAGGGCGACGCTTATGCCACGCCGTTAGGGGTAGTTCCGGTAGACAAGGCGTTTGCAAAGCAACTTGTGGAGATGAGTCCAACCATCAAATTCTCCAGCCGGGGACACACTCCCACGCGGGAGGGCGCCGAGCACGCTCTTGAGGTGGAGTTGCCGTGGTTGCAGCGGGTGCTGGGTGATTTCCAGTTGGTACCGATCGTCATGGGAGACCAGAGTTATGAAAGCAGCCGTGCGCTGGGCGTGTCTTTGGCGAAGCTAATCCAGGGCAGCGACACTCTTATAGTGGCCAGTTCCGATTTATCGCACTATCACCCGTACGACGAAGCTGTGAAGATCGACCATAAAACGCTGAATGCACTGCGGGAGTGGGACTACTTCAGCATGTCGAGGAACTTCGAGGCGCGGATCTGGGAAGCCTGTGGCGGCGCGCCCATCGTAGCCGCAATGATTGCCGCCGAGCGCATGGGAGCGAACCAAGCCCTGGTGCTCAAGTACGCCAATTCAGGCGACACCACAGGAGATCACTCGCGCGTGGTCGGATACAGCGCGGCTGTCTTCTTGAAAACTCCCAGCGCAAAGACAGTGGAACCGCAATTCTCACTGAATAGCCAAGAAAAAAACGAACTGCTCGCGCTGGCTCGTAAGTCGGTGGAGTACGCGGTACGGGAGAAAAAGGCGTATGAACCAACCGCAAGCGCCAGCGAAGTGCTGAATCAGGAGCGCGGCGCGTTCGTTACCCTGCGTAAATCGGGAGAACTGCGGGGGTGCGTCGGCTATACTTCTGCGGCTAAACCTCTATCCATGACCGTGCGGGACACGGCCACGCTGGCCGCCCTGCGCGATACCCGTTTCCAGCCGGTATCAGCCGCAGAGTTGCCGCAACTCGAGTATGAAATCTCGGTGTTGTCGCCCCTTCGGCGCGTGCTGGACATTCGACAGATCAAGGTTGGCCAGCACGGTTTGCTGATGAAGAACGACGCGTACGAGGGCCTTTTGCTTCCGCAGGTGCCGGTGGAACAACGATGGGATCGGCAGAGGTTCCTGGAAGAAACCTGCGCCAAAGCGGGTATGCGCTCCGCCTGCTGGAAGGATGAGAACACAGACATCTTTATGTTTACAGCGGTGGTATTCGCCGAGAACAGGCCGCAAGCGCTTACGCCCGAGACGTCTTTGCCTCCAGGCTTACCCGCGCGGCCAGGAGAGCCGGCGCCAGGTTTACCGCCGCACTGAGCCATGCAGTTTTCCAAAAACCAAACACCGGGATGAGGTAACTGCTCAACACGAGCGCGCCCGCGCATCCGCCCAGCAGATCGATGGCATAGAGAGTACCCAGTCTTGATCGACCGTTGCTGTCATGAAGGTAGACCTCCGTCGCGATAGGAAATTGATAGCCCCCCAGCATTCCGCAAAGAGCAGCCAAAGCAGGGAAGACAAACTGCGCAGCCAACCATGTTGTCGCCGTCCCAGAAATCTTCGACAGCAGGCTAACCACAAATATCAGCGCAGGACCAGAAAGGGCGAGCAGGAACTGGGTAGTTGCAATGGTGCGGTAGGGTGGACTATCGCTGGAACGAATGCGGCGGATGCCCAGCCAGGTTCCGAAGGCAATGCCTGCCATGCACATCGCGATGAGGATTGCGAGCTGGTGGTAAACGTAACCGTAGATGGACTGAAATGCCAGCAACAGGAAAATCTGCAGAGCCATCAGTGTGAATCCTGTCGCAGCCATGCAGTACGCTGCGGCGGAGCGGGCGCGTTTCTCGCGAGCGGGCACAAACACCAGAAGAACCGCCACAAACAGTAAGACAACCAGAACCGCATCGATGACATCGGCGAAAGCGATGTGCGCGGCGGCCCGAAACCAGCGGGAATAGCCCAACTTGAACTGCGTGCTCCATAGCACAACGTCGAAGTAATAGGCGATCGGCTCAAAATCGCGATTGACTGGCGTCGAGGTCAGCGGCCGCAGTTGCTCGCGAACTTGCACCATGCGGTCGGGCATCATGCGGAATGGGATGAAGTATTCCCGAACGTACTGCGCCTTAAGGTTCCGCTCTTGCAATCTTGCAATCAGCGTTTGGGGATTGTCGGTCAGAACACCCGGTCGCGTAGCGGCGAAGAAGTGGATCGTCTCGCCTGGGATGGCGACAACGTAGGGGAAGACTTGCCGCAGGGTGTGATGGATGCAGCGCAGGAATTCCGCCAGATCGGGGCTGATGTAATCCTCTGATGATCGCAGTTGCAAGGCGAGCAATCCGCCTGACGCGAGGTGATCGCGAGCGGAACGAAAAAACTCGGCCGTGTAGAACCGGTTCAACTGCGCGGTCTGCGGGTCGGGCACATTAAGGATGATCACGTCGAATGTTTCGCCAGACGTCTTGAGATAGTTCCGGAGGAAGTACCGGCCATCCGCGTAGTGCATGTGCACGCGAGGATCCAAGACAATAGGAGCAGACTGCACGGGGAAGAACTGCCGCGCCATGTCGATGAGCGCGGGATCCAGCTCAACGTAGTCGATCCGCTCCACGGTAGGATGCTTCAGCGCTTGGGCGATGCTGCCGTTCACGCCGCCGCCGATCAGCAGAAGCTGCCTTGGCGCCGAGTGCTCCAGCAGCGCGTAGTGAGCCGCCTCTTCGGCGGCGTTCTCGTCCGGCGCGCTGGCAAGGATTACGCCGTTGTCATAAATGCTGCGGATATTGCCGGTTTCCGTATTACCGGTTTCAATGACCGCCAGGTTGCCGTAAATCGAGTCGCGCGATCCCACGAGGCGGAATCCCCGCCACAGGCGCGCCTGCGCGGACCTGTCTAATGACGGTGCAACATATATAAGGAGCGGGATTGTGAGAACGATGGCGAAAAGCGCCGCTGCCACAGTCACGGCCCCAAGCTGCTTGCGGCTCATCCGGAACAGCAGGACTGCTGCCACACACAGGTTTAGAAGGGCGACAACGGCCGCGATCTGGAAGGACCCAATAAAGCGCAGCAACACAATGCTGGCCAGAATCCCTCCGAAGCCGGAACCAGCGGCCTCCAGCAAGTAAGCCGAGCTGGCAGCGACGCGAGCAGAGACGGCGCATTCCTGTTCGTACATCCGGGTCGCAACCACGAAAAGCGCCCCTGAGACAACGCAAAACAGGCTCAAACATGCCAAGGATGTAAGCAGAATTGGCACCGGACCAACCAACTCCCCCGGCACTGTCTGGAAAAACGTTCTGGAGGCGCGCAATGCCCAGATGGTCGGCAGCAGGCTCACTCCGAGCAGGCATTCGAGCGCGGCGACGGCCCGGCGAGCGTTGTTTCCGCCGAGCGCAAAACCGCTGCTCAGGCCGCTGCCGGCGGCAGTCCAGAAGAGCCAGGTGGCCAGCATAATTCCCAGCGAGATCTCGTTGCCGCTGAAGACGACGATGAGCTCCCGCATGAGAACGATCTGGCCGATGACCGCGCTGAATCCGATCAGTGTCAGAGCCGCCCTTGCGGCAGACGTGGGTTGTTCCGCACGCGGCATTGTGACGGACTGCATAGATGCTGCCACTAGAACGAGATTAGAATTTAGTTGCTGTACAAAAGCAAAGACGTTAAAGCGATATGCCGTCGACCGAGAGCGCCATACTCAACCGTCGTGAAGCGTTAATCAAACTGCTTCGCCTGGGAGGAGTTGCTGCCGGAACCGCAGGCCTAGGATTCTGGCTCAGCCAGCACAGTCAGCGCCCCCAGTCAGAGCTGGCAATCAATTTGAAGCGCAGTCACACCGTGGCGGTTGATCCGGCTTGGCCCGAGATGGCGGTTATCCAGGGAGATGATCCCGAACAACTGGCGCGAACTGCCCTCGAAGAACTGGGAGGCATCCGTCGCTTCGTCTCCCGCGCCGACATCGTGTTGGTGAAACCGAACATCGGCTGGGACCGCACTCCAGAACAGGCGGCCAACACCAATCCGAAGATCGTCGCAGAGATCGTCCGGCAGTGCTGGAACGCAGGGGCAAAGCGCGTCATCGTCACGGATGTGAGTTGTAACGACCCGCGCCGGTGTTTTGAGAGGTCGGGCATTGCCGAAGCATCGCGGCGCGAGGGCGCCGAAGTGATCCTGCCCGATCCCGCCAGATTCAAAGAGGTGGACCTGCAGGGGGACGTTCTGCGGGAATGGGCGGTTTTCGATGCCTTCCTGAATGCCGATAAGATCATCAACGTTCCGATCGCCAAACACCACAGCCTGACGGGCACAACCTTGGGGATGAAAAACTGGTACGGCATCCTGGGTGGACCGCGCCACCAGTTGCACCAGAAGATCCACGAGAGCCTGGTGGACCTCGCTGATTTCATTCGTCCGACTCTTACCATCATCGATTGCTATCGCGTGCTCATCCGGAACGGCCCGACTGGAGGCAACCTTGACGATGTGTTGCTCAAGAAGACGCTGGTGGCCGGAACCGATCCAGTGGCGCTCGACGCTTATGTGGCGAAGGCGTACTGGAATTTGGAGGTTTCATCTCTGCCCTATTTGAAAATGGCGTCCCAGCGCGGTTTAGGAACCTATGAGTTCGAGAAGATCCGCATGAGAGCTGTGCAACTGTGAGCGGAGAGCCGGATGCGCTGGCGATTTCGGTCACTGAAGCCATTCGGATGAGGGTGAAGAATCAAGGCTGGAACTCGGAAGACGAGGAGTAGTTATGGCCATCCCATCCGAATTGAAGGAAGGGACAGCGATCCGCATCGACCAACGCATTTACAGAGTCCTCGAAGTGGAATCGAAGGTGGGGGCTGCGAAATGAGGCGGAGTGGTCAAGACCAAGCTCAACGATGTGAGGAGTGGCCGAATGTGGGAGCCGCAGTTCCGCCCGCAAGAACGGCTCGAAGATCTGGAACTGGAACGGCGCACGATGGAGTTCCTGTTCAGCGAAGGCGACACCTGCACGTTTATGAACCCGAATACGTTTGAGCAGATTGAAATCCCGAGAGCCATCCTCGGGCCGGCAGCGCCATTTCTTCAACCCGGCATCGAGCTGCCGGTGGAGTTCTTTGCGGACGAGCCCATCAGCGTCGCCTTCCCCGCCGTAGCCGAAGCCCGCGTGCAGCAGACCGCGCCGCCGGCGCACTCACAGCAGGACAGTGCCTGGAAGCAGGCCACGCTGGAGAACGGTCTCTCCATTCAGGTTCCGTTATTCATTGCGCCCGGCGAAGTGGTGCGGGTTGACGTAAGGACAGGGCGCTACGTCGAACGAGCGCACGCAGAACGCAGGCGAAGCGCGTAAGGATTATCCTTCGGAACCAGAGGAGGGCCACCATGCTCGAGATCAAGGCAGTTCGCATGGAATTTCCGGCAGATGCCAACATCGTTGTCGGCCAATCGCATTTCATCAAGACCGTGGAAGACCTATACGAGGCGGTCGCTACGACGGTGCCCCAAGCCAAGTTTGGCTTGGCGTTCAACGAAAGCTCGGGAGCATGTCTGACGCGGTCAGAAGGAAACGATCAGGCGCTTCGGGACATTGCTGTAAGCAACGCCCAGGCACTCGGGTGCGGCCACACGTTTGTACTGGTACTGCAGAATGCGTACCCCATCAATTTGATGAATGCGATCCGAAACGTGCCTGAGGTGTGCTCGATATTCTGCGCGACCGCCAACACCGTGGAAGTTGTCGTTGCTCAGAGTGAGCAAGGCCGGGGTGTGCTCGGCGTCATCGACGGCAGATCTCCGAAAGGGATAGAAGGGCAGGCGGATATTGCATGGCGGCACGATCTTCTCCGTAAGATCGGCTACAAGCGGTAGGGTGAGGAAACGAGGCAAGGCGTGCCTGCCACTCAGCCGTGCAATCCTGCCTTGTGGCGCAGCATGGCCATCGGATCGGCAGGCCCGTAACCCTTCCCAATGGCGAGGCCGGCTCGGATGGCCGCTGTGATGAAATCCTTTGCGGCAGTCACGCTTTCCAGAACCGATTTCTTGTGGGCCAGATTGGCCGCGATGGCCGAAGCGAATATGCAACCGGTACCGTGCGTGTTCTTGGTGTCGATACGCTCAGAGTGAAACTCAGTGAACTCGCGTCCGTCGTAGAGAAGGTCGGCGGCTATGCCTTCCAGATGGCCGCCCTTGACGACGACATTTTCTGGTCCAAGGTCGCGGATCGCCCGGGCGGCCTCTTTCATTTGCGCAAGAGTTTTAATTTCACGCCCTGTGAGCGCCCCGGCTTCATGCAGGTTGGGTGTGATCACAAGGGCTAGCGGCAGCAATTTGGTCTTGAGAGCCGCGATGGCCTCGGGTTTCAGCAGGGGAGCTCCACTCTTGGCGATCATCACCGGGTCCACGACTACCGGTCCCAGCTTGTGGCTGGTAATTGCCGCTGCGACTGCGGCAATGATTGCGGTGCTTGAGAGCATTCCGGTCTTTACCGCATCGCAGCCGATGTCGCTTACGCAGGTTTCGATCTGCTTCAGTACGAATTCCGGCTCGATCTCCACTACGCCGTAGACTCCGGTCGTATTCTGCGCCGTAAGAGCGGTAATTGCTGTCATGCCGAAGGCGCCGAACGCCGAGACCGTCTTCAGGTCAGCCTGAATCCCGGCCCCACCGCCGGAATCGGACCCCGCGATGATCAGGACGCGAGGAATTTTCATAACTCACCTGCCTTCCCATGGCGAGTTCGCACGCCCGTCATATTGGCCACTGTTCTCCCTTCCAGGCCATCTCCCAGAACAGCCACTCGTAGCGGCTGCTGGTGAGAAACGCAGCCTCCAGCTTCTGCAATTCGCGCTCGGGCATCCCTACGGCGAGTTGGTCGAGCAAGTCACGGCACCACTGGGCCAGATCGGCAAATCCTCGGGAGTTGTACATTGCGATCCACTTGGCATAACGCTGGTCGCTGCGGCCGGGTTGCGCGGCCAGGCGCTGGCCGATTTCGCTGAAAGCCCACATGCAAGGTAACAACGCTGCGACCAACTCGGCGAAATCACCAATTGCTCCCACGCGCAACAAGAAATCGCTGTATCCCCGAGTAGCAGGAGCAGGGAGTTCTCGGTCGAGTTCCTCGCAGCTGATCCCGAACTCGGCGGCGTAGCCTCGGTGGAGGTTCATCTCGGTTTCTACCGTTTCCTTGAGCAGCGTAGCGAAATGGGTCATCGTCTCCAGATCCGGGCTGCGCGCTGCGGCCAGAGCCAGAAGACGCGTGTACTCGATGAGGAAAACATAGTCCTGGCGCAGCCAGAACTTGAATTTGTCCAGACTTAGCGTTCCATCGCCAATGCCTCGCACGAACGGGTGCTCGTGTTGCGCCTCCCACATTCCAGTCGCTTGTTGACGCAGGCGCTCGGTGAATCGCTCTGCCATAGCTCCTCTGCTCTCATCTTACTCGCGTGTTTCGAGCCCGGCAGGGTTTTCAAGGCTGCTGGATTTCGGCTCGCTTGCATTGAATGCGTCCGGGTGTGCAAACCGCAGCCATCAGGCCGATGAGATATGGAACGTCAAGGTAAAACCGAGAAGATCGTGCCACAACCGCCATTGCAATTCAGTGAGCCTCCCCCTGCGGAGGCCGTGCCGTAGAGAACGCCGCCCTTACCCCATCTCAAGCCCGCCGCGGGATCCTGCCCGTCCGAGCCTCCCAGGAACGTATGAAGAACAGACTCCGTCCAAGGTAAGCCTGTCTGAGAAGGAGGCGTCAGCGCAAAAACGACGCCGCAGCCCAGGCCAAAGTTACAGCTCAGATCTCCACCGTAAAAGGTGGTGTCGTACAGGTTGCCTTTCGAGTCGAAAATGAGGTCGGCGACCGGCTGGCCACCATCTGTGCCTCCGCCAAATGTGTAAAGCAGGGTCTCCGTCCACGGTCCTGTGCCGCCCGCCGGCGGCGAAAGCTCAAACACGGTGCCCCCGGCGGGGGTGATATTGCCTCCAAAGCCTGTGGTTGTCCCGTAGAGATTGCCGTTGGCGTCGAAGATCATGCTGCTCCACGGGGACGAACCATCGGTCGGCCCCTGAAATTGGTGCAACAATTTCATGTGCCAGGTTGCTCCGTGACGTTGAAGTTCAAACGCTGTGCCGCAGAATCTCGGGTTCGCAGGAGTACACAAAATGTTATCCGCCGAGCGCGTGCCGTAAAGGTTTCCTTTGGCGTCCAGGGTCACATCGTTGGGCTCATTGCCATCTTTGATTTGCTGGAAGGAGTAAAGCGTGGTTTCGGTCCATGCACCGCCCTTCACGGTTGGAGGAGAGAGTTCGAAGATCGTGCCGGCTCCCTTTTGCAGACCGAACTGGCCCCCGTCATTTGTAGTGCCATACAGGTTTCCAGCCCCGTCCCTTGTCAGTCCATTGGCGGGCACGCCTCCATCGTTGCCGTCTGTGAAGCTGTAAAGCACGGTCTCGGTCCAGGCACCACCGGTCCCAGGCGCAAGTCGAAAGACTGTGCCATAGCTCGCCGAGCCACCATATTGGGTGGCGCCGTACAGGTTGCCGTAGTTGTCGACTACCATTTTTCCAGTCGAGGGCCAATTGCCGCCGGCCCCATTGAAATTGTGAAGGACGCTCTTAGTCCATGGATCGCCCGGTTTGGCCGGTGGCTGCAGCTCGAAGACAGTACCGCAGCCGAAAGGATTGCAGGCGGTTCCCGTGCCGCCGTAAGTCGTTGTTCCATACAGGTTGCCGGCCCTGTCGGAGATCAAGAAGCCGATCGGATCCCAGCCGTCCGCGTTTCCCTGGAAGCTATAGACCGAAGCGTACTGCTGACCCCGAGCATGCGCACTGCCGACAACAAACACGAAGACGATGAATAGAACAAAGCATTTGGACAATGGTGCGAATGCTTGGGGCATGACGTTCCTCCTGAGATCCAACAAGGCGTGGTTGAATCGTCGCCGAAAGGAACAAGCTTGCAGCATTTTACTCGGATTCGAATGGAAATTGGCTGTTGGCGCCGATTTTCACGAGATTGTTACTTTGAGATCGCTATACCCGCGTCTTACATGGTTGACGAAATCAGATGGGATGAGAATGCCGGTCTCCGGCGGGATGCGATACGCTCCCAAGTTATCGACGCGCTCGAAGCGCAAGAGATAAAGGAGACCGGCAATGAAGAAGATTAGCGCCGCAGCGGCAAAGCAGACGAGGAATTTTCAGGATCAGAAGCTGACGATTGGCTTGGATCTAGGCGATCGCTCAAGCTGGTATTGCGTTTTGGACGGAGCGGGTGAGGTGGTGCTGGAACAGAAGGTGGGCACAACTCCGAAGGCCCTGAAGGAGGTATTCGAGGGAATGCCGCGCCGACTAGGACGAACACTCCCGTAACCCCTTGCGACACCTGTCGACGATCACGACACGACTTGTAACGTTCCACGAGTGATCTGTGCACCTACGACTGGGGTGTTTATCTCGATCTTGGTA
>CABDYC010000368.1_pt1 | contig 15356 bp, 8 predicted proteins | sample 3421511 | NCBI WGS metagenome assembly CABDYC01 (sample SAMEA5534336, study PRJEB31848) | metagenome | biome: tundra; feature: field; material: soil | place: USA | collected 2013-05 | depth 0.15 m | reverse complement strand
GCGATTTCAGCGCCAACTGCGCACATACCGGCACAAAAAGAATCACTTTCGGAAATCCTGCTGCGGACATCTGTGATTGCGGGGGATCGGCGGAGCACACGTTATCCGCGGCTGCGCGCGGCAGTGGGGACTGGCCTAGCGCCGATGAGTGTGCTCACGGCCCGTCAAAATGCAGGGAAACACTAGTCGGACGGTGGACGTTCATCCTGCTCGGGGCACCAGCCGGCAACCAGGCGCCAATCCCCATTTGGCTGGCGGGCGTAGAGTTGGCCTTTGTCGCAACCGATTCCTTCGCCCGCGCCCTTTAAGCATTCCGTGCACATGTTGCTCCACATCAGGTCGCCGCGAAGACGGCCGTTCACGTAAAGGCCACGATAGTTTAGATTGCAGCCGCAAATGCCGCACTCTTCCACACCGTCGCTGTAAGCCGGTTCTCTGGCGTTAACCTCTTGCGGACTAACTTGGGAAGCAATCCATTTCTCAAAGGCATCCTCGGGCTTGATCGACCAGGGCGCGGGAACACCCTTCCCAGTCTCCTGAGCCCCATCCACAGCCTTACAGAACCAATACCCGGCAGCACCCAGGTCTTTAGGAATTCCAAGCCCATCTTCATACATTCCTGCAAGGCGCAACTGGGCATTTGAATGGCCCTGTTCGGCAGCTTTGCGAAACCAAGACGCGGCCTCCTCCCAGTGTTTAGTGAGGGGCTCAACTTCGTCGCACAAGCAATGTTCCCCGAGGGCAAATTGAGCTTCTGGTAAGCCGCCTTCGGCAGCGTTGCGGTACCACCGCATCGCTTGTTCAGGATCACTCTGTATTCCTTGCCCGAATTCATATTTTTGCGCCAAGAAGAACATCGCGCCAATCAATCCTTGCTCCGCTGACTTTTGATACCACTCGACAGCTTGGGAATCATCTTTTTCGACCCCAATTCCCAAGTCAAATGCTTGCCCGAGAGCAAACTGAAGCATCGAATGGTTCGGACTGATCTCGATACCATGCCGGAAACATGCGTAGGCCTGTTCGAGGCTCTCCTTATCATGAAACACCATCCCCTTGCGGAACCACTCTTCCGCATCTCTATCAGCTTCCAGGTCGTTCTGGCGAAAGTCAGTTTCCATGTTGTAACCCCACGGCTTTCTTGATTTGCGTGTGCCATCTCAACCCAGGAATTGCAATGGCAAGCCTAGTCCAAACAAGTCTACATCAATGTGACTCATTGAGTGTGTACTCATTGTCTGAGCGCCGCGATGATTTCAGGTGATGCCTGTCAACATTCGGATTCGGTTTGGTCGTGCGATTCGCCGTATACGCGAGGAGCAGGGGATCAATCAGGAAGAGGCGGCGGAGCGTTGTGGGCTCCACCGAACGTACTACAGCGGCATAGAGCGCGGGGTGCGAAACGTTTCGCTGGTGAACATCGAAAAGGTTTCTAAGGGGCTGAAAACGAGCCTGCCGGATCTCTTCAACCGCCTCTGAGAATCGTCCCTGATTTGGGGCCTCTGACTACAGGAGCCGGTCAGGGATTCAGACGACTCCGAAAAATCCGCTCAACACGGTCCGCGGCTTGGCTCGGTGGATTTGAAGATCAAATCTCCCTCTGAGAAGCAGAATCGAGCACCGGCCTCGGCCCTTCTAGGCCTTCCTCAGGTTCTGATCGCCCAGGTATACGACGCCGCCTACAAGAAGCGCAACCTGATGTCATCTTGATTCACTACAGAAGCAGAGAAGCAAGGGTCACGCGCCCAGCCTCTTCTCGATCTGCAACATCGTTTGAATCAGGGAACACTGGATTACCAGGCGACCAAAGTTCCACATCCTCTGCGTGGGTATCGTAGTATTCCGGACTGATCGTGATGCGGAGCTTCTTCATTCCAGGCGTGATGTACTGGAATTCGCTGCTGCCGGTTGCTTCCAGCGTTGCTTCGGGGAGGAACACCTCATGGTGGGTGAGCACGTCACGGAGATCACCCAAACCATACAGGGCCCCTGGGCGCTGATCGATTTGAAGTTCGCCAGAGACCAGGGTGTCCAGGTCGAATGGCGCTGTTTCTCTCGTGGCGATGTCCTCTTCGATGGCGGCCACGAGCCTGTCCCTCCCCGATTGAGCATCTGTCCCTAATACTGCCGCCGCAATCCTTTGCGACACGCTGGAGAGGATCGGTTGTAGCTTGCCCACGACAGAAGTGAAGAAACCAATCCGCTGCTGAAGCACTCTGTACACATCCGTCTCGATGGTGTCGTCGTACTGGAGATTCACGATCCGGATTGTCGGGTACTTCTGGCCAACGCGGTCGATTCGGCCGATTCGCTGCTCAACCCTCATGGGGTTCCAAGGGAGGTCAAAGTTGATTAGGGCTCCACAGAATTGGAAGTTCAGACCTTCTGCGGCCGCGTCAGTGCAGAGCAGCACGTCAGCTTCCCCTTTCTTAAACCTACGTTTCGCATCATCCCGCGGTATCCGGGACCACTCCGAGTCTCCGATTGGGATTTCCCCGCCACGCCCTGAGTAGCACATCATCTTCAAGCCCGGCGTCGCCCGGAGCTGATCGCGCAGAAAATCCATCGTATCGGTGAACTGCGTGAATACCATCACCTGCTCGTACCCGCTGGCCCGCAGTTCATCGATGACCGTCCGAAGCTTGAGGGCCTTGGTGTCCGGCGGGAGGCTCTTGACTCGGAGAAGCAAGTTCTCAATCGACGAACGCTCTTCGACGTTCAGAGCTTCCCGCTCCATCTCCGTGATGTCCTCGATGTCGAGTTGCTCCTCGGCGAGGTCGTCATCCGGCAGGTCTTCTTCCGTGATGCCAGCAACGGAGCCATCTCCCCTCTTGATCGATGCCAGCCGCTTTTCCAGCGTCTTGCTCAGGGCGTAAAAGCTGCTGGCCAGACGCTTGCGGTAGATCGTCATTACGAAGCCGACCGCGGTTCTCGTTTGGGCCGATGCCTTGTTGTAGGTCTCGCGGATGTAAGTCTCGACGAGTTCATAGATGTGGCGCTCGTCTTCGCTCATTTCCAGGAAGAGATCCTGCGGGTCCCGGTCGGCAATCGGGGTTGAGATGAGGCCCTCTTTGAAGTACCGCCGCAGGAGGTCGCGAGTATTTCTGGAGATCAGCCGGCCCACCGGTGAGTTCTGGCGGAGGATGCGTAGAGCGGCACCGCGATCCTGGGCAGTGAGCGCCCTGCGGGGCATGGTTGCCTCGTCCCGAAGAGCCCGAAGTAGCTGCGTGGCCTTCAATCGGCTGGTCTGGTTCTTGGCCTGCACCACCTCGGCAGAAACCTCACCATACCGCATCTCGAACGCCCTGAAGAGTCTCGATAGCGACTCGAATTCTTCATGGGAGGGAGATGGCTTGGCCAGCGCGTCATAGAAGTTGACAAACGCCTGATCCGTCCACTCCGGCGGCATTCCAAGCAGGTTCAGCAGGTCCCAAACCTCCACGGGGTGGACCTGAAGCGGCGTCGCCGTCAGGAGTACCAGACCCTCGGTCTTCCCTCGCAACCCCTGCATCAGAAAAAGCAGCCTGTTCGTGCCCTGATACTTGGTTGAACCCGGAGACTTGCGCCTTGCATGGTGCGCTTCGTCCAGAATCACCAAATCCCACGGCGCGGCCTTCTCCAGCAATTCCTTGGCCCGCTCTGTTCGCCGCATGAGCTGGCTTGACGCAAGCACAATGGGTTCCTCGTGCCATTTGTCTGGATCGACACTCTTCACATTCTTGCCTCGGAGAGCCGGCGACTCATACCACTCCAGGCGGTGTCCATCGTAGATAGGCCAGTTCAGGTTAAACTTCTCGCGTAGTTCCACCTGCCACTGCTTCAACACGGCCTTCGGGGCCAGGATCAGAATCCTCTTGGCTCGTCCTGCCAGCCAAGCCTGCCGCAGCAGTAGCCCTGCCTCAATCGTCTTCCCCAACCCCACTTCGTCGGCAATCAGGAGTTTCGGCGGCCACTGGCGGTACATGCGCTCAAAGGCTTTTATCTGGTGGGGCCACGGTTCAACCGCGGCTGTGGCTTCTCCCACGCGCTCCGCGCCCGACTGGTCAAAAGAGGGGGCATACTTGATGTACCCCCAGAGCAGTCTGCGTCGTTCCGCAGGATCAAGCCCATCGCCATCGGGTGCAGAGGGAGCCTTGACCGGGTGCTCTGCCGCTTCCGCCTTCTCCAGCCGGGCAGGCGTGTCATTGCTGGGCAGGAATTGCAGAAGGTTCTGTTCGATGGCCGCGGGCACATCCAGGGTAAGGAGACGGGGACTGGTGCCTGACCAAATACGGGCAAAGTTATGCTCCTCTTCATCCACCCGTTGCGAGTCCATCTCCCAGGACTTGAAGACGTTGATGCTCTCCCAGTTCTCCTGCCAGCCGTACACCGTCTCATTCAGGCTGCCGTTCCAGGCCAGGCGATGTCCGGCCTTATCCTCGATAATCCCCGCCTTCTCATGAAAGATTCCATTGCTGGCGATCGGCTGTCGTTTTTGGTCGCAGGGTACCGCGACGCGGACATCAAGGATTCCCTTGGCTACCATCCATGCCAGCAGTTCCAGCGCATCGTGCTCATCAGGGTTGTCCGTCTGGAGGGGCATGTGGCCGATGTGCGCTTCGACGGTGGCGCGAAGCTCCTCGCCTTTGCGGATCGCCTCTACCTCCTCTTCATGAAGGGTGCAACCCACGATGAGCCGCATATGTCCATCGTTGCGAACGAGGCCCTCAATGCCGCGCGCCGCCAAGGTCAACGCAGTTGCTGAGAAGAATCCAGTCGAACGGTCGTATCGATTCGCACACCGGAGTGCCGGAACATAGAAGCACTGCACCAGGTTGCCGTCCTCTGGTGTGTATTTCAGCTTCCATTTGAAATCCGGCAGCAGGCTCATTTGATTACCAGCGCCTCCTCGATACGCAGCTTCGAAAGTAGCGTTGGCTCATCCACCTGCTCAGTGAACGCCAGCCGCCGCAGATTTTCAAGGGCCTCAAAGTCGCTGCCGAAGCCGGAGAGTGTTGGCGTCAACTCGACCTTGGAAAACGTCGCCGAGACGGGCAGCACTTCGAGCACGGCCTGTAGAGCGACATGGAACGTCGGCTCCGTGAGCCAGCCGCCCTTTTCCAGCAATTCGCGGGCGGCCTCCAGGCTCCGAGCGCGCGCTGCGTGAGCTGCGTGATGGAGAACGTCAAGCATGGCCCGCGAACCATCCGCCGGCCCCAGGAACATCTTGGCCGCCCGTTGCTGGCTGTCCAGCAAAACAATGTCGCTGGCCTTCTTGGTTGCCAATCGGCCCACAATCTCTTTGTCCAGATCCACGCCCACGGCACGTGCCAGGCGCAGAGCTTCGTCGAAGGGGAAGACCGGCGCTTCGAACGCATCCCAGGCCAGCACAAACCACGCTGTTACGGCGTCCATATCAGTGCGGGCCTTGCGGTGGGTCAGTTGCTCCAATCGCCAGTTCTTCACTTCGCGGCGGGCAGCTGTGAGCGCGTCTTCCGGCGTCACCGCGTAGGGATCAATCTCCTCCGGGAACAGTTCTGCCTGTTTTTTGCGTTTCTTCTCCAACTCGATCTGCGGGCGCGGCGTGCCACGTTCCAGCGGCCAGAACTCGGAGAACTTTTTCAGCGCCGGTCCAAAGCTCGCCAGATACAGATCGACGCCTGTGATCCCGGCATCCTGGAACTTCTGCACACGCTCACGAACTGCCTTTGCGACGAGTGGCTCTACATCTTCCCAATAGAGCTTCTCGGCGGTGGCTGCTTGCTGTTGACGGGGGCGGCAGGCGAGGAAGATGGTGCTATTGGCCGCTGACTTGTCCTTGATGTGCAGGCTGGCTTCTGATTCCGTGTTGATCGGCCACGACGCAGTGATGGTGAACCCCGCCTTCATCAGGCCGGTGGTCAACGCATCCCAGGCCCCGGTCGCCTTATGGGTAAACATGAGGGTGAGTACACCGTTTGGTTTCAGTACTCGGCGACATTCTAAGAAGATCGCGGCCATGCGCTCCTGGTAGTCGCGCCCAGCCAGCGCCTTGGCGCCCTTCTGCCCCTTGAATCGGGCAACGTTCGCGACCGCCTCTTGGTCTTTGTCGGTAAGCAGACGTAGGAAGAGGCCCGGCTCCACGTAACCTGCCGTGCGCTTGAGCCAGACGTAGAAAAAATCCGAGAGTTCAGCATACATCACATTGTCATAGTAGGGAGGGTCCATCACTACTACGTCGATACTGTTGTTGTCGATGTGGTCGAGATGATCGCCGGACTTGCATGTGACAGTTACGGGCGGAGGCGAATGCATCGCCTCCGGACAGACAGAAAGAGGCGCGAAGGGAAGCTCGGTGCCCTTTGAGCTACGCCTCTGCGCTTTCGCAGCAAGTTTGGCGGATGCGGTTTCCTCAGGCCGGACGAGCTCAACCAGTTCCTCAATGCACTTGGCCGTCTTTCCAAATGCCCAATCGTATCCTTGCCCGGCGATCAGAAAAGCCATCTCTGAATAGGACCAACAGAACGCAAAGTCGTGTCTGTCGAAGATGGACCGAATCCGTCCTGTCACAGAATCCCACCGGCAGGAACGGCACCCATAGTTCAAAAGTGTATCCAAGCTCAAAGCTAGATAGATATATGCTGCCTTTCGCAAGTCGGTCACGGCACCTGCTACGCGATCACTGTCCAAGAGTTTACGGTAGACCTCTACCCCCAACCCGTGGCAGAGCAACTGGCGTGAAGAAAAGTGATCACGCCAAATCGTGGTGCCGTATCTGATGGGCTCAGTTGTCTTGTTCCCTTCAGGCAGCGCCTCTGTCGGAACAATGTCGTTGGCTTCCCATTCCGGCATCTTCGCCGCAAGACGCTCCGCGATGAGAGCGGAGTTATCGTCCTCCTCTTGCGGAGACCGAAAGCTGCGGACCCACTTCTCTCTGGTTCTATCAGTCCTATCAAGAGACTCAATGCGCTGCTTAATAGCAATCGCATAAAGCTGCTCACCCATGCCTCCTGCCTGAGCCTGACGCTTAATCTCATCGCCATCAACCACGCGAGTGCAGTCGGGATAAGGGCAGCGAGCATCTCCATCGTTGACGGTACCTTCCGAATGCTCCTCAAGTCTGCTCACGATCTCAAAGCGGCAAATCCGTCCAGGCGTGAGCGGCCCGGATGCTCTTTCGGGCAGGAGTCGTACCCCCGTACCGTCGGACGACAACCTCCAATTTGGCGAGAGCGGAATCAGCCCATCGCAATACTGGCAGCGAACGGTGCGTGCGTAGATGTAGCCAAGGACAGTCGAGCCTTCAGGCTCTTTTGGAAAGATGCCTTGATAATGTGGTTCAACTAAAGTCAAGAACCGCTTACATAAGTCTTCAAACTCTCGCAACACTGCGAGCCCGTGCTTCGACGGATAATCAATGGTTGCATACAAGAGAAGTGCCGAAACAGGGTTCAGGTCGTTGGCAAAAGCACGGACGCCGAGTCGTTCGGCTTCGAATGGAATGCTTCCGCCGCCCGCCGTTGGATCAAGCACCAGCATGTTGGCTATCTCTCCGCCAACTGCGTCGCTCAGTATTGCCTTCTCTTTCGCATCCGGCGTGTAATGAAAGGCCCGACTGTATCCGTATGGGTTGAGGCCGAGATCTTCGCCAGTGCGCTTAGCAGCGTCTATTCGCCGCTTCGTTAGGACTGGGTCACCATGAATACCGATTGCATGAAGGAACTTATCATGATCGGCATCGGCAGGCAGCAGAGATGCCAATACCGCCGCACGAGACGCCACCAACGGCCGTCTCGCCCACCAGACATGCAAATAATAATTCGGAGGAAGAGCTGTCATCGACCGGCGCTCGCGAACACTCTCTTCGCCCAAGGCCCCGATCGGCAGCCACTCTTCAATCAATCGTCTTTCAGTCATCGGTCCCAGTTCTTCCTGTCGCCGGCTCGCGGCCTAGCGCAGTGGGTCGGTCAAAAGATAACGCAGCGCGGTCAGAACACGCCTTGGGTTCTTGCGGTGGATGGCCATGCTGAGCCAGTAGCTTGCCTCTTCACGCTCCATGGCTTCAACGCCCTCAGCCACCTGGCGCATCCGTGGGCGGCTACGCATCGGCGCCAGCACCCGGAACAGCAGCCCAAGGGTCAAGGCAAGCTCCTCAGGGATGTTGTACCCCTGCACTTGGCGTTCGACCTGCTTCCTGGCAGGCACCGGGCGTAGCGAGGAAATGCGCAGTCCGGCACGCTGCATTTGCTTGAAGACACGATGCTCGACAAGCTCCAAGGCTTCCCCGCGCAACCCGGCCAATCGCGTGGGCGTGGTGAGCTGCGGCGTGGCGGGCGACGGCATGCGCCAAACCTCGATCTCAGTGTCGCCGAGCCCGTGGTGGCGGATGCGAACTTCATACTGAGGCGCCGACTTGGGTGTCTCGATCAAGCGAAGGCGGGGAATCCTGGCGGTGCTGCTCATGGCTGCGCCTCGGCTGATGCTGTGACGTAGGCAGTCCCCATGGATTGCTGGGTGAGCCGCTCGGTCAGTTTATCGGTTGCGTCTCCCTCAAGAGAAAGCCCGTTTGCAAAGGTGAGGCTGAAGACCGCCTTCAGTCCGGGATCCACGGCAGCACGGAACTGTGGCCCGAGGAAGTCCTTGACGGGCAAGGCATCCTCCACCGGCCCCTGGAAGGTGAACTGGAATTCTCCACCGGCCTGGGTACCGTACTCTCCCTCGAACTCAACCTTGACCTTCGCGCCAGAGATGCCGCCGACGATGGCCAGCATCTTGAAGGCATCCACGCGCTCGAAGGGCCGGATGGTGAGCAGGCGAATCTGCTTGACCCCGGCAGCGCGGGTCTTCTCCCAGAGAATCCTGAGGGCCTCGCGGAGTACCCCTTCGTGGGTGAAGGTTCCTTGCCCGGCTGCTGCGCCGCCGGGTCTGGGCTGTGCGCCCGCACCAGGGATCAGCGGTTGCTGCACCGGCCCCGAGCCCCCAGATTCGGGGAACCCGGTCACTGGACCGGTCGGACCTTTGGGAGCAGTGGGCTCAGGAGCGGCGGGCTTGGGCCGAGGCCATATCCCATGCTCGCTGGCATACGTCATGGTGAAGACGAAGGCATCGTCGGTGATGTTGATGTGGGTGAATGGGTCGCCGGGACCAAAGGTAAGCTCACGGTAGCGGTAGACATACTCGCCGCGTTCGACACCGTTCTGAATTCCGCGCACGAAAGGCGAGTCGCCGATGAGGATGGGCAGGGCAGGATCGCGCCGGAACTCGGCCCTAAGCTCGGATGTACTGATCTGCCCCTTGCGCAATGGGGTGCGATCGCGCACGAAGCTGGGCGAATCGGGCGCGTCTTCAGGCAGGCGCAGTTTGTTGCTCTCGCGGAGTACTCGCGCAGGCGATCGCTGGCCGAAATCAAGTGTGTCGTTCTCGGTGACCTCGATCGCTGAATGGGCCAGCTCTGTATCGGGTGAAAGGGGTTGCCGAGAGGGGTAGAAGATGTGGCGGTAGCAACGCTGGATGGCCATGTTCACCAGGCCACCCGCCTTCCGGTTCCACTCCAGCAGCGTGTTTTGCTGGTGCTGCGCGAGTTCCTGCATACGCTGAGGCTTGATGAGTTCATGCAAGGCCAGGAAGCGGGCCATCTCGCGCTTCATTTCATTGATCTTTGCCTCCTCCGCCACGACAAAGATTACGTTGTTGCGAAGTTTGCGGAAGCCGGCGCCATCTGAGCCCACGTTTTTGTGGATGCGGGCGATGAGGTCGGGCACCGCTTCCACTGTTGCGCCCACGGAGACGCTGTCGTAGGACATGAGGGCAAGAAAGGGCTTGTTGCTCCCGATTTCGTCGGGTACATCTACCGGAGCCGCTGGGAACGCCTTGAGTTCAAAGTCGCCCTGGAGATAGAGGGTGCGAATCCTGGCGGTTAGCTCAGCGCGAACCTCGCCAGGGTCGCAGAGTTGAATCTGTCGCTCGACGATCTGGGTCAGGTTGGCGTCTGTGAGGAAGCGGAGCGGGGCGCCCGGCTTGTCGTCGAGGTAGGCGGAGCGTTCCTGGAACCGCTTTCGAGCGTCTTCGATGAAGCCGATGTCCAGTGTCGGAGCCAGGATGCTGTAGTGCAGATGGTCGGGGGCAATCCCCTGGATTTGAGAAGGAAAGCCCAGAGAATTGATGAAGACTGTCCGCGCCACATAGGTGGCGTAAGGCGGCATACCTCGGTAGAAGCTGGAATCGATCTGCTGGGCCAGGGCGGTTCGGTTCCCCTCACCCGAGATGTCGTTCCGGATAGCCGGGTTGTAGATTTGCAGGTTCAGCCGGGTCACGAACTCCTGGTGGATGGGGGAAAAACCTGGGTCGATGTGATGCACGTGGATCGCGGTCGCATCGGAGGGTTGATTGCCCGGCTCCCAAAGGTGACCGACGGTCCGGGCAAGGAGACGAAGCATGCCCCGTACCCGCTGGAAGTTTGCGAGGGTAGCAGTCTTGCCGGTGAGGGTGTCGAGAACCTCAGGGTGGAAGGGGTAGGAGCGGCGGAACGATTCGACGATCTCTGACTTGAGGGCCTCGGCAGGAATCGAATTGCGTTGCGCAGACCACAAGGCGCGGTAGGCGTCCACCACCTGGGTGGCGAGATCCTCATCGATGGACTCGAAAAGGCGGCGGCGCAGCACGAGGACGGTCTCGTCATCCTCTGTTGGGTTCAGAAGCGTGGCCTTCCTGGCTGATACGCTCTCCGCCTCGGCCATCTTCTCCGCCAGGAACTGGTTCTCCTGGGGGTACGCGTCTTGTGCTTTGCCGTCTCGGCCGACCGCCAGCGTATAAACCAGGACCGCGTTGGGTGTGCTTTCCACCGCCTTGAACAGGGCTGTGAGAAATGCCGTCAACTGGTCTCGCGCCGCCGGCATGCTCTGGACCTTCCGCAGGTACACCGCGAGTTCGTCGAGGAGGATCAACGTCGGTTCCCCGCCGAAAAGCTCTTGAAGAGTTTCGGCACCGGGAGCGGTGCGGGACTCATCACTTTTGCGAACGCGTTCATAGCCTTCTGAACCCGCCAACTGTTCCGCCAGCTCGCCCCAGGGGGTATAGGCCAGGACGCCGCTCTTCATTTTTCGCCCGTTTGAAGGGTCCGCGTTCTCGCCGTCGTATGCGGCGATGCGGACGTTCCCCGTTGGCAGAAGCACCGGGTCCACGAACTCGGCAATGTTGGGGACGGTCCGGCCGCTCTGGACCGCATGGACAAGAGCGATCAGGCCGTGCGTTTTACCACCTCCGTAGGACGTGTCCAAACGGAAGATTGAGGCAACCCCTTGTCCTTTGCTCAGTCGTCCACAGACATTCAGGAGGAGGTCCTTCAGCCCACGAGTGGGGTAGGTATTTGAAAAGAAGCGAATTGGGTCCGCATACTGAGCTGGCGCATTGCCCCGGAGGACCTGCGCCAGGTCAGCAGCAAACTCCGCGTCTGCCATGGTGCCCTGGAGAACATCCTCCTTGGGCCTGCAGGCAGAAAAGATGGTGGGGACGGCAGCTAACGGTTGCGGGAGGGTAGCCATGGATATCACTCGCGATTGTAGTCCAACGTGCTATCGGGTGGGTAACGATTCGAGGCTTGGGGCGGCAAGGCAGAGGGGCACGGATGTCCTACAGACGCTCACAGGCCGCTCTCTGCGCGTCCGGGCCGGCGACGGCGCTCTTTGCTCCTGATTGCAATCGGCGAGCGGATTGCCCGGACCACCCAAATCAATTCTCTGTTCCTTCCACTTGGCCATCACTATAGGTCGCGTATTCCGCCGTCAGTTCCTCGCCAGCTTCGATGTCCCGGATCGCGTAGAACCTGAAAGATGAGTCCGCTGCCATATTCGGATCTTTTGAATTGTTTAGAAACCAGGTTGGAGTCAGCCTGTTGAAGCTCGACGGGCATTCGTAATCGTCACCCTTCAAGATACAAAAGTCCTCGTACAGCCGACGCAAGTCTGGTGGAAGGCTCTTCGTCGCACTTGCGCGGACTGAGACCAGGGAGTCGTCGTCTGGTCCAAACACATATGTTCCTTTGGGAATGTTCGCTATTGCAACCACTCCCACGCCGTGAATTCGGGACGGCATCAATCTTGCATAGACCCCTTCGTGCGGGAGCTTGCCACTTTTTTGCAGGCCCTTAAGAACATCCGACCCTAAATCTGCCCAGGCGTCGTCGCTGAACTTGTACCGGGTCCGGACGTACCATTGCAGGGGAGCTGCTACGCTCGCCAGAATTGGGCAGACGAGAAATGCAAGAATCTTGATTGTGTGCAGATGAGCGACCAGCCACGGCCAATGTGATGGAGTCAGAAGGAAGAAAAAGGCGAAAAGGTACTCTGCAAAGCCAGCAACCAGAAACGTAAAGCCCCAACAGTAGGGCAACCATGTTTCCCACGAGTCGGCGTCCCGAAGCCACTCGCGCAGTTCTGCGGCAACCGACTTCTTGTTGGCAACTGCCTCAGTCAGGCATATCTGGCCGTAATACCACGCCAGCAGCGACCTTTCCTTGTAGAAAAACAGTGCGGCGACAACACACAGTACCGACCCCATGACAATGAAGAAATGCTCTGGGTTCCACAACAATGCTCTCGCATCCTTTGACAGGGAGGCATTGAGTATCCCTGCAGGCGCCGCAACCGAGACGGCTGACAAGATGCCCATGATAGTCATCTCTTTGTCCAGATACTCCAAGTACTGTTTCACATCCACCTTGGCCTACCTTAAGCACGGAATCGACTTTAGCCTCGATAACCGGATGTCCTTCTGCTGTGATGGAGAAGGCCTTGCAATCTTGAGAAGCGGGAGCCTGAGGCGCCATCACCAGGATTTCGGCAGACTCTTGCAACCTGCAGGATTATAAACCGAGATCGCCGCGGAGAGGTACTGTGTCGGTGTTTCAAGGGGAACGAGTCATCTGCCGCATGATCTTCGACCGAGAGGTATATCGGAGCACATTGCACGAAAGGTGCAGAGGATGACCGCGCGGGTGCCCGGCACCCGGCTGGCACTGTTTCGACTGTAGCGGATACTGTAGCGGGTACGGGTCTAGATGGGCTTAGACCGGCTTAGACGCCAATTTTCTAAACCACTGAATAAATAAGGGCATACAAGCGTATTGAATTTCAGCTAATATGCCCTGTCTAAGATTATGAGTCCCCTGCTCTAACCGTTGAGCTACAGGCCCTGGCCTGGAGATCATTGTAGGGCCTGGGCGGTGTTGCGCCAAAATCGGGAGCACAGGCGACAGAGAGGGCGGCTTGGGTTGGCCTGCCGCGGAAAAAGCATCCGTCCCGCCGCTCTGCGAAAATAGACTGAATGCTCTCCCTGCAAAATGCCGGCAAGCGGTTTGGGCCGCGGGTGCTGTTCCTGGAGGCCAACTGGCTGGTCCGGGCGCGCGAGAAGACCGCGCTTGTGGGGGCCAACGGCGCCGGTAAATCCACAATTATGAAGGTGCTGGCCGGCCTGGAAACGCTGGACTACGGCGCCATGCAGCAGACGCGCGGCATGAGCATCGGCTACCTGCCGCAGGAGGGGTTGCGGCTGGCCGGGCGCAGCGTCTTTGAAGAGTGCCTGACGGTCTTCGACGAGTTGCGCGAGATGGATCGGGAGATCGAGCGGCTCAGCGGGCAGTTGGCCGAACTGGACCACGCCGGGCCGGAGTACGAGGCCGCCGCGGAACGCTACTCGATGCTGCAGGAGCGCTTTCACTCGCTCGACGGCTATGCGCTGGACGCGCAGGTGGGCGGCGTGCTGACTGGCCTCGGCTTCGGCAAGGAGGATTGGGGGCGGCAGACCGATGAGTTCAGCGGCGGCTGGCAGATGCGCATCGCGCTGGCCAAGCTGCTGCTGGCCAAACCCAATCTGCTGTTACTCGACGAGCCTACCAACCACCTGGACCTTGAAACCCGCAACTGGCTCGAAGACTATCTCAGGACTTATCCCTTCGGCTACATTCTTATCTCGCATGACCGCTATTTCCTCGATGTAACCATCGACCGAACCGTGGAGATATGGAACAAGCGGCTCAATATCTATCAGGGCAATTACACCAAATACCTGAAGCAAAAAGACGAGAGGCGGGCGCAGTTGGAGGCGGCTTACCGCAACCAGCGCGAGCAGATCGAGCATCTGGAGGCCTTCATCAACCGATTCCGCGCCCAGGCCACCAAGGCCAGGCAGGTGCAGAGCCGCATCAAGGAACTGGAGAAGATCGAGCGCATCGAGATTCCCGAAGAGGAGTCAACGATTCACTTCAAGTTTCCGCAGCCGCAGCCCTCGGGGCGGATGGTGGCGGAGGCGGAGGAACTCGCGAAGAGTTATGGCGCAAAGCAGGTGTTCAAAGGCGTGCGCTTCAGAATCGAGCGCGGCGACCGCGTTGCGCTGGTGGGCGTGAACGGCGCGGGCAAGTCCACGCTCATTCGCCTGCTCACCGGGGACGAAGCGCCCACGGCCGGCTCGGTGCGCCTGGGCCACAACGTCGTGTGCGAGTACTTCGCGCAGGACCAGTACAAGGTGCTGGACGGCGACGCGCGCATGCTGGATGACATTAGCCACGCCGCGGTCAAAGTGCCGGAGCAGGCGCTGCGGTCGCTGCTGGGCTGTTTTCTCTTCAGCGGCGACGATGTCTTCAAGCCGCTCGGCGTCCTCTCCGGCGGCGAACGCAACCGCTACGCGCTGGCGCGGATTCTGGTCTCGCCGTCGAATTTTCTGCTGCTCGACGAGCCCACCAACCACCTGGACATGCGCGCCAAGGACGTGTTGCTGGAGGCTCTGGCGGCCTTCACGGGCACGGTGGTCTTCGTGTCTCATGATCGATATTTCATCGACCGGCTGGCCACGCGGGTGCTCGAAGTGGAGGGCGGCGCGGTGACCAGCCACGAGGGCAACTACGAGGACTATTTGCGCTGGAAAGGACTTGCAGTCGGCAGCCCTTCTGTTGAACTCTCGGCTAAGCAAAAGCCGCAGGAGCCTCCCGCGCCGAATGGCAATGGAAACGCTGGCGGCCTTGATGCCGAGGCCGACGCCGCGAAAGACCGCCCCCGCCGCCTCAATCCCATCAAGCAGAAGCAGATGGAGGAGCGCTGCGCGTTTCTGGAAGAAGAAGTCCCGCGCATCGAGGCTTCGATTGCCCACACCGAGGAGCAGTTAGGCGTCTACGTCTCTGCCGCCGAGACGCAGCGGCTCTCTGCGCTGGCCGAGGAGTTACGCACGCAGCTCGCCGCGTTCACCGATGAGTGGGAAGAGCTGATGGTGCAACTCGACGGACAGGCGGCGCTCTCGTGATTTGGCAATTGCCTGAAGTCCCACTTGCCATGAGCCGCGTTTGGTACTATGCTCTTCTCATGCGTCGATGTCGCTAACACCGCCCTGGTGCCAGTTGCGATGCAGACGTG